>Ga0315281_10007887_pt1 | contig 14909 bp, 12 predicted proteins | sample YL17G07_0_MG_FD_204540 | JGI IMG/M metagenome (GOLD analysis project Ga0315281, IMG submission 204540) | Sediment microbial communities from Yellowstone Lake, YNP, Wyoming, USA - YL17G07_0 | ecosystem: Environmental > Aquatic > Freshwater > Lake > Sediment | place: USA: Wyoming | collected...
TTCGCTACCCCCGTGCTTTTGCCCCTCCCGGGCCTTGCCCCGGCGTCACGGCATCGGGTGTACAAATATTTCCGTCAGGACGGATCGTCACACGGGGCCAGGGATGTGCCCAACGCGGCAAGACCCGCGGCTGGATCGTCCGGTTGGCCAGCCTAAGCGCGGGTCACCGTCCGCTCCGTTCGGCCCAAGAGCGCCCACAGGGCGCCCTCCACCCGGCCCACGCTGTAGGCCAACGTATCCAGCAGGTGCCCGGGGAGAAACTCAATCCAGGGCAACGGGATGCGGCGTGCGGCGCGTTCGGCCCAGGCGCCCACGAGGACAATGGCGCCCGCTCCAGGAGCCAAGTCCGGAACCAGGGCGACGACCGGCAAGGCCAGGACCAGCCCAGCGCGGACGAGGACGCGGCTTTCCTGAGCCAGCCCCGCGCCCGCCCGGCGCAATCCCGCCAGCAGGCGCTCCCGCCGGGTAAAGTGACCGGCGCCGGTGCCGAAGCGCCAGCGGTGCCACAGCGCCTCCGCTCCCGCTGCGCCCGCCACCAGCAAGCCCCCCAACGCGATGGAGTGCAGGCATCCCAGCATCCCGAGGCCGAGCGCCCAGCGCAGCGGGCGCAAGCCGTGCTGGAATCGCGTGGGGTAACGCGCGCGCAGCCACGCCTCCGAGCGCGCGTACAGGCGTCTGCGCTGGCAGAAGGCCCAGGGCCGGGTGCGGTGGGCATGGGCCACGCGGGCGGGGGGATAGTAGAAGCTCCGGAAGCCTGCCGCCTGGAGGCGCCAGTTGAGGTCCACGTCCTCGCCCAGACGCAGCCCGTCGCGAAACCCTCCCACCGCCTCCAGCGCCCGGCGGCGCACCATCAGGTTACAGGTGGGCAGGTACGCCACGCGGTGCGCCGCGCCCCCGGCGGGGCCTCCCTGCGACCCCCGGTTCAGCGAGGAGCAGGCATGCTCGTAGCGAGCCAGCCACCCTGCGCGGTGCAGCCCCACCACCTGCCCTCCGGCGGCGTCCAGATGCGGATCTTCCAGGACCGAAACCAACGTGGACAGCCAATCGGATGGGGGGGCGCAGTCGCTGTCAATGAATGCACAGAGGGGCGGGCCGGGGTTGCCGGCCGGCGGCGCCGTGCGCAGGGCCGCATTGCGGGCGTCGGCAGGCCCCTGGTTCTGCTCCAGGCGCAGCCAGCGCACGCGGCCTGGGGCAAGCCCCTCGCATCGCGCCTCGAGCGGGGTCGGCGTACCGTCGTCCACGATGGTGACCCAGACGCACTGGGCCGGATAGTCCTGACGGGCCAGCCCGGCCAGGCAACGCGCCAAGCCGGCTGAGTCGCGGTAGGCCGGCACGATCACCTCGACCGGCGGGTGGCTTGTGGGCGGCGTGACCCGGTAATCGCACTCCAGCGCGCCCGAGCCGACCTTGTCCTCAAGGAACTCCAGGATGGGCTTCGAAATCGGCCGCACCCAGTCATGCAGCGGCCGCCCGGCGCCTAGCGCCGAAAGCAGGGCCCATGCGGCTTCGTTCAGCTCTACATATTGAAGGGGATGCGTGCAGATCAGCACGCGCTTCGAACCGATTTGTTCCAGCCGAGTCTGGGGAGAGAGGCGGTAGATGCGCTCCAGCATCCTCCATGCCCATCACAGCGGGGCCGCCAGGTCAACCGCGGAGCGCGGAGGGTCGGACGCGAGCGGTCCGGGAGACACTGGATGGAAACCGCGCCTCCCTAAAGCGCAACGGGACCGCCGGAGATGCGGAGGAACTCTTCCCGAATCAGCGCCGACAAGGCTCTGGAAGCCTCGTGGTACCTGACCTGCACGCGAAACGTACCCGGGACCTCGGGAATCGGCCGACAGTGGATGATCACGGCATCCACGAGGATGGAGCCCCGGCAGAGTATGAGTTCGGTCAATTGACCGGGCTGCATGGGACGGAACGCCCGAAAGGTCAATCCATCTTCCTGGATGTCAAGCCCGTCCATCTCCTCCCCGTACTTCAGCCGCACCCCCACCGTGTAGGCAGGCGCGGAATCCGGTCCGGCCTGCAAGTCCGTGGACTGCTCAGCTTCGACCGTCAGGGCGGCGTAAGCACTGGACACCATATGATTGCCGGCTGCCATTGGGTTCCCACTCCTCGTCGCTGGGTTCGCACTCACTTTTCCTCAACAGGTCATCCTGACCACCCAGTCGAGATGCAAATCCAAGCCCACCCGGTCCGCCTCCGGAAGTTCGTAAGCAGGGTCAAAATGTTAGAACTCGTCTTCACCGACCAGACGTGAACACAAGTACAGCCCGGATGGGGCTCGGATAGCCAAATCTGAACGGCCGCCCCGGGACCAGTCCTCCGACCTTCCCATTCGGAAGCCGGGCGGCGGACACGCGCCGACCCAGCCGGAACAGTCCGGTGAACGCGCGGCTACCCTGCTCGCTCGGTGGCCCTGCGGGAACGACCCATCCTTGCCCCAAGTCCTATCGCAGCGCCTCCAGCATCGCCTCAATGGAGGTGAACTTCTCCCTGGGCTTTCCGATCTTCTGTCCGTTCGCTACTTCCAATTGGTCGAGCCGCTTCCACTCGGCAAACGTTACATAGCGGACTCCCCGCTCGCGCAACAGACCCGGGACTGCCTCAGGTTCCGTTTGGATGCCTGGACCGGGTTGGCTAGCGGCGGCGTCCGCGAGCATGGCATGGACCGTTGCGATGGCGTCCGGCTTGTTCGTGCCGATGACGCCAGAAGGTCCCCGTTTGATCCAACCGGCGACATAGACTCGGGGCATAGGCTTCCCGCCGGGGGAGATCACGCGGCCGTCCAGGTTGGGAATGACGCCCGCCTTTTCGTCAAAAGGAAGCTCGGCCATCGCGACGCCCTTGTAACCGATGGATCGGAACACGAGTTGAACGGGGAGTTCCTCGCACTGCCCGGTGCCCACGGCCTTCACCGTGCCGCGCTCGTCCTTGACCAGCCGGTTCTTCTCCAGCCGGATGGCTTCAACCTTGCTTCCCCCCAACAGCGCAACCGGCGAGACGAAAAACCGGGCCCTGACCTTCTTGGCGTGCTCGCCCTCGCCCTTCCCAACCTGGGACTTCAGGATTTCGACGTTGCGCTGGAAGGTCGGCTCCTTGGCCTGGGCAAGGAACCCTCGGCTGACAGGGTCCAGGTCCAGGTCCTCGGGCCGCACGACCAAGTCCACGCCTTCCATTTCGGTCAGCTCGCGGATTTCCGGATTGGTAAAGGCCGCCTGGGCCGGGCCGCGGCGCCCCAGCAGGAGGATTTCCTTGACCCGACAGTGTCGCAGGGCCTCCAGGGCATAGTCGGCGATGTCTGTCGCGGCCAGTTCGGGAATCGGCCGCGCCAGGATGCGGGCCACGTCCATGGCGACGTTCCCGTTCCCGATGACGGCGACGCGCTCGGCCTCGAGGTCGAATGTCAGGTGGCGGTAGTCGGGATGGCCATTGTACCAGCCGACAAATTCCGTGGCCGGGTAGCTGCCTGGAAGGTCTTCTCCGGGAATGCCCATGCGCCGGTCGGTCTCGGCTCCGGTGCAAAACAGCACCTGGTGGTAATGGGCAAGCAGATCACCCAGCGCCAGGTCCTTGCCGTAGGTCACGTTGCCGAAGAACCGGAATCCCGGGCGACCCGCCGTGCGCTCGAAGAGCTTGATGACGGTCTTGATCTTCTGATGATCCGGCGCCACGCCGCCGCGCACCAAGCCATAGGGCGTTGGAAGGCGGTCGAAGAGGTCTACCGCGGTCGGGCGGCCGGCCTGCTTGAGCAGTTCCTCGGCGGCATAGAAGCCGGCTGGACCCGAGCCGATGATGGCGACGCGAAACGGGGCGCCTGCCGCTGCGGTTGGAGCCATGGCCGACCCTCCCTGCCAATCCCTAGCGTGAGAGAAACCCCTTCTGGATGCACGGGGATTCCTTGCTCCCTAGCAGGATTCGCGCACGCTTGGCAATTGCGCCGATCCGGTTCGGTCGCCAGAGGAGAAGGGGTCTCAATACTCGGATGGGTTCCCGCCTTTCGAGGGTCGCACGGTTCCGGTCTGCCAGGTCGCCCCGCTTCACGGGTTGGCCCGGCTCTTGCTTTTCACGACACTCATAGCAGGGCGGCAGGCTCAGAGCCGTCCCTGGCCGGAATCCGGGGCCACCCTGTCCCCGAGAAGGGAAACACGTCACGGGCGGCGGGACGCCGCACGGCGGAACCACGGCCGCGCCCAGCGGCAGACACGCGCGCAATCGGCGCGACGACCATGGAGGCACGATGAACCACCGCAGCAACTGGAAGCAGGCCCAGCGAGACGAAACGCCCGAATCGGCTGCCGACCGGCGCAGGGAGTCCCGCAGCCTTCGCCGTCTGGAGTTGGACGAGGCCAACCGCAAGCTCTTCGCTATTGAAATGCGCATGCATCGCGCCTTCGCCGAAGACCGGGGCGAGACGGAATCGCGCGTCGCGATTGACGAGTTGATCGAATACGCCGAAAAACATTTTGCCCGGGAAGAGGAACTGATGAAGGCGTTCGGGTATCCCGGCTGTGCGGAACACTGCGCCCTCCATGTGCGGCTGGTCAACGATATCCGCCTCAGCAAGAGCCAGTTCATTGCCCGCAGCCTGAGCGGCGCCCCGGTCGCCGCCTTTCTGATCGAGCAAATCATCGGGCACCTCAAGACGATCCGTCCGGATCACGCGATGGTCCGCGCGCAAGCCGTTCGCGAATTCGAGGAGCGGCGGCTCAGCCGCCGGATGGCGGGCTGATCCAGGCCGAGACATTCGGAACCCGACCGGACCAGAGCGCTCGACTATCCCGTGTCGGGCCGGCCGGAGGGGCAGTGCATCGGCGCACTTGATCGGAGACAAGGCCCATGACAGCGGCCGGCTGGACGAATCGTCAAGCCGATCCATTGCCCGGTCGCGGGCGATTCTTGACAAGGGTCACGGAATTGCCGACCCCCTCGTAGCGCACATCGTCCAGGAAGGCCCTGGCCAACAGGATCCCACGACCGCTGGGCTTGAACAGATTCTCGGGATCTGTGGGGTCCGGCAGATCATCAAACTTGAAGCCCGCCCCCTCGTCGCTGATTTTGAAGGTGGCCTGTTTGCCGTCTATGGACGCTTCCAGGGTGACTTTACGGTTCCGGTATTCGTCCAGGTCCATGCGGCGCCGCAATTCGTCCTGGAAGATCCGATCCCCCTTGGCCTTCAGGGATAGCTTTTCCGAACTGGTAATCCCGAGGTTGCCATGCTCGACGGCGTTGGTGAGGATTTCCACCAGTCCCAGTGCCACATTGAACCGGCTCTGCTCGTCGCAAATGCCCAGCGTCAGCAGCAATTCAACCATCCGCAGGGTGACCGGATTCACCCAATCCAGTCGGGTCGGCAAGACAAAGGTCAGCTTTTCCACCTTGGCAATAAACTTGTCCGCGGCGCGCACCTCGGCAAGCTCCTGCCGGTGCTGGCGGGCCAGCTCGTAATGGCGGCCCTCCTCAAGAATGGCGAGTTCCAGGTCCGCGAAGCGGTAGGGTTTGCGCAGAAAATTGCGCGCTCCCAATCGGAAGGCATGGATGATGTCCTCGGTATCGCCATGCCCGCTCACGACGATGAATCCGAGATCCGGGTCAATGACCCGCGAATGCGAGATCAGCTCTAATCCGCTCATCTCCGGCATGCGGATATCGGTAACGACGACGTTGATCGCCCCGTGCTCCCTCTGAAGCAGGTCCAGCGCGGCCTTGCCGTCGGTGGCCGTTTTGATGTCGAACTGACTCCCGAAGCGCGCCTGGAAGCTGGCGCGAATCGCCTCCTCGTCGTCTACGAACATCACGCAAAGTCGATTGTTAGGTGCTGTTTCCATGGTACCTTCAGGACCTGCGCTTTCAGAGGTTAGATTCCAAGTGGCGGATTCCACCGGGCGTCGCCGGCGGTCCCGCGCTTTGGGCAAAGTGCGTAGATTTCACTCCAGGCCACCGGAGAATGCAACTTGGAGCGTCGCGGTCTCATCCAGTCAAACGTTAAATCGGTCGCCAGGGTTTCACGATACAGCCACACAAGCAACGCACAGGCATTATAGAGAGGTCGCGGGATGGACACTCCGCGTCGCGGGCATCCCCGGACGGACCCACCGGCCCGGCCCAATAAGGTGTTATCGTGGGGCGCGGTATGGTAGAGTTTTTGCGCGTCGGCATGGGGTTGGGCAGCCGCCGCCCCAGCCGGGGAAGGTGACGCCGGGGATACCGGCAATCCGCACCCGCGGCGGGCTGTTTCCAAACCGCGATGCGCCCACCGGATTTCAGCCGCTGCGCTGCATGATGTCGGAGACCGGCCCGTGCTTACCCGGTTGACCATTTCCAATCTCGCCACCATTCAATCGCTGTCGGTCGAGTTTGGCCCGGGATTCACCGTACTCACGGGCGAGACCGGTGCCGGCAAGTCCATCCTGATTGGGGCACTGCGGCTGGTGCTGGGGGGGAAGTCCAGCCCGGACCAGGTGCGCGGGGGAGAAAAGCAGACGGTCGTGGAGGCCTGCTTCGACCTGACCCGACAGCCGCACGTCCGGCGACAACTGCAAGAACTGGAAATTCCGGGCGACACCGAATTGGTGCTGAGGCGCATCCTCCACGAGAACGGCCGTAGCCGCGCTCTGGTGAACGATTGCGCGATCACCCAGGCCCGACTCGAGCTGCTGGGAACCTACCTCGTCAACATCCACGGCCAGCATGACAACCAGATGTTGCTGGATTCCAGAACCCACCTGGAATTTCTGGATGCATTTGCCGGATTGACGGAACTCAAGCAGCAGGTAACCCTTTGCCATGGCCGCTATACGGCGCTTGCCCGCGAGCGGGAAGGCGTGCTGCGACAGGCCGAGAATCGGAGGAGCCGCGCCGCGGAGTTGGCGGAAACCGCGCGGCAGATTCGGGCGGCCGCGGTGAGCGCGGATGAAGAAGCGGCGCTGAAGCAAGCGCTGCAGCGCCTTACCCACGCCGACCAATTGGCGCGCATTGCCCAGGCCGCGTGCGAGACCCTCTACGAGGGAGAGTCCCCCGTGTTGGCGCGGCTGGGAGAGCTCGCGCAGGAGTTGGGCCAGGCGGCGCATCTGGACCCGTCGCTGGCCCCGCTGGTGGAGCAACTCGCTCCCGTGCGCTACCAGTTGGACGATCTCTACCGCTCGCTGCACGGCTACATGGCCCGCCTGGAGGCCGATCCGGCGCAGCTGGATCGGGTCAACGCGCGCCTGGCCGAGTACGAGAAATTGAAGCGCAAGTTTGGCGGCAGCATTGAGTCCGTGCTGGCGGCGCTCGTCCAGGCCGAGGCGGAACTGGAAACGTTGGAGAAGCATCAGGAACAGCAAGAGGCGATCGAGCGGGAGTTGGCGCAAGTGGCCGAGCGATTGCATGCCTCCTCGATGGATTTGTCCATGCGGCGCAAAGAGAGCGCCCGGAAGCTGGACCGCCGCTTGATTGAACAGCTTGGCGAATTGGGAATGGACAAGGCGCAATTCGAGACGCTCATCGCTCCGCAGCTCTCGCCGGCGGGAAAGAGCCCATACTACACCCCGACCGGAACGGACGCCGTGGAGTTTCTGCTGAGCACCAACCCGGGCCAGGCGCTCCGGCCGCTGGCCAGAATCGCTTCCGGGGGTGAACTGAGCCGCACCATGCTGGCCTTGAAGACGGTCTTGGAGAACGCGGATCCCACCGGCACGTTGATCTTCGACGAGGTGGACGCGGGCATCAGCGGCGCCATGGCCGAGGTGGTCGGGCACAAGCTCCGCGCCCTGGGCCAGACGCACCAGGTGCTGTGCATTACGCACCTGCCGCAAATCGCGGCGCTGGGCACGCGGCACTATCTGGTGAGCAAGGAGACGGACGCAAAGCAAACCTACACCCGCATCGCTCAACTGGAGGCGGAGGATAAAGTGCGAGAAGTGGCCCGCCTGCTCAGCGGACTGAACGTGACCAGCCGCTCGCTGGCATCGGCCCAGGAGATGGTGGACCTGGGCCGACGCGACACGCTGTAAAGGACTCCGGCTCATGTTCCGCTTCAAATTGCAGCACGTGCTGGATGTGCGCGAACGGCTGGAACGGCTGAAGCAGAAGGAGTACAGCTTGGCCCTGATGGAGGCGCAGCGGCTGGAGCATGAGATTGCCCTGCGGCACCAGAACATGGTGCGTTCCGGCGAGCACATGGACGCCTTGCGCCGCAGCACCCCGTCGCCCTATCCGTTGCAGTTGCACAACCAGTATCGCAAACGGCTGGGCGGCGAGATTCAGGTGTTGCAGCAGCAGTTGCGCGAGCAGGACCAGGTGCTGGAAGCGCGGCGCCGGGAACTTGTGGAATCCCGGCGTGCCCGGCGCACGATGGAGATTCTGCGCGAAAAGGCCCATACCCGGTACGAAGAGCGGCAATCGCGCCGTGAGCGCGCGGAAATGGACGAGGTCGCCGCCAACTACCACACCTCCAGATCCTAACTGCGACTTCTTGAGCGGTGGATTACCCATGTCGATCCAACACCCGAAGACCTTGGTCTTGATGGTCCTGTGTACGGTACTCCTGGTGGGGATGCCCGCGCGGTACGGTTATAGCATGTCCCAGGTGAAGTCCTGGGTGAACAAGGTGCGGCCCAACACTTTCCCGGACATGGAGTCCGCGGGCCAAGCCGATGCTCAGGAAAAGGCTTTACAGGCCAGGAAGCCCGAAACGCTTACGGAGACCGAGCGCCAATTGTTGCTCAACTTGATGGAGCGCAAGCGCCAACTGGATGAACGCGACACGGTGCTCAATCAGCGTGAAGAGCAATTGCGGGCGCTGCGAGACAACATACAACGGCAAGTGTCTGAGTTAAAAAGGCTTCAAGGTGATATTGAAGCTAGCATGGAAGCGAAAAAAGCGCAGGATGCGGAGAACCTGAAAAAGGTGGTAACGCTCTACAACAGCATGGATCCTAAGAAATCCGCCGAGAAATTCCAGACCCTGGAACCCAAGGTGGCGGTGCAGATCCTGATGGGTATGAACCAACGGAAGGCGGCAGCGTTGCTCCAGGAGCTATCTCCGGATCACGCCAAGCGCATCACGGAAGAGATCGTGCGCAAATCGCCTCCCGGCAACTGACCCCTAGCTGTTGCAGACGTACCGCGCGCCTTTTTCATCAGCGGATAGAGCTTCGTGATCACTGCGATTGACTCCCGGTTCGGCCTCAAGGAAGAACGGCCGGCCGTTAGCATGGCTTCGGCCAAGGACCCGCACTTCTCCAAGATCTTTGCCGGCGCCGTGGGGCATGAGCCCCCCGCGGCAATTGCAAGGCTGAAGAGCCCGTCAAGTCCGTCCGATCGCCAAATTCGTACCCGATTCGCCGAGAAGGCAGGCCAGCCCCGGGCGCCGGTGGCCGATGACCCCCGGAAGCCATCCGCCGGGGCGGCCGATCGCACGGACAACCCCGTCCCGTCGTCCCAAGCGCGCGCACCTGCCGATACCTCCGACACCAGCGGCTCCGGCAGCGAAGCCTCCGCGGCTGACGAGGCCGCCGGGAGCGAGGATCGCCCCAGGGCAAAAGTCGGCGTCGGCCGCCCCGGGGACCCCCGGACCGCGGCTGCATCGGCATCCCTTATCGCCCAGGGCGGAGTGGCCATGCTGCCCGGCAAGATCCAAGACCCGGCGACCGCCGGAGCGGGAGCCTTGACCGCGGACGACGCGGCGGTTCCCGAAGTCGGAACTCTGCTGACCTCCAAGAACGAATCCGCGTTGGGCGCGGGAGTTGTCGGGAAGCCGGTTGACGCCCAGATTGGGGCGGCCGCCTACCGTCTGAGCCCTCATGGCCCAACCGAGGCCCGGTTTGCCCAGGCCGCCGGCGCCGCGCAACCCCATCCGGAGGGAGAGGCCCTGGACGGTCAAACCCTGCTGGACGGCCGCAACGCCGTGCGCGACCCCGCGGCGCCGCCCGACCCGCAAATGGAAGGCGGAATCGTCTTGGACGCCCGCGGCATGGTGGAACTGAGCAACCGCCTGCGCAAGGCCGCGCTCTCCACGGACTCGCGCAAGACCGACGACCTCCCCCCGGAAGCCGAGCAGACCCGGGACCAGGTGCTGAACCGGATCGGGGGTCCGGCTGTTGGCGGTGATGCCGCCGGCGAGGCCGCCAGGTCGCTAGCGGCGCAAGCGAAAGTCACCGACAAGGACCTGCCCGCCAAGGTACGGAACCAGAACGACAAGCACCCTGACCCGCAGTTGCTTGCCTCCGCCGGTACCTCGGTGAGTGGCTTGCGCGAGGCGGCCGCCACGCCGAGCCCCGCCGCGGCTACCCCGTCGGCCGATCCCAAGCTGATTGACCAAGTGGTGAAGGAAGCCCGCTGGCTCATCGGCAACCGGCAGAGCGAAGTCACCATGAAGCTTGAACCGAAGGACCTGGGCGAATTGCATCTGAAGGTGACGCAGAAGGACGGCGTGTTGTCGGTCGAGATGATCGTGAACTCCTCCGCAGCCAAGCATCTGCTCGATGCCGGCATGGCGGACCTGCGCCAGCGGCTGCAAGCCGACCAGCTCCCCGGTGGCAACATCTTGCTGCAAGTTGACGTGCGCAAGGATGACGGGGGCCAGTCCACCCGCCAGTTTGCCCGCCAGGACGGGGAAGGTTCCGCCATCCGCGGCATCACGGGGCCTGAGCCGGTCGAGGCGCCGACAGCGCCGGGGGCGGCCCGGAAGATGTGGGGACATAACGTAAGCATTTACGCATAACGTTTCGACAAGGAGAGTTGCAACGTGAACGTCTCGGACACCCAGAACCAAGTGCGCCAGGCATCCACCTCGCTGAACAATGCCGCGTCCCACCCGAGCAGCGGCAAGGGTACGCTCGGCAAGGATGATTTTCTCAATCTGCTCATGACGCAAATGACGCACCAGGATCCGCTCAATCCCATGGATTCGCAGGGCATGATGAATCAGCTCACGACCATGGGATCGTTGGAGCAGATGATGAACGTCAACAAGCAACTGGACAAGCTGAACCAAACCCAGACCGGTATTGCGCAAGCCAGCGCCTACAGCTTCCTGGACAAGGACGTCACCCTGAAGGGTGGTGTGGCCAATGTGCTGCAAGGCGGCACACAGCCCCTGCAATTCCAGATTCCCCGGGAGGCGGAAAGCATTCGCGTGGACATCACCGATGCCTCCGGAGCGGCGATCCGGACCCTGGACGTGGGCGCGCAGGGGCCGGGCAAGCACACGGTCATCTGGGACGCCCGCGACAACAATGGCGATCTGGTCGCGGACAGTGCCTACCCGTTCATGGTCACGGCCAAGGCCTCCGACAACGACCCCGTGCCGGTGGAAACGCTCATGCACGGCAAGGTTTCCGGGGTCCGCTTCGACAATGGCCGTCCGATGTTGAAGGTAAACGGCCAGGAAGTGGACATCCGCGAAATCATCGAGATGTCAAATCAGTCGCAACGGCTGTTCGGGAACATGCAACCGTATTCCCTGCGGGAAGCCATGCAGCCCTTGCCGCCGCAAATGGAGCGGCGGCGGTAGGGCAAGGCTCCCAGGCAGCAGTGGGCGGACCACGGGCGGTCCGCCGGAATTACCCAGCGCACATGGAGGTGGCTGTCCGTTTCGGGTCTTGGGTTCGGCGGATTTCGAGTTCAAGACCGCATGGAGAGGTAGGGCAAGGGACTGGCCCCGATACCGGGATCACCAACTGAATCACTTCGCTTCTTGTTGAAAGAGGACTGCCATGTTCGGGTTATATCCAGGCGCTAGCGGGTTGAATACCTATGGCGAGGCGATGAGCGTCGTCGGCAGCAACATCGCCAACGTGAACACCACCGGCTACAAGAGCAGCCGGGTCAATTTCGAGGACTTGCTGGCCACCGGCGTGCGAGGCACCAACAGCCAGGTGGGCAAGGGGGTTGCCATCAGTTCGGTCAACGGCTCCTTTACCCAAGGCAGCTTGGAAAGCACGTCACAGATCACCGACCTGGCGCTGGAGGGTGAAGGCTTCTTCACCATGCGCGACAAGGCCGGCCGAGCGCTCTACACCCGTGCCGGGAACTTCCAGTTCGACAAGGACGGCTTCCTGGTATCGGCCAAGGGCAATCAAGTGCTGGTGCGCGATGTGGACCCGAACACCAAGGAAACCGTCGGCTTTGCCCATTCGGCCAAGGTGATCGGGGTGAACGACCCGCCCGTGGCCACGGGCACCGGCGCCAACGGCACCGGGATCAAGATGGTCGCCAACCTCGGCGCCGACACCGCGCCTCCCTCCATTCCCTTCGATGCCACGAACGTGAAGGCGGAGATGTACAACTTCTCCACCTCCGTCACCGTGATTGACGAGCGCGGAGGGGAGCATGTCGTCAACGTGGTGTTCCGCAGGGTTCCCGATTCCCCTCCGCAGATCAATCCGGCCACGGGCCAGCCCGTCCCGGGCACCGGTGGGCGAAATCAGTGGCAATGGTTCTCGGTGGTGAACGGAGCCGACGTGGGCGGCAGTCCGGAAAACCAGATCGCCGTGGGCGGAGGCTTCCTCCGCTTCACGGACAATGGCCGGCTGTTGGAGGCGACCAACGGCACCTTTGTGCAAAGCGGCCCAGGCCAGGTGGGCCCGCAAGGCCAGATCATCCCGCCCGGGCCCCCGCAGTTGATTGCTGCTCCGGCTCAAGGCGGCGTGCCTCAGGTCACCATTCCCTTCACGGTCGCGCCCCAAGTGATCGGGCTCAACTTCGGGCTGGGTTCAAACCCGCTGGATCCGGCGGATACCCGCACCGGCCTGGAAGGTCTCACGCAGTTCGCCTCGGCCAGCAAAGTGCTGAACATCGAGGCCGATGGCCGCAAGCCCGGCTCGTTGGACAATATCAACATCGGCTCCGACGGAACGATCACCGGGTATTTCGACAACGGCACGGTGCGGCCGATGTTCCGGCTGATGGTCACGAAGTTCGTCAACAACCAAGGCCTGTTGCGCCGCGGCGAAAACGAATTCGAGGAGTCCATCACCTCCGGCAAGCCGATTTCCGGCAACCCCGGCGATTCCGGTTTGGCGGCGGTGCGCTCCCGCAACCTGGAGAAGTCGAACGTTGACCTGTCCACGGAATTCGTGAAGATGATCGAAACCCAGCGCGCCTTCCAAGCCAACGCGAAGTCCATCACCACCAGCGATGAGATGTTGAACGACCTGGTGGGGATGAAGCGGTAATCCGTTGAAGTGAGTTCTGTCCCAACCGGGCCGGCGCAATGCCGGCCCGGGCCCTCCACGCATGGGCAGTGCCGTCTGCCTCGCACCGATCTTGGCGCTGTATCCGTCGGGCTAGCGCTTCTGCGCCGCGGCCCAGGCCCGCACCACCTCCCGGTCGTCAAACGGCTCCTTGCGGCCGGCAATTTCCTGGTAGGTTTCGCTGCCCTTTCCGGCAAGCAGCAGGACGTCGCCCGCGCGCGCCTGGTCCAACAGCCAGTGGATCGCCCGGCCGCGCGCGGGAATCTTGACGTGGCGGACGCTACCGGACATGCCCTGCTCGATATCCGCCAGGATGGCCTCGGGATCCTCCCCGCGCGGGTTGTCGGTCGTGAGCACCGTCAGGTCCGCCAGCCGCTGGGCAATGGCGCCCATTTGCGGGCGCTTGCTCCGGTCCCGGTCTCCGCCGCAGCCGAACAACACCCCCAGCCGGCCTGCGGTGATCCGCCGGGCGGCGCGCAGGGCATTGTCCAAGGCGTCCGGCGTGTGTGCGTAGTCCACGACGACGGTGAAAAGCTTGGGCAGCGCGATGCGCTCGAAGCGGCCCGGGGCGCCCTGGCAGGCCCGGACGGCGGCCGCTATCCCCTCCAGCGATGCGCCGCAGCCCAGGAGCAAGCCCACCGCGGCCAACAGGTTGGAGACATTGAAGTCCCCCAGCAGCGGGAAGACAAAGGGACACTGCTGGCCCTCATAGCGCAGCCGCCCCTGGAAGCCGTCGGGCGTCGAGACCAGCCCCTCCACCCCCAAGGCGCAGTCTCCGCCCCGCGCATACCCGAGGACGCGGATGGCCGGTTGGTCCCGTTGGAGGCGCGCCGCCAGCGCCCGCCCCAGGGCATCCTCCAGGTTCAGCACCACCCACGGAGGGCGGTATTCCAGGAACAGGCGCTCCTTTTCCCGCCCATACGCTTCCATGGTGCCGTGGTAATCCAGATGATCCTGGGTGAGGTTGGTGAGCGCCGCCGCACGGAAGTGCAGGCCCCGGGTGCGCTCCTGATGGAGCCCAATGGAGCTGACCTCCATGGCCGCCACCGGGACGCCCTCCCCCACGCAGTGGCGCAGAAATCCCTGGATGTCCGGGGCCTCCGGCGTCGTACGATCCGTCGGAAACGTGCGGGAGCCAAGATGCATGCCCAGGCTGCCGATGATTCCGCATGCTCGTTCCTGGGCCGCGAGCATCTGGGCAGCGAGGAAGGTGACCGTGGCTTTGCCGTTGGTGCCGGTCACACCCAACAGGTCCAGTTGGCGGCTAGGCTCCCCGAAGACACAACTGGCAACTTCGGCCAGGGTGCCGCGGCCGGGACGGACCAGGAACATCCCCCCGCGGCCAGGGCCGCTCTGGGCGGCCAATCGGTCGTACCAGGCCGGATCCGTGACAAACAGGGCCGGAGCGCCCGCGGCCTGCGCAGCCGCCAGAAACGCGTGACCATCCTGGTGCTGCCCGGTGAGTGCGTAGAAGGCGGTCTGCCGATCGGCCCGCCTGGAGTCATGGTGGATAGACTTCAGATCGAACTCAGGATCGCTCAGCAGGCTCCGCACGACAAAGGGCTGGCGGGAAAGCTCCTTGAGCTTCATAGGCACAGATCTGTTGACAACCCGCTGCGGGGTTCTTAACGTATAGGATTGGTGTCACAAAATTGGGGCGTCGCCAAGCGGTAAGGCAACGGGTTTTGATCCCGTCATTCCTAGGTTCGAATCCTAGCGCCCCAGCCA
>Ga0315281_10007888_pt1 | contig 14908 bp, 17 predicted proteins | sample YL17G07_0_MG_FD_204540 | JGI IMG/M metagenome (GOLD analysis project Ga0315281, IMG submission 204540) | Sediment microbial communities from Yellowstone Lake, YNP, Wyoming, USA - YL17G07_0 | ecosystem: Environmental > Aquatic > Freshwater > Lake > Sediment | place: USA: Wyoming | collected...
GCTTCCTGGCGTGAATGCCGTAAAGACTCTGGGTGACAAGTATAGGCTGTACACTGCCGAGCCTGGAGAATTAGCGACCGCGCTGGTCAATTATTCCTTTTCTAACGGCTTGAGGATTGTCTCCCTTAACACACTTGCTCCCACACTGGAAGATGCCTTCGTGGCGCTTACCGAGATGGAGATGAAGTAATGCCCTCTGGTACGACAGCGCTCCAGCAGTTGCGACGTTCCCTGGCTATAGCCCGCAAGGACATCCGCATCTACTACTCCAAGGGACCGGTGGTGATCTTCGGTTTGCTATTCCCAGTTTTTCTGTTTCTTTCCTTCCTTATTGGCAGGCACCTGACTGTTGACTTCATGATGCCGGGATTATTGGGGATGATTCTCTTCTTCACTGCCACCGCGATATCGCCGATCGTAGTGCCTTGGGAAACGATGGGAAGGACCCTAGAGCGGCTGATGTCCTGCCCCGTGGCGAATGGGACTATTATTCTGGGCGATATCCTGGCTTCCTTCATCTTTGGCCTTGTTATCTCACTGGTGCCCATTATCATTACCCTTGCCCTGGGAGTTGCCATATCAAGCCCGGCCATTCTTGCTCTAGCCATTATTCTAGGGGCTTTTTGTTTTGCTTCTTTGGGCAACTTATTCTCTATCCCTCCCACTAATCTGCCAGCCACAGCTAACATGATTGCCTCAGTGGTAAAATTCCCCGTGGTGTTCATCAGCGGCATCTTTATATCGTTGGACCAATTACCTGCATGGGGTCAGGCAATAGCTTACATTTCGCCGCTGACCTATTTCACTGACATTGCCCGTCATTGTATTGCTGGCCAGGGCCACATTCCTATGGCCATTGACCTGCTTGCTCTATTGGCCTTTTCTGTTATTTTTCTCACGCTTGACATTAAGCTCCATAGCAGAACAATGCCCAGGCGGATATGACCTAATCCCAGTGCACTGAAGGATACTACGCAAAATCTATCTGTGCTCAGTATTTACCTACTCGCACAGATGGCGTACCTATTGGATGCCCGGTGCTTGAATTGGAATGAGAGTGCTGGAAATCGCTCGATTCTGGTAGTAGACTATCTACTATGGGGAAAGTCGATCTGCAGAATCATGTAAATCATAAGGCTGGGTGCCTGGTTTGCGGTGGGGAACTCGTTTATAACGATACCTACGGAACCCGTGAGTGCTTCTACTGCAAGCAGTTTTATGAGGCTAATGTCGCCTGTACTGCCGGGCACTATGTGTGCGATCAGTGCCATAGTCTTTCGGCAATCAACCTCATCCGACAGTTCAGCGAATCAAGTGAACTCACCGATCCCCTTCAAATGGCGCTAATCCTGATGCAACACCCCGCGGTCAAAATGCACGGACCCGAACACCATTTCCTGGTTCCGGCGGTCCTACTGGCTGCTTACTATAACCTGAAGAGCGATCCTGCGAAAAAGAAAGGGAAGATAGCGGAAGCGGAGAAGAGGGCCAAACATGTTCTAGGAGGCTTTTGTGGGTCACACGGAGACTGCGGTGCCGCTGTTGGGACAGGCATCTTCTTGAGCCTGATCACTGATGCCACCCTCCTTTCCGTGCATAGTTGGAGGCTTTCCAATATGATGACTGCTAGCGCCCTCATGTCCATCGCTCTCCACGGCGGGCCCAGGTGCTGCAAACGTAACACTTACCTTGCTATTATCGAAGCTGCCCGGTTCTTAAAGGATAACTTCAATGTCCAGATGGATATCTCCTCAGGAACCCCGTGCCATTTCAGCCCTCTGAACAAGGAATGTCTGAAGGAAGAGTGTCGTTTCTATCCCAAGGTATAAATGATGAAGGGGAAAGCGAAGTTGCCACAAGGTGCCGTGTATTGAACAATATGGACTTTTAGTAGTGACGAACCGCGTTGGATTGGAAACAGTCTATCACTCTGATATCCTGTAGAGCAGCATTCTGTTTCTCTTTAGCTTGCCCTTTTGATTTCTCAGTTGATGTAGAGTCCTTCTTCGTCAAGGCATATCTCCTGGCAGAGTTCTTTAACATGAATGTTGACTAAAGACCTAACTCTGACTTATCCTCTAAGGAGAGATGGAAGCAGATGAAGGGCTGCGCGCAATCCGAAAAGTAAGGAGGTAAGCTTATGGCTAGCTCAACGACTGGTTCTCAGGGTGACATTGGCAGGGCGCTGGAAGAGGAAATGCGTGCCTCTCTGGTTAGCGGCAAACTCCCTTGTGCTGCGGCGTTCCGGGTAGCCAAGAAACTCAAGGTTAGCCCAAGGCAAGTCGGCGATGCCGCGAACAGGCTGAACATCAAGATTTCGAGCTGCCAGCTGGGCTGTTTCCCGTAACCTCGTAAAGTGGCGGAGCTAGACATCAGGGGGTGTGAAATGGCGACAAGAATGCTGAGAAAGGTAGTTAAACCGGGATTTCCCATTTCAACTCCCGATGAGGCGATATTTACCCCTCATCGCGCCTGGTGCCGATAATATATGACCCTTTGGGCCTGGTTGTCAAGCCATCCCAGAGCCTTTGCCAGGTCACCCGGACCTATCTTACAGGCTCAGCCGGCGCCGTGTACGGTCTCAGTGAGACGCGGCTTCTTCGCATCGGCCATCTGGTTCACCACCTTTTCGATTTACGATATGTAGGGGCGAACCTATGTGTTCGCCCTTGCCCTCAGAATCGGGCAGACACATTATAAACTACGTAGTTTCCTCTATTAAGAACTGTGCCAAACCATGGCATCTTAAATCTTGATGACCTTGCCCGCAGCCATCAGAGAGTGCACGGTTTCATACATATTGGTCACCTGTCCCACTCTCAAATCGTCCTTGAGCTTGTAATACTCCAGGCATGTGCCGCAGGAGAATATCTGAACGCCGTCCTTCTCCAGCAGGCGCAAGGTATCCAAGACCTCGGAGCCCTCTGTGGTCAGTCTCACCCCGCTGTTTATGAATACCATTTTACCTGGTTTGGGCTCGGTATCCCATATGGTGTTGAGGAAAGCCTTCATCAGTATCTCACCCAGCCTCTCATCCCCCCTGCCCAGGCAATCGCTGGTGATGAAGACCACATCGCTGGTCTTCTTTGTCTCTGCTCTGGCGGGTTGGCCTTTGGTAACATCCAGAGAGAAGACACCGTCCTTTTCGGTCACTTTCACCTGGCAGCCCTGGCTGTGGGCGAACCGCTGCACGTTTTCGCTGGCCTCAGGCCTGTCTACCAGCACGGTGATAGTACCCTGCTCGATCTCTTGAAGGGCTTTTTTGGTCTTGATAACAGGCTGAGGGCAGGGAAGCCCTCGGGCATCAACAACTGTGGGCATTTTCTCTACCTCCTCTCGGAGTCCCCGGCTCACCCCATTCGATGCGCTGCTTTGAGGGGGCGAATTGGAGTCGAACCAATCACAGCGTCTTGGTCAGAGCCGCGCCCGGTTTTGCAGACCGGGGGGAACCCGGTTCCATCGCCCCCGCTTTTCATGGGTTTACCCCTACTTTGCAGAAGGGCTTATGTGGAGTTTATACCCATCAGGGACTTGTTCCACCTTAACCGAATATCCCTTGCTCTGCGCCAGCCGCGAAACATTCTCTTTTGAAGTAGCGGTTTCAACAAGCACAGTCACAGGTTGACCGGGATTCTCCTCGATAGCCTTCTTTGTCCTCACCACAGGGATGGGACAAGAATAGCCCCGCACATCTACCTCAATCACTTTATTTCCCTCCTTCGATTAAACGAAGTCAACGTGTTAAACGAGAGGTACTATCCAAGATTGATGACGGAGCAACCTGCGTGGCGTAACCTCCCAGACCTTCAACCGCAGCTCCCAGGGCTCCCACAATTTGAGGCTCCTCAGGAATAAGCAATGGTATTCCCAGGTTTTTAGCAAGCAGATGCCTGATGCACTGGTTATAAGCTACGCCTCCAGCGAAAACCAGGCCCTGTGTAGGTGATAGCCGTCCCAGCATACCGAGTATGCGCTGTATAATGGCTTCATGAATCCCCAGGGCAACCTCTTCTCGCCGCGCTCCTCTGGTCAACAGCGAGATAACCTCCGATTCGGCGAAGACGGTGCACATGCTGCTTATCCTCTCAGCTTTCTTCGCTTGAAGAGCAGCCTTCCCGAAATCGGCTAAAGGATAGTGCAAAGCCGCTGCCATTATCTCCAGGAAACGGCCGGTTCCGGCTGCGCATCTATCGTTCATCTCAAACTTCAGAACATGGCCATCTTCGTCCAGAGAAATAGCCTTGGTATCCTGGCCTCCGATATCCAGAATTGCCTGGCAGTCAGGGAATAAGAGACGCGCCCCTGTGGCAAAAGCTTTTATTTCGCTGATGACCTGGCATTTGTAATGCTCACTGAACATGTGCCGCCCGTAGCCGGTAGCAACCAGGGTATCATAGCTACTAACACTGTTAAGCAGTTCCCTGGATACAGCCAGAGGGTCATAGGAGCTGTCAGCCCGGAAACTGAGAAAGACCTTGTTTCTTTCCACAGCTACGAGCTTTACGGTGCGCGAGCCTATATCTATGCCGACACTTCTCATATTTATCTCTTGAGGACTTCCAGAAACGCCTCAACCCTGGTCTTTAGCTGGCCTATATCTTCCTGACTGTAGTCCGTCTCAATCCTTATAGATGGGATCTTTTTGCCTGCCAGCTTCTTCTCCACGGAGAATGCCTCGATTGTATAGGGCGAGCAGAATTGGAGAGAATACAGGATAACGCCGTTCACCTTATATTGTTTGGCCATGCTTTCGATATGCTCCGTGCGCTCTGCATTGGGGGTAAAGATGGCGCAATCTATCTGGAAGTAGCGCTCCACGATGGCGTCCATAAGTGCATCGAGCGTATTAGCCGACTCGTCCACCAGATTCCTGGTTCCGCGCTCTCCCACGCAGGATTCCTCTCCCACTATCACCCCGCCGGAGGTTTCCACGATGGCAGGCAATTTCCAGTTAGGGACAGCCATGGGGCAGCCGGCTATCAGGACACGCGGCGCCCCTTTGGGGATAACCCCCTGACTCTTCTTAATACGTGTCTCCAATTCCTCGCACACCTTGTTCGTTGAATCTGTGAAGCGGAGGGGATTGTCATAAAAGGCTACCTGATTGATGAGCAGTGCATCAAGTCCGGAGATAGGCGCAGGGTCATGAGCGCGCAGGGCTGCCAGACGGTGCAGAGCCCGCCTTCGGTTATTAACAATCGTGATGCCTTTCTTGAGCCGCTTGGCGTCTATTTTGACCCCGGTAAGCTCTTCCAGGGCGCTTTTGAATTTCAGATATTCAGACTTAAGCAGGGCTTTGTCCGCCGGGTTCTTCATCTGCGGGACTTCCATGACGTATAAGTTAGGCTGAAGCTCTTTAAAGGTCTCGTACGCCTTCTTCTTGCCATCGCAGGTAGTCTCTCCAACTACTATATCGGTGGCCTCAAGATAGGGGCATACCTTATTCAGTTTGAATCCGAAAAAGGACTTAATCAAGGAGCAGGTATTGCGAGGTAAGAGCTTCTCTGCATCGCCGAATCCAAACTCTGCCCCGGCACACAAACCTACTGAAATGGCATCTGCTGCCAGGATTAGCTCGTCGGGGACAAACACACAAAAAGTCCCGACGACCTTATGGCCCTGCGCCCTTGCATCCTGAAGCTCCTTTATGCGAAGGCCATGGACCTCGCTCATCACAAAGTCAAAGTAGCCCATGGATTCCGGGCGATTCTTCTGAGAGATAAAGGTCTGCTGGTAAGCATTCCCCAGAACGCCCAGCAGAGCGTCATGTGCCTCCAAGTTTAGGCCGAGGTCGGCCCACATTTTCCTGTAGTCGGTGGTCATTATCTTGGCTCCTCTCACTCAGTAGTCATCTAAACGCCAAGCTAATTTTTGGCGTTACCTGGCTCAACGAAACATACTTCGCTCCACTGGCAGAGATATTGTTTCAATACGGCTGGGAATTGATTGATAATCTGGCGCACTCTGGTAGCTGGCGTAGCCTGGGCCAGCTTGCCTGCCATGCGGTTGGTTCTGGCAGCGATTATGGCTGCCTCGTGCGGCTCCAGGCCGGCATAAACGAAGGCAGAGACCAGGCCGGTGATGGTATCGCCAGTGCCGCCTATGGGCTCCAGCGCTGGCACATTGGGCTCGGAGATGGTTGCCAGTATCTCGCCGTTGCGAACAACGTAATCGGTTGCCCCTTTGACCACCAGCAGCTTGGCTGCGTTTTTTTTCGCGTAGGCGGCAGCGACTAGCTTCGGGGTCTGGGTGACATCGGTATCGAAAAGGTGCCTGGCAATGTAGGCGGGATGGGTGGCGTCCGGGTCAGCCAGGAAAGAAATCTCGGTGGCATCAGGTGTGAAGATGTCGAACTCAGGCGCCAGCCCTGCTGCCTTGGCAGCGTACATCGAAGCAGCATCGGCTATCATCAACGGTCTCTTGGCGCAGCCCTTAACAGCCTCGCAGAGTTTCCTGGTCAGCGCCATATCGGGCAGGCAGTAGTGCAGGGCCAGCACCTGCGGCGAGAGTTTGGCGACATTCTGGATAAGGTATTCGTACATCTCGCGGCTGCCATCGCCTTTGCCCGTATCTCCCACGACCAGAGCCTGAGGAGCCTCAAGCTTGAGGTACCCGGTGGTCACCAGCGCAGCCGTAATCATGGCTGCGCTGCCCTGGGTGCAGGGTATGCGATGTCCATTGACTATCAAGAAGTCTCCCTCTGCAACAGCTTGTCCTAAGGTGAGAGGCAGGTCTTTGAGGGGGAGGGTGCCCACGATGAGCATCATGTCTTACTGCCTCCCTGCCATAGCGTCAGCGATTCCTCCAGAGCCCTGTCCAGCATTAGAGCGCATAGAGTGAAACCGAGGTCTCTTGGTCTGGGCGCTTCGGAGAGCTTCTTGCCTATCATCTCGGCGTGAAGGTAAGGTATATCGGGGCAGCCGCCGCCCGAGGTGTTGACGATGATGCCGCTCTTTTTCTCGAAGGAGAGCTTCATATTCGCCGCCTTGACCATTAACCAGTCGCCGAAGTCGGTTACTTTCACAATATCTAGCAGCCCCGAGGTGCCGGGCTTCATAGGCAGAACGCTGACATAGCTGGTTTCTTTCTCCTTGAGCAGGCGCTCGATGCCCGGCTGCTCCACCAAGTTTATCTCCAGCGCCAGGTCACAGCCGCGGCGCAACTCGGGTGGGGGCGCGACCAGCTTGACGGCGTAGTCTGACTCTTTGAGCACCTTCTCGGCGGCCATAGCGTCATGGACGTCCATGAATAACACCAGTCCTCCGCCTTCAAAGGAAGGCTTTTTCTTAAACAAGGGCATGCAAATCTCCTATCGTTATGCGGTCTTTTCTCTCATCATAAATCCGATTATCAAGCAGAAGCCCAGACCCAGGATAACAACCGCCTCGCTCTGTTTGCGAGATGTTGCCTAAGTTACACCTATGTTATAGAATGTCCATAGTTGATTTTACCATAAGCAATATATTGGTGCAAGATACAAATTGCTTATGATACCGTGAGGTGGATTATGAATCTTGATTATTTGAGAACCTATCTTGCGGTGGTCAGGCGTGGGAACTTCTCCGAGGTGGCTAAGAAGCTATCTATCAGCCAGCCTGCTGTATCCTTTCAGATTCAAAAGCTGGAACGCGATCTCGGCGTCCGCCTGATAGACCGGGGGCAGAAGACAATTAAGCTGACCGATGCCGGGAAGCGTTTGGTCCATTTCGCTGAGGTTGTGGAAAAGGAGCGAGCGCGGCTGATGCGTGACCTCGACCAACTGCGCGAAGAGGTAACGGGCGATATCGTCATCGTTGCCAGCACCATCCCTGGCGAAATCCTTCTCCCTCCTATTCTGGGGGAGTTTAAAGCGCTGCATCCTTCTGTGGGGGCACGCGTTGATGTCTCAGATTCTCTAACCGTCATTTCAGGTGTACAAAGTGGCGCTTATGACCTGGGGTTCTGCGGCACAGCGCCTGAAGGTAAAGAGCTGGACTATTTCAAGGTAGCGGAGGACAAGATAGTGCTTATCGTTTTCCCGGAGCATCCCTTCGCTAAGAGAAAAAGGATATCCCTGATGGAGCTGGAGGGGGAGCCACTCATCTTCCGGGAGGAGACCTCGGGCACGCAGCGTAGCCTCAAATCGCTCCTAGCAAAGGCTGGAGTTGATATAGAGAAGCTGTCAACGAACATGGTGCTGGGCACAAGCCAGGCCGTGGTCTCCGCAGTTGAGGCGGGGGTGGGCATCGCCTTCATATCCGACCTGGCTATTAAGAAGAGCCTGGCGCTGGGGCTGGTCAAACAGGTGGCTGTGGAGGGGCTGGAGCTGAGGCGTGACTTCTACTGCGTTTACAGGAAAGAAAGGGTAGTCTCACGCCTGCTCGGCGAGTTCATCGCCTTCACCCAGGCGAGGGCAGCACACGTTATTTAAAATACGGGCGCAGTCTCCTGAGTAGTTGCTTGCTGAACAAGCCCGGGAAGAAATCGTGCGCCTCGATGAGAAGCTTGTAGCTCGATGGCACGATGGTCACGAAGCGTTCCTTCTCGATAGCCCCCCTGATTGCCTTGGCAGCTTTAGCTGGCGTGGCTGGATAATCGGCGCAGATATTCCACTCCTGTCTAATGGCCCTTCTCTATCATCTCCGTATATTATAGTTAATGCAAGTAGTTGCAATAAGCCTTTTTCTATGTTATTATTTACGTGGAAAGGGGAAAAATGAGTTGCACTGAGACTCTACGGGAACAAGGCTACAGGCTGACTCCACAGCGCCTGATGATTCTTTCGGCTATACATGCCAGCAACCGCCATATCAGCGCTGAGGAGATATACGCTCAGGTATGCGCCAATTACCCCAACGTGAACATATCTACTGTGTATCGAACCCTGGAATTGCTCAAGGAGCTGGGTCTGGTTACCGAGACCGACCTCGGCGGCGGCAAATTCCGCTATCATTCCGTGGAAAAGGGACACCATCACCACCTGATCTGCCGGAAGTGTGGGCGGATTTTTGAGCTTGATGAGGCTGTGCTTAATCCAATCGAAGGAACCATACTGCGCAAATACGGATTCAAGGCTGACCTGAGCCACCTCGCAGTCTTCGGCAACTGTGTGCAGTGCCAGAAGTAAATTTTTTTGAACGTTAATTGCAATCGCTTGCAACTGCGCCTGATTGCATAAGTGGCAGATGTAGAGGAGGGGACAACAATGTGTGAAGCTACGGCCTACCTGGTGAGCAGCGATAAGGAAAAAGAGATTATGAAGGATGTCGCATTAGTTGAAGTTCACGGGAAGCACTTAACATTTAGGGATATCCTCGGCAATGAGAAAAAACTCCAGGCCAGAATCAAAAAAATCGACCTGATACAGCATAAGGTTGCTGTCGAGGCACTTTAGACAACTCTCCATAGAAAGCGAGATAGAGCATGAAGAAGGCCGGCCTAATAGCTAGTTTCCTGATTGGTGTGATTCTGTTAACCCTGGTGGTGTTGCCCCTGGGATGCACCAGTGAGCCTACGCCCAATCTGAAGGTGGTTACCACTACCTCCTTAATAGCTTCGATTGTCGAGAAGGTTGGGGGAGATAAGGTTGACGTTACCAACATCATCCCGCCAGCCCAGTGCCCCGGGCATTTCGACGTTAAACCTAGCGACATGAAAGTGCTTTCGGACGCCAAGCTCTTCCTGATGCATGGCTGGCAGGGCGAGCTGTTCACGCAGCAATTAATCCAATCAGCGAACAATCCGGAGCTCAAAGTTGTTGCCCTAAATATAGCGGGCAACTGGATGACGCCGACGGTTCAAGCTCAAGCAGTAGGGAATATCACTTCTGCCTTAGCTGAAATAGACCCCCAGAATGCCGGCTATTACCAGAGCAACGCCAATTCAGAGCTTGCAGCTATCACTGCTAAAGGCAACGAGCTCGAAGCCAAGCTTGCGGCAGGGAACCTGAGCCAAGTCAACATACTCTGCGATGCCCAGATAACTGACCTTGTGCAGTGGGCAGGGTTCAACGTTGTTGCCTCTTACCCTCGTCCGGAGGACATCTCCGCCAAGAAAATGCAGGAACTCATTGACCAGGGCAAGCAAGCCGGGGTTGCTCTGGTAATTAGCAACCTCCAGAGCGGCACCTCAGATGCAGGGGTAACCATGGCGAACGAGATTGGGGCCGTTCAGGTAACCCTGTCCAACTTCCCTGGTGGGTTCGACAATACTGAGACCTGGGAAAAGGCCATAGAGAAAGATGTTAACCTCATGTTAGAGCAGTAGATACATATCGAGGAAACAGCCATTGAGAAACCATCGCGAGATGAATAACACGATAGTAAGAATCGAAAATGCTGTAGTCTCATACCGTGAGGATGTTGCCCTCCGCGACGTCTCGCTTGAGGTAAAAAGGGGCGAGTTTGTGGGCATCATCGGCCCTAACGGGGCCGGTAAGACGACCCTTATCACTCTAATTAACGGCTTGGGGAAGCTCGTCCGGGGACGCGTCTGGGTATTGGGACACAGCATCAGCAAAGGCTCCATCAACGGCATCAGGAAACGAGTGGGTTACGTGGCCCAGCTCCAGAATATCGACCCGCGAATGCCCATCAGCGTCGAGGAGGTAGCGATGATAGGGCGCTACAGTCAACTGGGCGCATTTCACAGGCCAGGCAAAGCTGACAGGGATATTGTGGACGAAATGCTCGAGCTTGTGGGGGTGAGCCATCTGGCTAAGCGCCCCATCGGTCATCTCTCCGGTGGAGAGCAGCAACGAGTTGCCGTCGCTCGTGCCTTGGCTCAGGAACCGGAGATGTTCCTTCTCGACGAGCCCACCGCCTCTCTGGACTGGCGCGCTCAAAAAGAGATTATGGAGCTGGTGAAGCAAATTCACGAGACACGTAACCTTACCACCTTGTTTGTGACCCATGACCTGAATGCGCTACCGGATACGTGCGACCGCGTCGTCCTGATGAAGGGAGGAAGAATCTGGCGAGAGGGTAAGCCGGAAGAAATGTTGCAACAGGATATTCTGAGCCAGCTTTACGATGCCCCGATAACAATTAGTGAGCATGAGGGAAGGCGGGTATTCCTCAAAGCGGGATAAATGGACCTATCCATCTTCGGCTACCAATTCATGCAGAATGCCATCCTGGCGGCATTCTTAGGCGGCGTGGCCTGCGCTACCGTCGGCGTCTTCGTGGTGCTCATGGGGGTTTCTTTTATCGGAGTATGTCTGGCCCATGCTGCTTTCGCCGGAGCCCTTCTAGGCGTTCTAGTAGGATTTAACCCCATGCTTGGCGCCTTCCTCTTTAGCCTGGGCACAGCCGCTATTATCGGCCCACTCGCCAGCAGAGGAGAGTTGAACCTCGATACCTCCATCGGCGTACTTTTCTCACTGATGCTGGGGCTGGCTTTCATCTTCATGGGCCTCATGCCCGGCCCCAAAACCCAGATGCTGAGTCTGCTCTGGGGCAGCATTCTGACCGTATCCAGAACCGACCTCATATGGCTCGGCATTGTGGCAGGGGGAGTTGTGGCAATCGTTGTACTATTCTACAAAGAAATCCAGGCGGTGATCTTCAACCGCGAGATAGCCTTAGCTGTGGGGATACCAGCCGGGCTTATCATCTACGGCATCCTGTTCCTGACAGGATCCACCATAACGGTATCGCTGTCACCTATCGGCGGCCTGCTTATCTTTAGCCTCATCATCAACCCGGCGGCTGCCGCCTATCAGTTGACCTATAGCCTCAAGAAAATGTTCCTGCTCTCTGCGCTTTTCGGCGTAGTGTCAGGCTGGATAGGGCTGATGGCTTCTTACCTTTTCAGTGCGCCCAGCGGGGCCGCTATTATCGTAACTTCCTCACTCATCTTCGGACTGGCTACCCTGTTCTCGCCCAAAAGGAAAGTCAAAAGATGGCAGGCAAAGGATGAACCATCGCGAGTACTTTAATCAGCTTGCAGGCAAATGGGACCGAATGACTAGCCAGGAAACCATTTCCCGACTGCCTGAGATGATAAAAGATTTGGGAATCAAAGCAGGCAACACCATACTCGATGTCGGCGGCGGCACGGGGATTCTGCTTCCTCTGCTCTACGAAATCGCAGGTAATAGAAGCAAGATAGTTTCACTGGATATTGCGGAGGAGATGCTCAAGCGAGCCAGAAATAATAGCCACCCCACTAACATACATTATGTCCATGCCGATGTAGCCGCTATCCCTCTGGCGAGCCAAACATTTGACTTCGTCATCTGCTACTCGTGCTTTCCTCACTTCCCCGATAAGACCAAAGCCTTGGCAGAGATGGCGAGAGTGCTCCGAAGCAGCGGCCGCCTTATTATCTGCCATACCGCCAGCCGACACGAAATCAATAAGCTTCATGAATCGATAGGCGACGTTATCGGGAGAGACACCATCCCCGACGAGCCAACAATGCGCGATATGCTGACAGCCTCGGGACTGAAGACTATCGAGGTTCGAGACGAAGCCCACCGCTATCTAGCTATAGCTGCCAAATGTTAAAAGCACAGAACAACCCGACAGAGAATTTGGGTTTAGCCTGTTCTCAAAGTTTTACAGTAGCATGAAGCACTGAAGGGCGATGGTGGGTTAATTACTTTGCTATTCCTAAGTACTCGCTATACTCCACCAGCCTTGCCAGCGCCCGGACCGCCCTTTCTGGCGTAGGATAGGGGATAACGTGGTTTTGGACCATCTTCTTGTAAACAATCCCGCTCTTCACTTCATCACTTATCCAGACAGAGTAAACGATGGGCTTCTGATATTTTTTCATAAGACCGATCGTTATTTCCAGATTCCTTACGTACTCTTCTGAAATGCCCTGCAGTATTTCATCAGGACTTGCAGTGTAATCTCTCTCCCAGGGAGGGGTACTCATTAAACCAGCAAAGCCGAAAGGTGTCCAGATAGGCCCTGCAATCACCACCGCATCCACATTCTTATCTTCGAGAAGCGGCAAAAGGCAGGGGTAGCTGATGTCCCCGCTGGTATCTACAGGGTTGCCGCGCGACCACCTTCCCGAAAGGACAGAGTCGAGCTTCTTCAGGGTCGCCGGAGATAAATCGGAAAGCTCCAAGCCGCGCTTCTTCAGGGCATCCGCAGCAATGACCCCCAGCCCACCGCCCACCGTTAGCACCGCCACCTTTTTGCCTCGGGGCAAAGGCTGTCCCAGCATAACCAGCGCCACATCCAGAAGGTCGCTCACCTCCTCCACCCTTATCACGCCAGCCTGCCTGAACGCTGCATCCGAGAGCTCGTCCGAGCCCGACAGAGCTGCTGTATGCGACCTCGCAGCCTGCGCCCCACAATCCGAACAGCCCACCTTCATAACGACCACAGGCTTCTTTTCAGTAACCTCGCGAGCCAGCTTGCGGAAGCGTTTGCCCTCCCTGAGGCCTTCCACATATCCCAAGATAACCTTCGTCTCCCCATCCTGTCCCAGATACTCCAGATAGTCCTCGAAGTGCAAATCCGCCTCATTACCGCTGCTGATGTACTTGCTAAAGCCCAACCCCATCTCGTAGGCCATAGCGAGGACAACAAGGCCCAGGTTACCGCTTTGAGTAACGAAGGAGACAGGGCCCTGGTTCATGGGAGGCAGATATGGTGCGGTGAAAAGTTCAGCGAAGGTATTGAAATGCCCCGCACAGTTAGGGCCGATGAAGCGTATCCCGCCTCGATGGGCGATTTCAAGGACTCTCTGCTCGGCTACGGTTCCTTCCGCGCCGGTCTCGGCGAAGCCGCCTGAGATGATAAGGGCGGTCTTGACCCCCTTGCGGGCGCAGTCCTCCATAGCAGCAGGAAGGGCTTCAGAGGCAACGGTTATCACAGCGAAATCCACAGTCTCCGGCACTTCCCCCAGGCTGGGATAGGCCTTTACCCCGAGCACCTCAGCCCTGTTCCTGTTTATGGGGTAGACCTTGCGTGTGCCTCGGGTCAGAAGCAGGTTGAGGATGTCGCAGCCCCATTTACCGGGAATGTTGGAGGCTCCGATGACCGCCACCGAACGGGGGTTGAAGAGGTAATCCAGATGCTGGATAAGATTCATGCCAAGTATAATTCTCTAACCAAGCTAAGAAGGCTAAAAAATCCATTGAAATCATACACGAAGACAGGCCAGATTGCAACGTTCTATGTAGGGGGATACCGTTCGGTTATGGTTGGGAGCATTTATTGCTTCTAGGTACAGCTTCTAAGTGATTTTTACAGCGTTTTATTTCTCCTCCGTAGTAAGTTGATAAATAACGTAACCTATCGCCATACTTACAAGAAAAATAGTGTGCCAATAACGAGTAATCCAATCCCAAAAGTCTTTATATTCTTCTGATGGATTATTTTTCTCAATCCTCATCTTTTCTATTCTTCAAATTTTTGAGACCCTCGAACTCTAGGGCATCAACCTCTCCCCAGCTTGATTGGCCGCCTTCCCTTCCTCGGCCACTACCCTATCTGGGTGCGTAGCTTTCTTCTCAACTGTACCCTATAAGCAGCAATGCTTGCTTTAGTGAGGCCCCCAATCAAGGCCCTTGAGAGCGGATTTTGCACGACTGGACTTCTATACAAGGAAGCGATGCATTTGATGCTCCTGGCATCATTTTCCACTGGTTCTGCAAGCGTTTGGATGCTGGACATATTTATGGGCTTTGGGAAAAACCTCCTGCGACTATTAGAGGATGATGCCCATTTGAACATCAGATTTGTAGCAACTGCAAGAATCTCCCAGCATCTCTGGCGAGTCTTGTATGTGTACCGCTCTCCTGCTGCCATATTGACAAGCTGCAAAGGATGAAAGACCTCTATTCTGGCGTTAGTTATTTCTCTGATTAGAGAAAGGAAGATATAGCAAGCAGGGCAAGCCGTTACCATGATATCGGCTCCGGTGGCCTTTGCCTCCTGCAATCGCCGATAGAGACTGTGGAGAA
>Ga0315281_10007889_pt1 | contig 14908 bp, 14 predicted proteins | sample YL17G07_0_MG_FD_204540 | JGI IMG/M metagenome (GOLD analysis project Ga0315281, IMG submission 204540) | Sediment microbial communities from Yellowstone Lake, YNP, Wyoming, USA - YL17G07_0 | ecosystem: Environmental > Aquatic > Freshwater > Lake > Sediment | place: USA: Wyoming | collected...
CTAGCGAACTTGAAATTTTGCTGGATGCCGATATAGGAGCACAGCAAAGCATGGCGCTTAAGATTGCGGCAAGAATCAACCAGGCATTGATTGGTTACGGCGAATCTGTGAAGATTCGTCCTACCGGCTTTGTCTTGTCATTCGATCCAAAAGAACTAGCGGTTTCGGGATTTACCCTGGATCGACGTGCGGGGGCTTCATTCAGTGAGAAAATCTACTGGTCGCGGGCGCCACTTCGCACCGATGACCATCTGGAGGTCCTGCGCCTCGTTGAGCAAACATACCTAAAGCATGGCAATACGCCTTAGGGCACCTTCCGCCTTCGAGTCCTGGCCTCATTTCCCGCAATCTCCTTCCTCTTTTTCGCCGACAGCTTCTCCGTCTTCGCCTTCCGCCCTTCCATCCTCCCAGGCGGCGCAGGGCGCGCACTGGGGCTGCTCCCCCGTCCCTTTTGCCCGCGCCCGCCCGCCCGTGCTACCGTCACCGGGGCCACGCCATCCACGGAACGGAGCGCCATGTTCGGTTTGCAGATCATCATTGACGGCATCTGGCAGGCCGGCAAGCAGGGCCTCTACTACCCGCCGGAGTGGAAGGGCAAGCTCTCCGTGGACGACGGCTACCGGGTGCAGTTGGGCCTCCTGAAATATCACGAGCGGGAGGGGCAGCAGCAGGTCGGCTGGAAGGTGGGGTTGACGGCCCCGGCCATCCGCGAGCAAATCGGCTTCCACGAGCCGGTGTTCGGCTACCTGCTCTCCGGCGGGGCGAAGCCCTCGGCCTCCACGTTCCGCATGGCGGAGTTGATCGCCCCCAGCTTCGAGACGGAAATCTGCCTGACGCTGTCGGAGCGGCTGCAAGGGCCGGGCGTGACCGCGGCGCAGGCGCGGCGGGCGATCGGCGCGGCCGCCCCGGCCTTCGAGCTGGTGGAGCGGCGGGGGGACTTCGCGGCGGACTTTCCGTTGGCCTTGGCGGACAACGTGCAGCAGAAGTACTTCGTCACCGGCGCGGCCATGCAGCTGCCGCCGGACTTGTCCCTCCCGGCCGTCTCCGTCGAGGTGGCGGTCAACGGCAAGCCGCGCGACCGGGCCACCGGGGCGGAGGTGATGGGGGACCCCGCCGCATCCGTGGCGTGGCTGGCCAACCGGCTGGCGGCGTTCGGGCAGGCGCTCGAGGCCGGCATGCAGGTGATGAGCGGCTCGCTGGTGCGCCAATACGCCCTGGCGGCCGGCGACCGCATCGAGGCCCGGTTCGATCCCTTGGGCACCGTCACCGCGGCCTTCACATGACCCCCGAGGCCGCCGCCCGACTGCTGTGGGAGGCCGCCCGCAAGGGCTGGCCCTGGCCGGATACCCTGCGCGGCGCGCTGGACGCCGACCAGGCTTACGGCGTGCAACTGGCGGGACTCGCGATCAAGGTGCGCTCCGGCAACCGCCACTCCGGCTGGCGGGCGGGCTGGGCCGCCGCGGCGGGGCGGACCGCGGCCACCCGGGTCTGCGGGCATCTGGTGGACGACGGGGAGCACGGGGGCGGCGCCACCCTGGCCCTCGGCCAGACCGCCCGGCCGCACCTGGAGCCGGACGTCTGCGTGACGCTGGCGCGGCCCCTGGCGGGCCCGGGCGTGACGCCGGAGCAGGCGTGGGAAGCCCTGGGCGCGGTCGCGCCGGCCCTGGGGCTGGTCTCCCTGCGCGGCGATCCCGCCGCAGACCCCCTCTTGCACGTGGCGGACAACCTGGGCCATTGGGGCTATGTGCTGGGGCCGGACGTGGGTGCGGCCGCCCTGGGGGGCGTGCTGCGCGAGACGCGGGTCACCTTGCACCGCGATGGCGGCCCGGTCGCCCTGGCGCCGGCCGCTGGCGGGGCGCCCTACGCGCCGCTGGAGGCCCTAGCCTGGCTGGCCAACTTCCTGGCCAGCTTCCGGATGGAACTCGAGGCCGGACAGCGCATCCTGACGGGCGCGCTCGCGCAACCGCTCGCGGTCGCCGCGGGCCAGTCCTGGGAGGCCCGCTTCGCCGGGTTGGGCGCGGTCGCGGTGCGCTTCGCGTGAACCACGCCGCCACACCTCCGCTCCAAATGTGAGACGATGAACAGAGGCGGCGCGGACCGGTCAGGATGCGTCGCCCGGGCTAACCCGGCGCAGTTCCCCTTATTGCCAAGGAAGAAACCATGATTCCGGAAGAAGCGGGCAAGCTGCTGTGGGAATCGGCCCTGCAGGGGCTTTACTACCCCTATGCCCTGCAGGGGCGGCTGACGATGGACGAGGCGTACCGGGTGCAATTGGCGGTGCTGGAGCGGCAGCGCGCCGCCGGGGAGGCTCAGGCCGGCTGGAAGATCGGCCTGACGGCCGACGCCGTGCGCAAGCACTACCGCAGCGGCTCGCCGGTGCACGGCTACCTCCTGGGCAGCGGCGGGGTCGCCTCCGGCCATGCCTTCGACGCCGCCGCGGCGACCGCGCCTTCGCTGGAGACGGAGCTGTGCTTCACCCTGGACAAGGACCTGCACGGGCCGGGCGTGACCGAGGCGCAGGTGCTGGACGCCATCGGCGCGGTGGCGCCGGCGTTCGAGATCATCGAGCGGCGGGGCGACATGGCGGCGGACCTGCCGCTGGGCGTGGCGGACAACGTCAGCCAGTGGGCCTACGTCCTGGGCCGGCCGGTGCGGCCGTATCCCAAGGCGGTGGACCTGGGCGCCGTGCGGATGGAGCTCTTCCGCAACGGCCAGGCGGCCGCGGGCGGCGTCGGGCGGGAGGTGATTGACCACCCTGTGCGCTCCCTGGTGTGGCTGGCCAACAGGCTGGCGGCCTTCGGTTACTGGCTGGCGGCCGGACAGATCGTCCTCACGGGCTCGTTCAACAAGCCGCTGCCCGCCGCCCCGGGCGACCGCTGGGAGGCCCGCTTCACGGGTCTGGGCGCCGCGGCCTGCACCGTCGCGTGCAGCTTCGCATGATCCCCGGCGGCGGCTTGCCGCGGGCGCGCGCGGAAGGCCGCCCTTCCCCTCGCGGGCGCGTTTCTGCTAGGGTTTGCCCGCGCCGGTCTTGACGGCGCGAGCGACGCCCCACCCACGGGACTGACACCGCATGAAGCGCTTTGAAGGACAGACCGCCATCGTCACCGGCGGCGCGCAGGGCATCGGCCTGGGCATCGCCCGCCGCCTGGGCGCGGAGGGCGCCGCCATCGCGCTGCTGGACATCAGCGCCCCGCAACTGGCGGAGGCCCAGAAGCTGCTGGCGGCGGATAAAATCGCCTGCACCAGCCACGTCGCCGACGTGACGCAACAGGGGGCGGTGGATGGCGCCATGCGCAGCATCGTGGAGCGCGCCGGCCAGGTGGAGATCCTGGTCACCGCCGCCGGCATCACCGGCAAGACCAACCTCAAGACCCACGAGGTCAACCCGATGGACTTCGACCGGGTGCTGAACCTCAACGTCAAGGGCATGTTCCTCTGCGTCCGCGCCGTGCTGCCCTACATGCTCAAGGCCGGCTACGGCCGCATCGTGAACATTGCGTCCATCTCCGGCAAGGACGGAAACGCCGGGATGCTCGCCTACTCCACCTCCAAGGCCGCCGTGATCGGAATGACCAAGGTGATCGGAAAGGAATACGCGGAGACGGGCATCACCTGCAACGCCGTCGCCCCGGCCGTCGTGCGCACGGCGATGGTGGCCGCGCTGCCGGAGGAGCAGGTGCGGTACATGACCGACAAGATTCCCATGCGCCGCACGGGCGAAATCGCGGAGATCGCCGCCGTGGTGGCCTTCATCGCCTCGCGGGAGTGCAGCTTCACCACCGGTTTCACCTTCGACGCCAGCGGCGGACGCGCGGTGTACTGATCCCGCGCCGCTGTTGACGGATGCGCCCCGGCGCCCATAGGAACCCCCCCATGCCCACATTCTCCGCCGCTGTGCTGCGGCCCCTGGTGGCCGAGATGTTCGTCCGGGTGCAGGTCCCGCGCGAGGAGGCCGAGCTCACCGCGCGGCTGATGATCGAGGCCAATCTGACCGGTCACGACACCCACGGCCTGCGCCAGACGCCCCGCTACGTGGAGTTGATCGAGCAGGGGCTGATCAAGGCCGGGGCGCCGGTGACGGTCGTGCGCGAGACCCCCACGACCGCCGTGCTGGACGGACACGACGCCCTGGGCTACGTCGCGGCCACCCGGGCCACGGAGCTGGCCATCGCCAAGGCGCGCCAGACCCACTTGAGCGCCGTGGGCGTGCGCAACCTGAACCATGTCGGCCGCGTGGGGGCCTACCCGGAGATGATCGCGGCGGCGGGCTTCGTGGGCATCGTCACGGTGAACGCGCAGAGCGTGCGCGGCAAGCTGGTGACGCCCTTCGGCGGGCTGGCGGCGCGCATCGGCACCAATCCCTTCGGCGCGGGCTTCCCCAACCCCGGCGGCAACCCCGTGATCCTGGACTTCGCCACCTCCGCGGTGGCCGCCAACAAGATCCGCCAGGCGCACTCCCGCGGCAAGCCCGCCGGGGAGGGTTGGATCGTCACCCGCGACGGCCGGCCCACGACCGACCCGCAGCGGTTCATGGACGGCGGCGCCGTGATGCTGCCCCTGGGCGGCGGGCAGGGCCACAAGGGCTACGCCTTGGCCGTGATGGTGGACCTCCTCTCCGGCGTGCTGGCCGGCGCCGGCACCGCGCTGCATCCCTCCGCCGACCTCAACAACGGCACGTTCATCCTCTGCATAGACCCGGAAGCCTTCCTGGCCCGCGCGGACTACGAGCGCGAGGTGGCCGACCTGCTGCGCTACCTGCACGAGACCCCCACCCGCCCCGGCGACCCACCCGTGCAGGCGCCGGGGGACTACGAGGCGCGCAACCGCAGTGAGCGCCAGGCGCGCGGGATCGAGGTGGAGCCGCCCGTGTGGGACTCCGTGCGCGCCTGCGCGGAGCGCCTGGGGGTGGCGGTGCCGGCTCCGCTGGCGGCGCCTGCACGGTAGCCCGCGCCGGGACGGACCTTGGGTGGAGCACGGCGCCCTGCGCGGAGCGTGGCGCTCCGCAATCGAACGCGCCGACCCCACGGGCCGCCAGCCCGCCGCGGCGGCCCAACGTCCGGCGCGTGAACCCTGGCCTCGGCCGCCGGTTTCTGCTACTCCCTTGCAAGGGGACACTGGCCGAGGGCGCGGCCCGATGTCACAGCCCGTTGGCGCGAAGGTGACCGGGGAGACGGGATGGCGCAGCAGCACGCGGCGATCGAAATCGGACACCTGACGAAGACCTACCAGACCGGCCAGGGCGCGGTGACGGCCCTGGCGGATATTGACCTGGAGGTGGCCGAGGGGGAGTTCGTGTCGGTGGTGGGTCCGTCGGGCTGCGGCAAGTCCACGCTGCTCAAGATCCTGGCGGGGCTGCTGCCGACGACGTCGGGCCAGGCGCTGCTGCGGGGCACGCCCATCGCCGGACCGCGCAAGGACATCGGCGTGGTGTTCCAGGCGCCCGTGCTCTTCCCCTGGCGCAGCGTGCTGGACAACGTGATGCTGCCGGTGGAGGTGCAGGGCCTGGACCGCGAAGCGCACCTGAAGGCCGCGCTGGACCTGCTGGCGCTGGTGGGGCTGAAGGACTTCGAGTCGCGCTTCCCGTGGGAGCTGTCCGGCGGGATGCAGCAGCGGGTGGCGATCGTGCGCGGGCTGATCCACGACCCGGCGATGCTGCTGATGGACGAGCCCTTCGGCGCCCTGGACGCCATGACCCGCGAGAGCATGAACCTGGAACTCCAGCGCATCTGGCTGGAGAAACGCAAGACGGTGCTCTTCATCACCCACTCCATTCCCGAGGCGGTGTTTCTCGCGGACCGGGTGGTGGTGATGACGCCGCGCCCCGGCAAGATCCTGCATACGGAGCGCGTGACCCTGGCCCGGCCCCGCACGCTGGATGTGATGACCACGCCCGCCTTCGGCGAGCACGCACGGCGCATCCGGGCCTGCTTCAACTCCAAGGGGGAGGTGGACGCATGATCAAGAATACGCCCCGCAACCTCACATTGAGCGCCGCGCTGCTGGTGCTGCTGCTGGTGGGTTGGGAGCTTTCCGTGCGCGTGCTGCAAGTGCCCGCCTACATCATGCCCCTGCCCTCGCAGGTGGCCTTGGCCTTGTTCAGGGGCACGGCGGGCGGGCTGTACGCCAAGCATCTGGCCGTGACCCTGGGGGGCACCCTGCTGGGCTTCATCCTGGGATGCACGCTGGCCTTTGCCCTGGGCACCGGGGTGGCGCTCAGCAAGCGCTTCGACTACTTCCTCTATCCCTACATCGTGATGTTCCAGGCCATGCCCAAGGTGGCGCTGGCCCCTTTGATCGTCGTCTGGTTCGGGCTGGGCATCAGCTCCAAGGTCGTGGCCGCCGCCCTGGTGGCGTTCTTCCCGCTCATGGTCAACACCATCGTGGGGCTGCGCTCCGCGGACGAGGACCGCGTCAACCTGATGCGCTCCCTGGCCGCCAGCGAAGCGCAGATCTTCTGGAAGCTACGGCTGCCCGGCGCCCTGCCCTTCATCATGGCCGGGCTGGAGGTGGCCATGATCCTGGCGCTGATCGGCACCATCGTCGCGGAGTTCGTGGGGGCCGAGGCGGGGTTGGGAATGTTGATCCAGAGCATGAACTTCACCATGGACGTGGCGGGGCAGTTCTCCGTGCTGCTGATCCTGGCCGTGGTGGGGTTGGTGCTCAACAAGGGCGTGGCGTCCGTACGCCGCCGGGTGCTGTTTTGGGACGCATCGGAGAAGGCCTCCGCCGGCGTTCCGGTGCCCGTTGCAGAAACCGCCGGTCTGCGACCGGCCAAGGGAGAAGCCGCATGAAAACGAAACACTTGCTCCTCGCCGCCCTGCTGGCCACCCTGGCGGCAGCCCTGTCCGGCCCGCGCCCCGCGTGGGCAGAGACCAATGTCCGCGTCGGCTGGTGCGCGCGCACCATCAGCTCCGCCGCCGCGCCCTTCGCCATCGCCACCAAGATGGGCTGGTTCGCCCAGGACGGCATCAGCGTGCAATTGCTGCCCCTGCCGGGCTCCACCGACTGCACCACGCAGGTGGCCACCCACGGCGTGATGGCCTCCCTGCCCTCCGTGGAGCCGGTGGCCTTGATTCGTCCGCAAGGCGTGAACATCCGCACGTTCTACACGGCGTATCAGGGCAACATCTACGGCATCGCCGTGCCGCAGGACAGTCCCATCCGGCAGATCGGCGACCTGAAAGGCAAGAAAATCGGCGTCATTTCCATGGCGTCCGGCGGCGTGCTGGTGGCGCGGGGCCTGGTGAGCGCCCATGGCATGGACCCGGACCAGGACGTAACGATCGTCGTGGCGGGCGAGGGCGCCCAGACCGCCGCGCTGCTGCGCTCCAAGCAGGTGGACGCCCTCAGTCAGTTCGACACCCAGTACGCGCTGGTGGAGAACGCCGGGGCGCCGCTGCGCTTCCTGGACACCCAGGACATTGACCGCTTCCCCAGCAACGGCTTCATCGCCCTGGAGGAGACCCTGAAGAGCAACAAGAAGGAGCTGGTGGCGCTGGCCCGGGGCTATGCCCGCGGCACGGTCTTCGCGATCAACAACCCCGAGGCCGCCATCCGCATCCTGTGGGAGGTCTACCCCCAGACCAAGGCCACCGGCAAGGACGAGGCCACCGCCATGCGGGACGACATCAAGACCCTGATGGCGCGGGCCGCCAACTGGGACCTGAAGAAGGCCGGTGCCAAGCGCTGGGGCGAGAACGTGGAGGCCAACTACCAAGCCTATATGGAGTTCCTCTACAAGTGGAAGGTGATCAAGGAAATGGTGGCCGCCAAGGACATCATCACCAACGACTGGATTGACGAGATCAACGCCTTCGACTCCAAGCGCCTGGCCGCCGACGCCAAGGCGTACCGGTACCAACCCTAGCAGGGTGCGGAAAGACGACTGGATGGTGGTTGGTGGGGGCTTCGCCCCCATGCCCTCAGCAGGAAGCGTGGCTCCCTGCACCCGGTATAGTGGTATCGGGATTGGACGATCATGATCGGCCATACGGTGCGCAAATCGGCTCCAGGAGCCGATCTGGCAATCACAGGCAAGACCCTGTGTGGCCTTGACCTTTCTGTTTTCGTGGCGGCTGTATCGCCGCGAAAACTTATCCGGGGGGCGCGGGGGGACTTGTTCCCCCGCTTGCAATTCGTTTTTCCTCGACCTGGTAGCGTTTCGCGCCCGGCCCCTGCCGCGTGCCGGGGCCTCTCCCCCGCGCTTCCGGTGTTCCGGGGCGCGGGGGGGGCGCAGGCCCGGGATCCGGCGCAGGGCCGACGTCCCTCAGCCCTGGCATTCGGCAGCGCCAAGGTTTGGCGCGCAGCGCGTGCCCGGACGGCCGGTTCGCGGCAGGAGGCGCTCCGGGCATGAAACCCGCGCACCCCGCTTTACGATGTAATGGATGCAGTTGCCTTTTGGCGGCCCCGCCTGGGCCGTCCTGATTTGGGTCAGGGCGCGGGTGGGGCGGGTGCGATAGGCTGCTCTGTGGGGAGGGCGGCGAGCGCTGCCGTCCGACGCCGGCAATCTCGGCGGGGCGACGCCAAGGCCGAAACCCGCATCGAGATGCGAGAAATGCACACCGAAGCGCAACCCCCGGAGGCGGAACTCTCCCGGACCTTGGGGCTGGCCGCGACCGTCGGCCGCCGCAGGCAGCTTTGGGTCTGGCTGACCCTCCTCACCGTGGCGGCGGTGGCGGCGGGCGGGGCGTTTGCTTACCGCGCATACCGAACCACCCCCCCCCGCTTTCAGATTGTCAATGCGCAACGGGGAGACCTCACGGTGATGGTCACCGCCACCGGCACCTTGCAGCCGGTGACCACCGTGGACGTCGGATCGGAGGTTTCCGGCCGCATCCAGGCCGTGTACGTGGATTTCAACGACCGGGTGAAGCGCGGCCAGGTGCTCGCGGCCCTGGATACGGAATTGTTCGAGGCGCGGGTGGTGCAGGCGCAGGCGACCCTGGCGGTCGCCCAGGCCTCGCTCAAGGAGGCGGAGGCCACGGAGTTCGAGGCGCGCCTGAGGAATGAGCGCACGCAGAAGCTGGCTCAAGGCGATGCGATCTCCCAGCAGGAGTTGGAGGCCGCCCAGGCCGCCGCGTTGCGCGCGGATGCGTCCCAGGCGCGCGCCCGGGCGCAGGTGTTGCTCGCCAAGGCGGCCCTTTCGGCCGACGAGTTGAACTTGCAGAAGGCGCGCATCCGCTCGCCGATCGATGGCATCGTCATCTCCCGCAATGTGGAGCCGGGCCAGACGGTGGCGGCGGCCTTCCAAACCCCCGTCGTGTTCAAGCTGGCGGAGGACCTGACCCGCATGCAGCTTCATGTGGACATTGACGAGGCGGACGTGGGCCAGACGGCGGCGGGCCAGAGCGCAACCTTCACCGTGGACGCCTACCCCGACCGGCAGTTCCCCGCCCAGCTGACCCTGGTGCGCAACGCGCCGCGCAGCGTGCAGGGGGTCGTCACGTACGAGGGGATCTTGCAGGTGGACAACTCCGCCCTGTTGTTGCGGCCGGGCATGACCGCCACGGCGGAGATCAAGACCGCCACGCGCAAGGACGTGCTGCTGGTGCCCAACGGCGCGCTGCGCTTCACGCCCCCGGAAGTCGTCAAGCCCGGAGCATCCACCGAGCCGGCTCCCGCCGCGGATGGCGGGCGCGGACGGGTCTGGACGCTGCGCGGAGACCGGCCGGTGGCCCTCGCCGTAAAGCTGGGGCTGACCGACAAGCGCATGACGGAGGTGCTGGGCGGGGAGGTGCAGGCAGGGGTGCCCCTGCTTGTGGACACGCTCGTGCCGGGGAAATAGCGCCGTGGACCTGGACCGCAACAGCCCTCTGGTCGAGCTTACGGGGATCACGAAATTCTACGGCAGCGGCGACGCCGAGGTGCGCGCCCTCGATGGGGTCGGTCTGCGCATCGTGGCCGGGGAGTTTCTCGCCGTGATGGGGCCCAGCGGCTCGGGCAAGTCCACCTGTCTGAACATCCTCGGCTGCCTGGATACGCCCACGCAGGGCTCCTATCGTTTCCGGGGCTTGGAGTTGACCGGGCTCTCGCACAATCAGCGGGCGCTGCTGCGGCGCCACTACCTGGGGTTCGTCTTCCAGGGCTTCAACCTGCTGCGGCGCACCACCGCCCTGGAGAACGTCGAGCTGCCCCTGGTGTACCGGGGCGACCTCCCGCCCGCGGAGCGGCATCGGATGGCCCTCAAGGCGCTGCACGAGGTGGGGCTCCAGGGGCGGGAGCACCACACCAGCGCGGAACTTTCCGGCGGCCAGCAACAGCGCGTCGCGATCGCCCGGGCCATCGTCACCGGCCCGGCCCTGCTGCTGGCGGACGAGCCGACGGGCAACCTGGACACCGTCCGCAGCCGGGAAATCATGGAGTTGCTCACGGGCCTCAACCGCGCCTCGGGAATCACCATCGTCATGGTCACCCACGAGGCGGACATCGCGGCCTACGCCGGGCGCCAGGTGCGCTTCCTGGACGGCCGCGTCGCCTCCGACGAGCGCCGTGCCGGAGCCGCGTCATGATCTGGAACGCCGTCGTGCTGGCCCTGCGGGAGATTCGCCGCAACCTGCTGCGCTCCGGGCTGACCATGCTGGGGGTGGTCATCGGCGTGGCGGCCGTCATCACCCTGGTCACGCTGGGCGGCGGCGCCACGGAGCGCATCTCGGCGGACATCTCCGGGCTGGGCCGCAACCTGGTGATCCTGGTGCCCGGCGCCCAGCGGGTGGGCGGCCCCCCCACCCCCGCCCCTGCGTTCACCCTGGAGGACGCGCGGGCGATCGCCCGGGAGGTCGCCGGCGTGGCTGCCGTCGCTCCCCAGTCGCCCAAGTCCATGCTGGCCGTCTACGGCAACAAGAACTGGCGCACCATCGTCGCGGGCACGGACAACGGCTACTTTACCGTGCGCGAATGGCCGCTGGCGGCCGGCCGCGCGTTTTCCGACGGTGAGGAGCGGGCCGGCTCCCCGGCCTGCATCCTGGGCACGTCGGTGCGGGCGAACCTGTTCGGCCGGCAGGACCCGCTGGGCGCCTCCGTGCGCATCGGGAAGGTCTCTTGCCTGGTCATCGGCCTGCTGGAGTCCAAGGGCCAGTCCACCTTCGGCACGGACCAGGACGACCTGATCCTGATGCCGATCCGCACCTTGCAGCGGCGCATCGCGGGCAACCGGGACGTGGGCCAGATCTTCATCTCCACCAGCGACGCCTCCGGGACGGCCAAGGTGTTGCGCGACATCACGGCCCTGATGCGGCAGCGGCGGCACCTGCAAAAGCAGGACGAGGACAACTTCCAGGTGCGCGACCTGAAGGAGATCGCGGACATGGTGGAGAAGATTACCGGGGTGCTGACGGCGTTCCTGTCGGCCATCGCCGGGATCAGCCTGCTGGTGGGGGGGATCGGGATCATGAACATCATGCTGGTCTCCGTGACGGAGCGCACGCGGGAGATCGGCATCCGGCTGGCCATCGGGGCGCTGGAGCGGGAAGTGCTGATGCAGTTCCTGGTGGAGGCCGTGCTGCTCTCGTCCATCGGTGGGCTGATCGGCATCGTGTTGGGGCTCTCCGGCGCGGCGCTGGCGGCGCATTTTCTCCGCGTGCCGTTCCACGTCAACCTGGCGATCATCGTGGTCGCGTTCGGCTTTGCCGCCTTCGTGGGGGTGGTCTTCGGGTACTTCCCGGCCCGCCGCGCTGCCCGGCTCGACCCCATCGAGGCCGTGCGCCACGAGTAGCGCCGGGGGAGAATTTCGCACCGTGACAGCGGCGGGCGATGTGCTATCCTGGCGTGTTTGCCGTGGGCGGGCCATGCGGGCCCGCCGCGAATCTCTCGCCGCCGCGTGACCATGAACGACAGCCCCGCCGCTCCCGAAAGTCACTTCGTCCAGGCGGACGGCGTGCGCCTGCACCACCTGGACTGGGGCAACGCAGGCCGCCCGGCCCTGGTGCTCGTGCATGGCATCCGCCTGCACGCCCACGTCTGGAGCCGCTTTGCCCGCGCCCACCGCGACCGCTTCCACATTGTGGCGGTGGACCAGCGGGGGCACGGGGACAGCGCCTGGGCGCCGCCCGGCCACTATCACCTGCACGACTACACCGAGGACCTGCGCGCCGTGCTGGACGCCCGGGCGCTGGAGGACGTGACCCTGATCGGCCACTCGCTGGGGGCGCGCGTGTCCATGCTCTACGCCCACCTGCATCCCGAGCGGGTGCGGCGGCTGGTGCTGGTGGACATGGGCGCGGGGTTGCCCGCCGCCGTCGCGACGACCGATTTCTCCCGCGTGACCGAGACCGCGCCGCCGCGGGACTTCGCCAGCCACGACGAGGCGAGCGCCTACCTGGGCGGCATCCTGAGCCTTGCGCCCAAGGACATGATCGAGGAGAGCGTGCGCTTCGGGCTGCGCCGCCGGGAGGATGGCCGCTACACGTGGAAGTACGACCCCAGCCTGGGCGGCCGCCCCCTGCCCCGGCCCGGCACCCGCGAGTGGGACCTGTGGGAGGTTGTGCGCACCATCGGCTGCCCCACGCTCTTGCAGTACGGCCAGTTCAGCAAGGTTGTCTCCCCTGAGATTGCCCAGCGCATGGCCGCCGACATGCCGGATTGCCGCGTGGAGCGGATTGACAACGCCGGCCACGCCCTTTTCACCGACCAGCCGGCGGCCTTCTCCGCCGGCGTGGTGCGCTTCCTGGACGCCACCGGAGGCTAGCCGCCTCCTTCCGGACCCCATGCGCAAACCGCTTCGCATCGCCCACGGATCGGACGTCCATCTGGATACCGACCACTATGGCGGCCCGGAGAACCTGGGCCAACGCGACTACCATCGCGCGGTGTTCCAGACCCTGCTGGAGCGCGTCGCGGCCGAGCGGCCCCAGGTGTTTCTGCTGCCGGGCGACCTGTTCGATTCCAACCGGGCCTCGGACGATACCGCCCTCTGGGCGATGGACCTATTGGCGCGGCAGCCCTTCCCCACGGTGATGATTCCCGGCAACCACGACTGTCTTGAGGAAGGGGCGATCTTTCGCCGTCACGACTTCAACCGCGTGCCCACCGTGCGCCTCTTGACCGCCCTGGATGGGGAAGCGCTGGAGTTGCCGGAATTGCAGGCGGTGGCGTGGGGCCGCGGCATGGTGGAGCACACGCCGGAGTACAGTCCACTGGGCGGGCTGCCCCCGGCCCGGGAGGGCGTCTGGAACCTGGGGCTGGGTCACGGCATTTATGTGGGCCGCGATGGGTTCACCCAGCGCTCCTCGCCGGTGGAAGCGCGGCAGATCGCCGCCAGCGGCTACGATTACATCGCCCTGGGTCACCACCACGCACTGCTGAACGTCTCCACGCCGGCCACCGCGGCCTACTATTCCGGGGCGCCCGTGCCGATCGCCAAGGGCGCCCAGGGCACGTTCCTGATCGTGGATCTGGAGGACGGGCGCCCGGCGGCGGTCACGATCCACAGGCTCTGACCGGGTGCGGCACAATCCCGGCGGAGGGTGACGGGTGGGCGCAGCGGCAAGGCGGTCCGCCACGCTGGGTTTTTCGGCTGAATTTGGCTATGTAGACGGGGCGGTCAAGCGGTGCCCCCACCGGGACGCGACGAATCTTTACGGCTAGAATCCTGGAGCCATCCTCTCTTGGCACTGAGCAGGCGCACCGACAACCCGGAGCATGACTGATGGGGCCGATCCAGGTTCTCGGGATTCTGATGCGGGACACCACCCAGGCCTATCCCCTGGCCCAGCTTGAGGCCTTGCTGGGGCGGCATGGGATCCGGGTGCATATCCTCAACGACGGCCTGCCGGTCGAGCAGCTTGACGTCGTGATCGCCATGGGCGGCGACGGGACGGTGCTGCGGGCCCTGGATCTGATGCCGGGCTGTCCGGTGCTGGCCATCAACTTCGGCACGGTGGGCTTCCTCACGGCGGGGGAGAGCAGCGAGCTGGAGTCCCTCGTCGCGCGCCTGCTGGCCAGGGACTACCTCGTCAGCGAACGCCTCCTGCTGCGCTGCCGGCATCCCTGGGGCACGTCCCATGTCGTCAACGAGGTCGTGCTGCGCTCCTCCTGGCGGCTGATGAACGTGGATGTGTACGTCAACGATGCCAAGATCCGCACCATCCGAGGCGACGGGCTGATCCTGGGCACGCCCACCGGCAGCACCGGCTACCTGCTCTCCACCGGAGCGCCCCTGGTCATGCCGGACGTCAATTGCTTCATCCTGGACGGGATCAACGAGTACAACTTCACGTCCCGGGCGCTGATCCTCTCGCCGGAGAGCCGCATCCGCCTGCATATCCCCCAACTGCTGGAAAAGCAGCGGGCGGAACTGTTCATTGACGGCAACCCGGTCGGGGAGTTGACCCCGGGCCAGGAACTGCACCTGGACCGCTCCGAGCGGCGGGTGCAGTTGATCTTCTTCGAGAAGAACTACTTCTTCCACAACCTGTCGTCGCGGCTGTCCTGGTAGCGGCGGCAGCGGCACGCCGACAGCGACGGGCCACGCTCATGGCCCGCCAGCAGGGTGCGGAAAAACGAATGGACGCGGAGTTGTGGGGGCTTTGCCCCGCCCTACTGTCTGGCTCGGCGCTGACGCACCGAGCGCCCCAGCAGGAAGCAGGGCTCCCTGCACCCGGTATAGGGGTATCGGAGTTGGACGAGCATGATCGTCCATACGGTGCGCAAATCGGCTCTAGGAGCCGATCCGGGAATCACCAACCAAACCCCGTGCTTCCTTGATCCTTTGTTTTCGCGGCGGCCCGCGCCGGACGCTTGCGGGAGGCGCCGGCAACATCGCGCCGCGAAAACCAACAACGCCGGCGCGGCGGCCCGCGCCGGACGCTTGCGGGAGGCGCCGGCAACATCGCGCCGCGAAAACCAACAACGCCGGCGCGGCGGCCCGCGCCGGACGCTTGCGGGAGGCGCCGGCAACATCGCGCCGCGAAAA
>Ga0315281_10007890_pt1 | contig 14907 bp, 13 predicted proteins | sample YL17G07_0_MG_FD_204540 | JGI IMG/M metagenome (GOLD analysis project Ga0315281, IMG submission 204540) | Sediment microbial communities from Yellowstone Lake, YNP, Wyoming, USA - YL17G07_0 | ecosystem: Environmental > Aquatic > Freshwater > Lake > Sediment | place: USA: Wyoming | collected...
TTCAATATTGTAGGTCTTTTTACAGGATTTCAACTGCATGGGGGTCACCGTTTTTATGGTGAGGTTTGACAGAAATGCCGGATTCTTGTATGAATCCTGTGTCAGATTATTAATAAAAATATTCCGTGCCGGGGTTTATACACTTTGATTGGTGGGGTTCCTTTGTGTTTAATACATGGGGTAGTAGTATCTGACAAAGTGAAACCTGTCATTTCTTCAGATTGCCCGTCAATTATTTTGATTTACGATCTGCTGGCTTCGAATCCCCGCCGGCCTTCCGACCCGCTATAACCAGGTTTTTATCCGGCGCCTTGTGTCCGTGATGGCGGAGTAGCTGTTTCACCTCTTCACGGGCTTTCTGTTTATCCCTGAATCCAGTGAACAGGATCCTGATATCATCGATATCATCCTTGAGATATGCCGCTTCGTAATATTCGAGGAGCACTATCTGGCCATCAGGTCCGAAGTGGTGCTCTTCGTTCTTCCCGGTCAGATACCGTTCCCTCTGTTCTTTTGTCGGAGCGGTATATTTGTCTTTATAACGGAAAACGCCCATTTCTCTCTCCCGGTTAGTAGTGCTCTTGCTGTGCGTGAAGATAAACTACCACGTACAGTAGCAATTGCGGAGCAGTGAAAAATTGAAAATTATGAAATCATATATGTGCTCTAAAAATTCGATAGTTAATCTCAAAAAGAATAAAGTGGATTTTGATCCCGCATTGGTTCCGTACCCCGACGGGGTATGGGGAAATGCACCCATATCACCGAAGCTGAGAAAATAGCCTGTTCGTGTTTCGTCGTAATTCATGGGAAAGCCGGCGCTGTCACGGAGAACTTCTTCATCTGCGCTCGTCTGCACCTTCAAATTCTCTGATCCTGCAGACAAGGCTAATCCATGATCGCATGGCTGAGAGTCATGCAGGTGCCTGAGGATTAACTGGCGGACAGGTATGCTGAAATGACTTCCTTTAAAAAATTCGGCTGGACAGATGATCATCGGTGCAGGTCTCACCAGGACTTGCTATTTTTTTTCAGGAATTTATTGTAATCTATCGTGATTTTTTTAAAAATATCCTTGTCGATTCTGAACAAACATCGCCTCACAGCAGTTAATGAACCGGAACCTTTCGCGGGAATTTCATACGTCGACAAAAATCGCCGGGCCAAAAATCTTTACGGGGAATACCTGAGAATCGTATGTCCTGATCGGCGCCTGGATCTCTGCAATCCTCTTTGCGTATGCCATCATCCCGGGCGGGAGTTTGTCCATCCCCTCAATCTTCGGTTCGACCGGCCCGGCAATCTTCTTCCCGGTTGTTAAGTCAAACCGTGAGAAGTGCAGCGGGCAGGTGATGATCGGTCCTTCAAGTACTCCCATGGAGAGAGAGGCATTCATATGGGGGCAGCGGTCCCCGAGTGCATAGAATTTTTCGCCGACATTCGCGATGCACACCTCTTTCCCTCCGGCTTCGACAAGTTTCATGGTTCCGGCGGGTATATCCTTTACCTTTGCAACTTCGACAAAACTCATGAAGATTCACTGGAAGGTAAAGGATCTATTGCTCCCCTAAATAGTTATGCAGGTTCTGACGTATTGTGGCAAAGCTGCTTTAAATACCACCATTTCTCAGAAAAATCATCACAACGGATTTTCCTGGTTAATACACACGATGAATTACAAAAAAATGAGGGAATTCAGCATTGAAGACATTGAACCAGACAAGAGGTACTTTTACTTCCACTCCCACCATTTGTCATGGACCGTTCCATCCGGCATAATTTCCAGCTCGAAGACCAGGGCAACATTGTTGAGCCTGCTGAAGGCTGGAGATGTGGTCTGGGCATAGCGTGCTCCCCGCATGTTCAAACCCGTACCCTTTCCTGCAACGCTGATACCGGATCCATGCAAAATCACCTTTTCTCCCTTCATGGTCATCAAAACTCCATTACCCCCGGCATACATTCCACCCTGGGGTCTTTCCCATGATTTGATTGTGGCGATAAAGGTTACGTCAGTACCGAGGATCTTTCCGTTCGATTCTATGGTCCTCTCAAGCTTCAGCTCGCCCGTGTGGTGGCGGCGTATAATACGCTGCCCGACAACTTTTCCGGTCAATTCACCGATCATGTCACCGATCATGTTGATCACGAACGTTTTAGGTACTATCATACCTGAAATATATTTTCCCGAATTTCAAAAACTGAGATACACTTTTGACGTATTCGCTGCATTCACTCGTATCAGACGGTCAATCCTGGTAAAAAATTGCCCGCTACCAGAGAAGAGGAAAAAGGCGGTAACGGACGTTCTGCGTATACTCCCGGTAACCTTCAAGCTCCCGCCCCAGCATCGCTTCTTCCCCCTGTATCCTTGCCATAAGAAGCACAGTCAGGGCAAGACCTGCAAAAATACCGGAGAGCGAGCCGAGCAGCAGGGGTGCCCCGCGAAACATCAGGATCCCCCCGAGGTACATGGGATGCCTGACAAACCCGTAAACGCCGGTCGACACCACCTGCTGCTTGCGGTCCTCCTGGATCCTGACAAGGGGAGACAGGAACGTGTTATCGGTATAGGAGCGGAAGAACAGGAAGAACGATCCGGCAAGCAGGGCAATCCCGAGAACGGTTAGCTAGAGGGGGAAGACAGGGGACCACCCGAACCTTTTTGCATCGAGTGGCATGATGACGATCCAGAGTAGGAACCCGATCACGATCCCGTAGACAACATACACGTCCCAGCGTTCCTGGTTGTCGGCACCGGGTTTCTTGTACCGCTCTGCAAGCAACGCCGGATCTTTTTTATAGAGATAGAGGATTGTCGAGTAACAGAGAAGAATAAACCAGACGCTGAATATCCAGCCTGCAGGCCAGGTGTAATCCCCGGAGAGTATGAGGATGAGTGCAGGGAACAACAGGATATACAGGAATGCGAAGATAAGTTTCTTCTGCATGGGTACGTATTGGGGGGCGGGGGTAATATGGAGATAGGTATAAGGGCAGGTTCGAATCCGGTCTCTCGCATTTATTAAAAGGGTTATTGTTATCTCAGTTTTTGCCACCCGTCAGATGTGATATCACGGTTTTAAGAAAAAAGGAGTTTGGGTCTTGATTCTTCGAACGATTTATTATGCAATAAACCAAGGGTTCAAATATGGAAGATATATTAATCGGCATCGTTTTTCTTGAAACCGCAATAATTTTCGGTATTTTCATTAATGATTTAGCTTTTCGAGGAAAAACATTAGCGGATTTTAAATTCACTGGAAAAAATGAGTGGGATTGGATCAAGAGACACCCACTTGATATGTTTAAAATTGTGCTTTTTTTGGGGACATTTATTTTTTCAGCGTATCTAGGACTTATGTTTTACCAAATAAATGCGTCAATTACTCATACTTTAATTGTGGAAAATTTGTCAGCAAGTGATAGAACAATAGGAGAAGGATTAAACAATCTCATTAGTCCTGCTATTGGAATACTGTTCGGGATTGCATTTTTTACGGGAGCGTTAATACTCTCTACGTTTTCAGAGATATCTTTTAAAGAAGAACTTGTAAAAATAAATCAGCGGCTAACAGAAATAGTTGAAACACTTTCTAAAAATCGAGAGAAATAATAAATATAATCTGGTGTTTGCTAGATCCTTTAAATCAGAAAAGAATAATTGAGATACAAATATGCCAACAGTTGTTTCAGCTATACCAATTACCTGTTCCGAATGCGGAGCTACACAAATAGTTACAATTTGGTCGTGTGGGTGTAAAAGGATCAGTGGTGATACCAGCCATTATGATACTTGTTTTCACAAAAGCGTGCTTTCGGTCTTAGCAAAGAGTATTGTAGTTGGGGAAATCATTTAGATTTTTAAATATAATGTTTAATTGATTGGAATACACCGTCAATTTCATAAAAGTTAACCTACGGGATTGCCCCCACTAATTTAATCTCGTACGGAAAATTACACGTTGAGATTGCGATCCATTGGTACTAGAAAAATTACTGATGAAATCAACAGATATCTCACCAAATCCGTTGAATATCTGGGAAAAGAAACATCTTGGGATTATGTGGTTTTTCTCAAGGCGCGGGAGTTGGCACATTACCTCGTTGGAAAGCAAAAATCCCTTGATCTGATCAGTCCTGATTATGAGATCAACCGTCAGGATGCGCATGATATCCGAAAAAAAATATTGAGTATTCCTTACACCGAATGGAAAAGACGCGGATTTTCAAAGGGCACGCTGCATTACATGAAGATAAATGCTGAGAGGGATTAACCGTTTACCCTTAATAAACATGTGATGACAAGGCTTGAGCAATGGAAGGTAAATTGAAATTGAATAAATAATCTGATAAAATGTTTGATACGGTTATCGCCCAAGTGAATGCATCTCTCGAATCATAGCTAAAGGGATCATTAATTTGTATTAAAAAAGCTTGAAGAAATGGGAAATAAGTGATATTAAAATAAAAGAATAGTATATATTATGGGTAGCTCTTTTGATTTTTTCTTGGAGACTCCCCCCGCTATTTGCATTGGAGGGGGAATTTTACTTATAATTCTTGGTAATATTGGAGGATGGGTTCTAATCGGAATTGGTGTAATATTACAACTTCTTTGGCTTGTGCTTCGTTGATATTGGCTGTCCTCATAGAGAGACCTCCGCCATGCGTTTCTGTGGGCGGATCTCAGGCGTGGGTAAAAAGAATGCGGCGATGAAAGTGAGGCTGTTTTAAGAGGGACAAATTTTAGAAAATTGTGAGGGGTGGGATTTGAACCGGTGAAAATGTGATTTGGCTCCAGTCATTTTATAATTAATAATTTTCTAAATAACATTCATGTTCCCTGTTAAAGATGCAATTGACTTTGTTAAAGAAAGGATCAATTCACTGCAGGATGATGTCCAGTATTGTCTCGAAACACGTCCCGGAAAATCTGGTGCACCCTTTCCTGCATTACTTTATTGTTTCTCTACAATCGATCTTTTAGGAGCACTCTATAATGGTGATGGGGAAGGAGCCCATACGACACAAAATTCTAAACTATACGTGAAGAATTTTATGAAATATTCTGATGAACAGATAGATCTTCTTCAGAATCTATTTAGACACAAAATAGTCCATCTGGCGCAACCCCCCATAGTAATCAAGAGAGGTTCGAAGCTTATCTCTTGGTCTTATAACCATAAACCAGATGTGAATCATCTCAAGATAATAGAATTCCAACCACCTCCTTTAAAGATTCGACTCAGATTTTCAAAAGAAATTGAATGCACTCACCAGTTCTTTGTAAGTATTTGGCAATTCGAGGAAGATATTCGAAAATCAGTCGAAAACCCGAACGATGGATATTTAGCCCAATTACAACGAGAGCCTGATTTACAAGAGAAATTTATGACTGCTATCAATCAAATTTATGATCCAAATAACTAGTATTGATTATCGGATCGCAATCTACGCCTATCTGTTGCCGTTTCTCATGCCCGATGGGTAAAAGTATGCGGCAATGTGACGCGGAGAGGTTGGGGGTAAATAGGGGAACGAGATGGAGAATGAATAATCTCAATATCCAAGAATAAAAATAATAATACTATGGTTAAAAATAAACCAACGAGAAGACAACATTACATACCTCAATTTTATTTAAAAAATTTTGCTTTAACCGACAATCGCTTAAATGTATTCTCTCTCGTGAATGAAAAGTGTCATTCTACTGCAATAAAAAATATAGCAAAAGAAGATTTTTATTATGGAAATGATGAAGCAGCGCTTAAATTAGAGAGTGGTTTAAGTAAACATGAGGGCAAACACAGTGCCATATTAAAAAAAATTATCGATAATTATAACCTCAATAGACTTGATAATGACGATTATACACTGTTACATGTATACACTCTTTTTCAAGAAGCAAGATCAAAATCTTCAAAATTGTTTTCAATTTATTTTACGAATACCCAAAATGCCGATGGGAAACCGGATATTAATACTTTTAAAAAATCTCCGAGAAATTTTGGGAAGGAAATGGGGCATCAATATAGGACTGCATTTGGAAGGATATTGCAGGCTCCAATCCTTAGCTATGAGGGAATCTCTGATTTACAACCTGCCTTGATTATCAACACAACAGATAATAATTTTATTTGTAGCGATGCGCCAACTGTTCGTTTTAATCAATTAAAAATTGAGAATGAGCGATTAATGAGTTTGTTTTCCCCCGGGTTGCAGATTTTTTACCCTATTAATAATGAGATTTTATTATTATTTTATGACCCAAAGGCATACCAAATTGATTTTGATTATAATTCTTCAATATGCTATATAGATACACAAACCGATCTCGACTCGTTAAATAAGTTGCAACTCATTAACGCTAATGATTTTATTCTTTTTTCAGATATTAATCAAAAAGAAAATATTGAATACATTTATTCCGAAATTAAAACGATAATTCAAAAAAACACTCAAGAACAATTGGGATCTTTTGAAAAGGGCAAGAAATTCTTGAAAGGGTTGGATGATAATTATTGGAACATTTGGTGTTCAATTTCTAAATATTTCAACTATAGATTAAATCTGTCGTTTATTCATCCATGCGTTGATTATGAACAATATTGGTTGAAAAAATATTATAGCGCATTGGAGAGGGGTATTAAACCTGAACTTGTTAGAAACAATGATCTTAAAAAGCGAATAGATGAAAATATTAAAAAAGCTGTCAAACACCCTCGCTCTGTTTTTCAAAACAGTGATATCACATCTGACGGGTGGCAAAAACTGAGATAACTATAACCCCGCATTTATTAAAATGGTTATAGGTATCCTGAAAAAATGCCACTCTGCAATTCTACTAGTTCTTTTTTTTAACCTTTCGTCAGTTGTAGCGCGCTCTTTTTAAAAAATGAGAAAGATCAAAATGTTACGGTAAAAGGCTGGAAATCAATTATCGATACAATAAGATATCACCAATCATCAATCAAGATAGAAACATTTTGATTATCCATTGACAAAATGTGTTTTACTTCAACAGTGTAAAAAAAGAGTTGATTTATAAAAAAAATAATTATGAAAATTTTGGATAAGTAAAATGAAAAAACAAACACAGATCTCGCCATTCAATAAAATCAAAGGCATTTTAAGAGCTTATGCAGATACAATTGATGATCCAGAAATACGATTAAATTTTGCACGGTCTATTTGTGGTACAACTCTTGAAGAGTTTTGGAGTGAGTCCTGTAAAAAAAATGGTTGTTCATGGAATATTTTAGATCCTTTTGGAAAATTTTATCGACTGTCTGATGTGCATACTTCAGATGCTTATAATCTTGGCAATTATTTATCAACAATCTCTTTTTCCGAGAGTAGTTATCTTATTGGCACATTATATACTGCATTATTACCCAAAGATTGGCGAGCTGCCAAAGGTGCCTACTATACACCACCTCCTTTGGTTGATCACCTCATTAAGATGGTTTCAGAACAAGGATTTGATTGGCAACGAGGTAAAATCCTTGATCCATCTTGTGGAGGGGGTGCTTTTCTATCTCCGGTCGCATTGCGGATGTTCGAGTCATTACCAAAAAAGATCGCAAATGATCCAGATAAAACAATTAATGAGATTTCACAGAGATTGATTGGTTTCGAAATCGATCCGTTTTCTGCATGGGTTTCCCAGACATTGGTTGAAATGACATTTCTACATCAGTGTATTGAAACTGATAGAAGATTCCCTGAAATTGTTAATGTATGTGATGCACTTATACAAACACCAACAAAGGCTCATTTTGTAGATCTTGTTATTGGAAATCCACCCTACTGTAAAACACCACTTACACCAGAATTACGAGAAAAATATTCTCGTTCATTATTTGGACATGCCAATTTGTATGGCATTTTTACTGATATGGCAATTAATTGGACCAAACAGAATGGCTATATTGCTTATGTAACGCCAACTTCATTCCTTGGGGGACAATATTTCAAATCACTTCGATCACTCATATCAACTGAAGCACAACCAGTTGCAATGGATTTTGTTTCGGAACGAAAAGGAGTATTCGAGGATGTACTTCAAGATACGATGTTGGTTGTCTACAAAAAGGACAATCTGACGAAAAAAATTGATAGAAATACAACGGTAAATGTTCATTCATTAAAATCGAATGGTGACGGAAAAACAGTAATTATAAAAGATATTGGTCATTTTCAATTGCCTGCTGGTTCAGAAGATCCTTGGTTAATACCAAAAGAGCCAGAACAAATCGAATTGGTTGAAAAAATTACTAAAATGCCCGATCGGTTTGATCGTTATGGATTCGAGATTGTTACAGGACAATTAGTTTGGAATCGAAATAAAAACCGGATGTGTACTGAACAAGTGCCTGGAAGTTATCCGATAATTTGGGCCGATGCGATCGGAACAGATGGTGAAGTTAGGTTAATATCAAATCGTCCTCATCGGTTATTGTATTTCATACCATCTGATACTCAAGGATTTCTGATAACAAATCAGCCATGCATACTAATTAAAAGAACAACTGCAAAAGAACAGAAAAGGAGAATTTTTGCCTCATTATTATCACAAAATTTTATTTCTGATTATGGTGGCGTGGTGATAGAAAACCATGTAAATATCATTAGACCGATTACGGAAAAAACCACGATATCTTTGGAAACACTAGTTACGTTATTAAATTCTGATATGTTCGATATGATTTATCGACTTATTAGTGGTAGTGTTGCAGTTTCAGCTTTTGAATTAAACTGCACTCCATTACCGTCGTTAGCCTCTATCAAAAAGCTTGAGAGACAAATTTCTCACAATGCATCAAAAGAGATTATTGAAAAGTCAATAAAAATGATGTATTTGAAGAAATAATCGATAAAAAACAGATCTCTTTAATTCCATTATTCATGAGATATCAAGAGGCTCTTCCTTCCGGGGTTCATCTCGTATTTTTGATAACATCATGAATAATTCAGTTTTTTCATCTTCTGATAATTTTTTTTCCTCGCGTATCTTCAAATCAAACTTTTTCATCTGATTAAATAAGTTCATATTTCCATCGGGAACTGTACCAGATGATTGACCAGTAACCCATTTAAATTGAGAATCTCCAATCCCTTTGAGCGGGCCAGAGATACATGCTTCGAGAAGATTATCCCTTTCTTGTGGTATTTTTGATGCACGGATAAGATTCATAATTCTGGTTTCAGAGAGTAAAAAAATCGGATTTTCCGGTTTTAATTCAGGCCGCCAATCAAAAAAATATGTGGCGTATCGAAACCACTGTACTTTGTAACCATAATTGCCTCGACCCCATTGCTCAAGAGCAGCCCAAATTGTATCTTGATTTACATCTTCGTTGGATTTTAAAAAATCACGAATGCGTTTTCCAGACTCCCAAAATTCGTAAGTTGTTGTCTTTTTTTGAGTGAGTCTTATCTCTTTGGTGATTTTTTTATTATAGATATTTGTTTCATTTTTTGTAAACTCTCTAATTCTTGATTCAAGATCGGTTCGTTTTCTCATTTCTTTAGTACTGATATTCAGTTTATGAGATGACGTTTTTTTACTGCTAGCTGTGTCTCCAGCAACAAATCGCTTTGATCCGTCATCTAAATAGATTATCAAGCCCTTCGGTCTTGCTCTGATCCGAATTTTTTTCCCGATCCAACTCTTCAACTGTTTCCATTCGATTTTATTGCCAGTTCGAGGATCCTCTGGTACATCTGGAGGCCCCCCAACGAGAATGCCCTTTGCCCATTCTTGAGCCCTATCTTCTGGCCACTTCAAAGCATCAGATGGAACGATTACTTCTTTTATTGCCGGTTCAATTTTCATTTTGTTATCGACCTATATCTCTCACAAGCCCGTAAAAATTTTTTCCGCATTTCCTCAATACTTTTAAATTGCTCCAATAGTTGCTCTTTATCAAAACTATTCTGAGTGCTCGATTCAATAATATTTCTTAACCGCTGTTCACTAATCGCCTCTGCAATTAATTCATAAATAATTGAGTCGGCAGCTCTGGGTTGTGTTTCATACACAAGACTAATTCGAGCACCGTGGGTAAAAAACCAGATTTCCCCTTCTGACCATATAGGATATACTTCATATTGCACTGGATCTATCGAGGGATCTGTTATTGGAACTAAATCATTGATATTTCCTGAATTAGTCCCCTCCCCGGAGGTGCCTCCAGAGGGTAATTTCCTCTGAAAATGATCTGGTTCTATCGAAACCCAAAGGGAGTGTGAACCTGAATCAAAAATTTTTTCTTCGCTTGAAGATTGTTCATTATTGCGTTGAATTGCAGAGATAGGATTATTTTTTAAAGTACACCTGATGAAATTTTTTCCCTCGCCGAAATCACTGCTAATCGGTATATCAATATCAACTACAACTCGTCCCTTTTTGTCTTCAGTCGCTGGATTTAGTACAGGTAGTTTATGAGTTGGAAATTCCCATTTTGCTAATTGAGACAATCCTTTATCTAATGCTTCTACTGTTAATTCAATCCATTTTTGATAATCGCTTGTTGGATTTAATATCGTAATTTTTACATGTGCTGTCTGATTATACTGATAAAATTTTTTGTCTAAGTCAATTTGCGAAATGTATGGATTGCTTGGAGGTGTTCTTTGCTTCTTTTTAATTGTAATTTCGTCTAATCCGGACCACGGATTAAAATCGCCTACTTCATCAAGAGCTTTCTTGATAATATCGAGATTTTGTTGCGCTCGTTTTTTATCTTTAGTTGTTAATCTGGGCTTAAACATCTCTTTTTCATATGGTGAGAGAAAATCCTCGACTTTTTTCTGGAGTAGATCGTGTACTTTTGTAAAATAATGATGAGGAGTGAATCCCCGATGCGTGGGTTTTTCGCATTCACATAAAAATGGTTTCGTAGGTGAACAATCATAATTTGCCCACCCATAAACCCGATCCTGCAGTTCCCGACGATTTTTCCTTCCCCATTCAGTAATTCTTGTAATTACCTGATTACCTTTTTTAATTAATGCGATACCTCGAATTTCCTCTGGAACTGGTTCATCAGCTAAATAAATTGTAACGTCATGGAGCTCTCCAACAAGTTGACCATGATATGTCACAGGTAAAACCGAAATAAATTTTTTTACCGGTTTGCCATCCTTGTCTGCAATTGGTGATGGATAGTGAGGGACGCCAATTTTCTCGAGATTCTTGTCAATCAATCCATACCGAATTTGTACCCCTTTTTTTATTGCAGCACACCAGGTTTGGGAAATATCATGAATTATTTCATCCACTTTGATTAACTGTTCATGAACTCCATCAATCACATTATAGATAATTATCTCTGATCCCGCAGGATCAGAATCAGACATAGCTTGCTCTGGAATTAATTCCCATTCCCAATCATCATGATCCCGAATCCACTGAGAAGCCATTGTGGTACACGTATCGTCACCACTTTTTGAGTTAACATCTGCAAGTTTAGTTCGAATTATCGTCTTTGTTCCTGCAATTATCAGTAATGATTTTCCCTGACCTCTGGATCCTAAATCTCCAACACTTTTTGCCAAACCACCCAAATAATGAAAATTGCCCCAATTACAATTAGATTCATGGCATTCTTCTTTTGAATCATTTCTTCTCCCCCAATAACACTTCGTACAATGAGGCATTCCTGTAGTGCCATAATCTCGTATAGACAGAATACGCTTTTTAGGATCATATTTAATAGTGATTTTTACATCTTTGTAATTCGATAATTTCGCATCAATGGAATTTTGGATCGCTTCTTGGAAAATTCCTTTAGCGTGTGATGGATAATCATCCTTATACGATTCCATTAACCGATGAGTATTCGCACTTAGTTTTTTCCGCCCTTTTGCGTATTCAGGAATCTCGTTTAAGTTGTTCATGATCCCGCCACCACCTTCTTGCCGTATTCAGTCACAAGATACTTTGTTTTTATTCCGATTTTTTGCCGTACAATAAAACCCAAGTCATACATCCTTGCAAGCGTCCCAGTTCGATAAGTGTTTGCCATTTTCCCAGTCCATTCTTTATCAAGTGTAGCGAATTTTGCGGTTAATGCGTCAGGAGTGTTAATGACATCGACATCAATCCAATGAAGGACGAGTTTAATGCCTTGCCATTCAGTAGGAAGGTGAGTCTTTATATGGCCGATTAGGAATTGTCGCTCTTCCTGGCTAAACAATGACGAAGCAAAGGGATTATCATCAAGGATTGGATTATGGCACTTTGCAAAAGCAAGTCCCTGTGACGATAATCCAACGTGATTATTTTGAATTACGATGAATCCAAAATCGGATAATGCCCCTACTGAATTCCCCTTTGAGTCCATATAGCCAATAAAATGATGTTTAAACCGGGACCAAGATTTTTCTTCATTATCGGGAAGTCCTGCAGAGAAACCCTCTCCCCATACTCTCCCAGCCTTCTCGTCGCTTTGTATCAGTAATTGTTTCATTTGCGAAGCGGCCTTTGAGCATTTATTCTGATAATCCTCCAGACCGACAGGTATAAAATTATTTTGATTTTGGAGGTATGCCAAATAGCGAAGTGCAAATTTTATTGCGAAAAATTTGTTATATTGACCCCAGATGAAATAATCCTTTATAGGTTTCTTCAAGGGAACTCCCTCCAACTTTTCGTAATTTAGAGGTTTGTTTAAAATCTCAACGTTAAAACCAATTTTCTGGGATTGTTTAGGGGTTACATCATTAACCTCTGGGTTTTTAGAAGGTTGTTGGATTTTCTTATCAAAATCAATTATATCAGTATGTTGTTCTTTTTCGAGAGAGATCTGATTCTCTATCGCAATGAGAATAAAACTTGGGAGTGATGAACTTTGATTAACCTCTTTAATCCTGTTGAGCAAATCCTCATTTATGTCAACTAATACTTTCATATGCGATCTTAAGCTCGACCGGCTTATATAACTTTAGGGTCGGTTCAAATAACTCTAGGGTTATATCAAAAATTGTTTTCCAAAAAAGAAAATAGAGGAGATAGGTTTTTATTGTTTTATCTTGATGATCAATCCCTCGAGTCAACAGTTGATCCACGTTGATCCACGTTGATCAACTGATTGATCCCATTGATCAAGGTGTCATCACATGTTTATTGAGGGTGAATGGTTGATCTCCCGCGGCATTCTTCTTCACGTAATATAACGTACCTTTCGAAAATCCCATCTTTTGCCACTCAGTGTAAGAAATAGTCAAATTTTTTTGTCGAATTTTGTCGGAATCGTAACGTTTAACGTTAAATTCTGACGTTGAAACGTCAAAAGTAACGTATGTAACGTTAGAGAACGTACTAATTCCCTCGTTTTTAACGTTATCAAATAACCAATGATGCATTCGCCCAACCCGGGTTGGGTAGGTGGGGTCCCCACCCTTTACCCTCAACAAGGGGGGTAGCTCCTTTAGATCGATCAAGGGTACCCCCACCCCCCATAGCAGTAGGGGTACCCCCCCTTTGCACAGGAAACAGAAGATCTGAATATCGAGCCCTCCGTCGGATGGTGTGAAATGGAACGGGGGGTGAGTACCCAGTGCAGGCTGAGGATGGGGGTAGGAGGGGGTATGCCCTTTACCCCAAGACAAGGGGAGAGGGGGGTCATTCATCCGGAGTGAGGTGGGGTACCCCCCTGTCTGACACTGGCACGAAATTGTTATTCTCCGACGTGGGCTCTACAGGAAACAAAGGGATAGAGTATGCAGGTGAGGGGGGTACCCCCTCCCAAGGTTGAGGCTGGAGGGGGGGGTAGGGAGGTCTTCCCCGCCAGTCAATTTCCATTTCCTCGGTTCCACATGTCCATTAAAGTTCCAGGCACTCCGGGCACTTTGAGTATCATTTCCGGGATCTTTTTTCTGTACAATTTTCTCGTAAGAGATCCCGGAAATAGGGTATGATCTGCCCGGAGTGCCCGGATCCTTTACACCTAGGCAAAGGGGAGAGAGGGGTCTCGCTTATTCAGTCAATTCATACAGCAACTGTTTTCTTTGGTTCCCTTTATGTGCAATCCTTATAAAAGGAACATTTTTGTTCCTTCCAAATTGCCAATAAATGGCCTTTGATTCGTCTTACAAGCCAGATACACCTCCCGTTTTCTCATTTTTGCAATTTATAATAAAAGCCCATACACTAGCATAGCTCATAGTGGTATGTCAAAGGGGCCCCGGCGACTTCGAAGAACTGGAGAACATGAACAAAAAGAGAACGAAGAGATGAATGAAACATGAAAGTACAACCTGAAAACAATGTTGAGAACCAGGAGCCGGGCCCGGCAAGATCCAGTGAACAGGGAACCGGACAGAATTCCACGGATTCTGGAGATGCCCGAACAGCAAAACGCACGAGAACCGCCCCGCTCCTTGTCGAACGGGTGACAGCGCTGCGAGGACAGGGTGTTGCATCCCCCAAGGAACCAAAGAGCATACTCCGTCGCCAGACCCAGGTGGACATCTATAACAAGGATGCCGAGATCCCGTACGTGAAGTTCGAGGCGGCTGTACGTGACCTTGTCTGCTCCCTGATGGAACGGCAGGACCGGATGAACGAAGAGATCTTCTACAAGATCAATGATCTCGTGTACCGGGTTGAGGATCTCGAACAGGACTTGCCGGCCGCAGGAGGAGACACGCCATGAGCCGGGGGCGGCGCCCGCGCAATGCAATTGAGGAGGCTGTGGAGATTGCCGGCCGGCGCGGGAATGTGGAACAGGTAACCAGTAAACGGGACTGTGCGTTCGATTTCATTATCGTCGAGCCGGACCGGAACGTGTTTGTGAAAGTGAAACGTTCGCAGACATCGTTCACGTATGTACTGGAGATCCTGCAACGCTACCAGCGCGAGATCGCGAGCCTTCACCGCATGGCCTTAACAAGCGT
>Ga0315281_10007891_pt1 | contig 14907 bp, 13 predicted proteins | sample YL17G07_0_MG_FD_204540 | JGI IMG/M metagenome (GOLD analysis project Ga0315281, IMG submission 204540) | Sediment microbial communities from Yellowstone Lake, YNP, Wyoming, USA - YL17G07_0 | ecosystem: Environmental > Aquatic > Freshwater > Lake > Sediment | place: USA: Wyoming | collected...
GATGATATTTTTTCTATAACTTCGTTAGGACTTTTATGAAAAAAATGTTTAGCATATTGGCAGCATTGTCTTTTCTAGGTCTCATGGCTTTCTCGATTACGGCGATTGGTGAAACTTATACATTAAGTGGGCAGGCCATCACAACCAAATATTCTCCAGGAAGTTGGGATGGGAAATTTACTTTCCCTAATGTCTATTGCACAGCTTTTCCAATACCTGAAAAGGCAGTAAGTTTAAGGCAGGCATTTTTTAATAATAAGACTATTTTTTTGGTAGATGCGCTCTACCCAGAGAAACTAGTGACTACGATAGCGGTTTCAACTGTTCCCGCTAACCAAGATTCTGCAGAGGCTATTACGAATATACTAAACAACGAACGTAACAATGAAATTGCTATGGTAAAAGCAGGCATCGGATACAAGGTAAGTGAGCTTTCAACTGACTTTGGACGCACAGTTTCTGTTGTTACAACAAACCCATCCCTTGGCGACAAAAATGGCCCTTTCCCATTGTCGCGTTCTTTCTTTACCAGCCCTTCACTTGAAAAACCAGTGGGTGGTATATCTGTCCATCGACTGTTCATTCGAGGCCATGATCGCTTTGAGGTGGCTGTAATTCAACAAGCCCCCCAACTTTCGTCAATCTTGGTTGGCTCTGAAATGACATCAAGGCTAACCACCATAGCCGATGAAATGGTTAATTCATTACAAAAATGCACACTATCAATTCCTGTCCGTGGTTCCAATAACACACCTGTTGTACCGGGAGAATGGCATGATCTTCATGGGCAAGTTCATCCTAATTCTGCTTCCATCAAAGGTATTGGTTCACTGAGTACTCAGCTATTTTTTCGTAAAAACCATGAAGATACGCTTCATAACTGGGGTCGAATTGGGAATGCTGTTTTTATCCCATCTGAGACTCTGGTAAAACGAGGTGAAACTATTTTCCCCATGGTTGCGTTTAATGGATGCACCGCAGGAACCGACAATAAATGTAACCTATCTGTAAAGTTCAAACTCATCACTCCAGCGGGAGCAGTCAATGGAGAAACTCAAGAATTTGAGCTATGGCAACGAGAGGCTCCAAAATTAAAATATGTAATGTTACCTGGGGTCGGTTACTTGACGGTACGAATTGATTTTGGCGATGCATTAGGATTTTGGCCTGTGGAAGCTATTGTCACTGATAAAAATTCAAATTCTTCGCTTACTCTGACTGGCAGGTTTCAAGTCGTTGAATGAACAATCATAGTGTAAATATTCACAATGATGCTTCATGGGTCAAGGCAGTTTGAATGATTGATTTTTGGCAGTTCAATTATATGAATAACTGTCGCAAATGGGCACAAGACATTCAAATAACCCAGTATATTTTTTAATTGTCATCTGCTATAAAAAATACACAATATTCAAAAAAACGAATCCCTACTCAGTTAAAAAGCCAAGAATTTGCTCAGTTCAGCAATGCTCAGTTTTATTGAATATCTGCGTCCCCCGTGCTCGATAACAATGCATTGTTCAAATAAACGTCCACGCCATTGTCAGGCGTAATAGCCGCAGCCGGAATATTCTTTCCGCTCCGCCAATCCGTCACTGCTTGCCGCTTGCTTGTGCCGGTTACCAGAAACATCAGTTGTCTCGTTTGGCTTAAACGGCGAGCAGAGAGGGATACTCGTTGCGGCGGCTGTTTGGGCGCATCAAGTACTGCAAGCGTGGCGGGGGCGTCTGATGACGTACCCCACTCGTGATTGGGGAACAGGCTGGCGGTGTGGCCGTCTTCGCCGAGGCCGAGTAGCACCAGATCAAACATCGCAATATTATTTACTGTCTCGGCGTAATCATTGGCAGCGACTTCTGCGCCTTTTTCGGCGGGAATAATATGTATCTGCTTGGTGGGAATGCTGGCATGATCCAGCCAGACCTGCGCCGCCATGCGGCTGTTGCGCTCGGGGTGGTCGGCAGGCAGGCATCGTTCGTCGCCAAAGTAGATGTGCCATTTGCTCCAATCTGCAACCTTGCTGCGTAATATTTCATATACCCGGCGCGGAGTGGTGCCGCCTGCCAGGACGAGGTGAAAGGCGCCCCGCTGTTTAATCGCTTGTTGAGCGCTATTGAATATTGCCCGGGCGACCTCAAGCTCAAGAGAGGAGGCGGAGGAAAACCCATGCCAGCGACATTGTTGGCGCTGGTTGTTGTTGCGGTTTGAAGCGGGTATTATCGAAGACATGTGACACCCCAATATTCGTCCGAACGAATCGTGATCCATTGCAATTTTACGATGTGTGCGGATCTGCTGCGCGGTTTAATTTTCTGTAGAGGATTTTATGAAACTTGCGATGATAGGGCTGGGCAAGATGGGCGCTAATATGGTGCGCCGTTTGCGTCGGGGCGGCGTTGAGGTGGTGGGCTATGACCGCGATTCTGCGGTGATTGTAGCGCTTGCCAAGGAAAGTGGCATGATAGCTGCCAATTCTATTGAAGATGCGGTCGAAAAACTTTCTGAGCCGCGTATCATCTGGCTGATGTTGCCGAGCGGTGAGCCAACCGAACAGCAGATTCGTGAGCTTGCCCCCTTGTTATCCCAAGGGGATATTATTGTAGATGGCGGCAATTCGAATTATCACGACAGCCAGCGGCGCGGAGCGTGGCTTGCCGAGCAGGGCATGGGGTTTATGGATGCCGGCACTTCAGGCGGCGTGTGGGGACTGGAGAATGGCTACTGCCTGATGGTGGGCGCAAATGATGCGGTGGCGAAAGTGATGAAGCCTTTTCTGCAAGTCCTGGCACCTTCGGCCAAACAGGGCTGGGCGCACGTGGGGCCGGTGGGGTCAGGACATTTCACCAAGATGATCCACAACGGCATTGAGTACGGCATGATGCAATCGCTGGCGGAAGGGCTGGAATTGCTGCGCGGCAAGCAGGAGTTTGCACTCGATCTGGCACAGGTGACCGAGTTGTGGCGGCATGGCTCGGTGGTGCGCAGTTGGCTGCTTGATCTGACTGCCGAAGCCTTGCAGAAAGATCAGAAGTTACACGATATTGCCCCCTATGTGCCGGATTCGGGCGAGGGGCGATGGACGGTGATAGAAGCGGTGGATCAGGGGGTGGCAGCGCCGGTGCTGACATTGGCCTTGCAGATGCGCTTTAACAGCCAGAATGAAGGTGGCTTTGGTTATCGCTTGCTTTCCGCCATGCGCAATGCCTTTGGCGGACATGCCATCAAACAGTCGGGTGATAAAACATGAAAATCATTGAACCCTGTACCTTGGTGATATTTGGCGCGGCGGGCAATTTGAGCCGCCGCAAATTAATTCCCGCTTTATTTTCACTTGAAAAACTTGGCCGCCTGCCTGAGAAGCTTGTACTGCTCGCCTGCAATATCGAGCAACGGCGACGCGAAGAATGGGTAGCGGAAGTTTGCAATATTCTGCAGCCGCTTTATCCGCAAGGTATCGATCAGGTTGCACTGGATCGCTTTTGTTCGCGCTGGCATTACCATTCCAGCGCTCCGGGTGACGATGCATCCTATCAACGCTTGCAGCAGATGATAGAGGTTGATGAAGCATTTCCGTCGAATGTGGTTTTTTACATGGCAGTGCGCCCCAATGGGGTGCAGGGAATTATCGAAAAACTCGGCGGGGCGGGCTTGCTCACACAGAAAAACGGATGGCGCCGCGTGGTGATCGAGAAGCCGTTTGGGTATGATTTGCTTAGCGCACAAACCCTACAGGCCAGCCTCTACCGGCATCTCGATGAGCCGCAAATTTTCCGCATCGATCATTATCTGGGCAAGGGCACGGTGCAGAACGTGATGGTTTTCCGCTTTGCGAATATCCTGCTGGAACCGCTGTGGAATAACCACTATATCGATCATGTGCAGATCACCCATTCCGAAACCATCGGTATCGAAGGGCGTGCCGATTATTACGAAAGAGCGGGTGCCTTGCGCGACATGATACAGAGCCATTTGCTGCAATTGCTGGCGCTGGTTGCGATGGAGCCGCCAGTTTCGATGTCTGCCGAGCATCTGCGCGACGAAAAAGTAAAAGTGCTGCAGGCGATACGCCCGATTACACAAAATTCTGTGAATGCCCACGCCTTTCGCGGGCAATACAGCAATGGCACTATCGACGGAAAAGCGGTGCCGGGTTATCTTGAAGAGCCAGGTGTGGCGCAGGATAGCAGCACCGAAACCTATGCCGCGCTAAAAGTGTTTATCGATAACTGGCGCTGGGCGGGCGTGCCATTTTACCTGCGCACCGGAAAACGCATGACAGATACCAGTTCCGCGATTTGCATACGCTTTAAAAACCCGCCGCAGGATTTGCTGCGCCACACCCGCCAGGGGCCGCCGCGGCCAAACTGGATTATGCTGGGCATACAGCCGCATGACTGCATGAAAATGGAAATGCAAGTCAAGGTGCCAGGTCTTGATCTTCATACCCGCAGCATCAGCCTGGATGCGATTTATCGCAAGGGGGCCGAGGATAATTTTGATGCTTACGAAGGTCTGTTGCTGGACGTCATGCTGGGCGACCAATCGCTGTTTTTACGTATCGATGAAGTGGAAGGGGCATGGCAAGTGGTGGATCCGATACTCAAGGTGTGGGCGATGGAGCGCGGTTTTATTACTCCCTATCAGGCCGGTACTGCGGGGCCTCGCGGTACATACCGTTTGTTTGACCACGATGACCAGTTCTGGCGACAATCTCTCAACCTGGATGGTGCGGATTTGAAACCCTATTGATAGCTATGTCCTACTTTTTATCCGGTGATATCGGCGGGACAAAGACGTTGCTGCAAATAAGCGCAGCAGCAGATGAGTGCACGCCTTTGTTGCAACGATCTTATGCGAGTGCTGCATATGCAGGCCTGGCAGATATAGTGGAAGTATTTTTGGCTGAGGCCGATATACGTGATATAGCTGCAGCATGCTTTGCACTGGCCGGGCCAGTCAACGGGCGTGTTGTTAAGCTGACTAACTTACCGTGGGTGGTTGATGGCGATGCATTGGCAGCGAGATTTGCGATCAAGCGTGTGGCATTGCTCAACGATTTTGAGGCAGTGGGGCATGGCATTGCTGCTTTGCAAACAACCGATGTTTTGACCTTGCAAACAGGTGTGTCGCAGATCGATGGGAAGCGGCTGGTTGTTGGTGCAGGCACCGGTTTGGGGGTGGCGTGGTTGTCATCGCAGCAGGGTACTTATCAGGTGCATCCATCGGAAGCAGGGCATATGGATTTTGCGCCTGTGAATGAAATGCAGAGTTTATTGTTGCAATATATGCAGCAGCGCCACGAACATGTTTCTTATGAGCGTATCGTGTCCGGGCCGGGCATGATTGCAATTTTTGAATTTTTGCGAGATACGGGTCTTGCCGCACCGTCTGCCCAATTAATTGCAGCGATGGATGAGGAGGACGCAGCGGCCGCGATCACTCGTTTTGCGCAACAAAGCGACGAGAAAATTGCATCTATGACGGTGGATTTGTTCTTGTCGATTTACGGTGCATTTGTGGGTAATCTGGCATTGGCGCTGTTGCCGCGCGGTGGAATTTATGTGGCAGGCGGCATTGCAGCAAAAATTGCAGTACAGTTACAGGGCAGCGAGTTCATTCATGCCTGCTTAAGCAAGGGCCGCTTTGCTGGACTATTGGCCGCTTTCCCCGTGTATATTGTGCTAAACCAGAACGTGGGACTGTTGGGTGCGAATTTGTATGCACATCGAAATGCATAATTTTAACAATGAGTGTAGTGAAGGAAAGATCATGTCAGTCGACATAGCATTACCAAAATCCGAGCAAGAAAATATTTGCTGCGACAACATTACTATCAAACATGATGTTGTCGAGCGTGTAACCTATCTGGTGGGTAAAAATCCGCTTACGGCAACTGCCAGAGACTGGTTCAATGCTGCGGCCTATGTGGTACGTGATCACATGGTTGATCACTGGATGAAAACTACACAAAACTATTACCGCAATGATGTGAAGCGGGTGTATTACTTTTCGCTTGAGTTTCTGATGGGCCGCACGATGATGAACAGCCTGCTCAATTTAAATCTGGATGAACCGACCCGAAAGGCGCTGAATGCTATTGGCGTTGAACTGGAAGAAATCAGGAGCATGGAATATGACGCGGGGCTGGGTAACGGCGGCTTGGGTCGGCTTGCCGCCTGTTTTCTCGATTCGATGGCAACGCTTAACCTGCCGGGTTTCGGCTACGGTATACGTTATGAGTATGGCATGTTTATGCAAACATTTGAGGGGGGCAGGCAGATCGAACACCCGGATAACTGGTTGCGTTACGGCAATCCGTGGGAATTCCCGCGACCTGAAGTTTTGTATCCGGTTTATTTTAATGGTCGCGTGGTTGAATATGTCAACGATCGCGGTATAAAACACTATTGCTGGGAAGATTACGACGATGTGATGGCGATGGCCTTCGATACGCCTATTCCGGGTTATAGCACCTCTACGGTGAACAAGATTCGTTTGTGGTCGGCCAAGTCAACGCGCGATTTTGATTTGGGTCATTTCAATGCGGGAAATTACGTTAAAGCGGTTGAGGGAAAGAACGAAACAGAAAATATTTCCAAGGTGCTTTACCCCAATGACACGACCTCGATGGGGAGAGAGCTTAGGCTTAAACAGCAATATTTCTTTGTCTGCGCATCGCTGCAGGATGTGCTGAATCGTTATAGCAAACACCATAATAATCTGGACAGTTTGCCGGACAAGGTGGCAATACAACTGAATGACACTCATCCATCCATCGCCATCGCTGAATTAATGCGCGTACTGGTTGATTTGAATCATATGGATTGGCAAAAGGCTTGGGATATCACCGTGCGCACCTTCTCCTACACCAATCACACGCTGATGCCGGAGGCGCTGGAAACCTGGTCGGTTGAAATGTTTGAGAAGATATTGCCGCGCCACATGCAGATTATTTATCAAATCAATTACCATTTTTTGAATGCCGTAAAACACCAATACCCCGGTGATACCGATATCTTGAGCCGCATGTCGATCATTGATGAATGCAACGGCAGGCGTATTCGCATGTCGCATCTGGCAATAGTAGGAAGCCATAAGGTTAACGGTGTGGCACAGATCCATACCGATTTGATGAAGCAGACAATCTTCGCGGATTTCAACCGTTTTTATTCCGGCAAATTCGTCAATATGACTAATGGCATCACCCCGCGCCGCTGGTTGAATCAGGCCAATCCGCGACTATCCAAACTTATTTCAACCCATATCGGATGTGACTGGATCAGAAATTTAACGCAATTGCAGAATCTGGCAGCGTTGGCGGAAAATAAAAAGTTTTGCACGGAATTCGCAAGCGTAAAGCGCGCCAACAAGGAACGTCTGGCAGCTTTCTTGTATAAAAATTATAAAATTGACGTCAATGTGGATTCGATGTTCGATGTGCAGATTAAACGCTTGCATGAATACAAGCGCCAGTTGCTTAATCTGCTGCATGTAGTGACGCTCTATAATCGCATCCGCCACAATACAAGTGCGGACTATGTGCCACGCACCGTAATTTTCGGCGGCAAGGCTGCACCGGGTTACATGATGGCAAAACTCATTATCAAGCTGATCAACGATGTCGCCGATATTGTCAATAACGATCCGCTTGTGAAAGATCGTCTCAAAGTCGTATTTGTGCCCAACTACAATGTGTCGAGTGCAGAAATTATCATTCCTGCCGCTGACTTGTCCGAACAAATTTCAACCGCAGGCACCGAAGCGTCCGGCACCGGCAATATGAAACTGGCTTTGAACGGCGCGTTGACCATAGGTACGCTGGATGGTGCCAACGTCGAGATACGCGATGAAGTCGGCGAGGAAAATATATTCATCTTCGGGCTGACAACTGATGAAGTGGCCGCACTGCGAGCGGCCGGCTACAATCCAAAGGAATACTATCAGTCCAATCAGGAATTGCGCGAAGTGCTTGATATGATAGGGTCAGGTTTCTTTTCGCCGGAGGAGCCAGGCCGCTTCAAGCCGATTGTTGATTCGCTGCTTGAACATGGCGATCATTACCTGCTGCTGGCGGATTATGCATCCTATATTGCCTGCCAGCAAAAAGTGGAAGATGCCTATCGCAATCAAAAAGAATGGGTTAAGAAAGCCATATTGAATGTTGCCAATATGGGAAAATTCTCGAGTGACCGCACCATCCTGCAATATGCAGAAAAAATATGGGATGTTAAACAAGTTGCGATTACTGAGTAGGGATAGCGTAGGTTATGTATTATTATGAAATAATAAAGTTGAATTCAGCCTGAAGATATTGAAAGACAGCTCAAGTGTCCAATCTACTCTCCGAACAAAAACAGCAAATCGTGCAATTCCATGCAACCCTGATTCATAATGTGGTGATGGCTTGTACAAACCGGGAACTCCTGCCGCAACTGGAGCCCATGCTGGAAATGGTTGCCCAGAACGGTTGGGCAACCTTGGTGGGCGCGATACGCCAGGTGGTAAAAGGAAAACGCGATGTCAGTGTGTTAACGGGGTTGGATGATGAAGATGGCACCATCATCGAAGCCATATTGCTCGGCATTCAGGATTCTTCCACCTTGCCTGACCCAGATGCCAAGCCGGATCCGGCTCTCGCTGCACCGGGGCTTGCAAGCATGATCGATGCCGCAACCAAAGGCAACCCGGAAGCATTGCGTATGCTGGCAAACATGGCCGAACAAATGGTACGCGCCGGCGGCGATATGGCCAAGCTGGGCGGCATGATGGGCAAACTCGTGAATGGTGAACGCGATGCCGATAAGCTTGCAAAAGGCATGAACGTTCAGGGACAGGAACTGGTGTATTCTATTTTGACTGAACTGGGCAAACGCGCAATCCATTAAGTGTCAGGAATGGCTCTATCATTGCTTTGCCTGGACAATAAAAGGGGGAGAAATGAACCTCGTCAACTTTAATAGCAAACTTCCCAATTTAGCTTTGGAGCCTGGTACGCCACTGTGGCAAGTTGTCCCCACCCGTGATGCGGACGGTAAACCGTTAGCCGACTTCATGATGTTGATCCCGGGCTTGCGTAAGCGCCCCCAGCATGAAATCAACGCCACGCTGAACAATATCCAAAAGGTGTTGGAACAATACAACGATGTTGTTTTTGCCAACTTCAATTTAAAGATTAATGTACTGTGGGTTTCGCTCAATTGCAGGCCGGGTATCATTTTGAAAATGGCTGCATCGATCCAGGATTTGGTTCCCGAAGCTTTGCTGGTCGCACATCAATAATTAATTTCCTGACGAAAACTCATATATATTTCTCCCTTAAACAATATAATACGCGCTTCAGAAATTCGTAGAAATAAGACTAAATTGAAACTCGTAAAGTGGCGCTGGCCTGCATTGTTCTGCATTGTGATGCTGGCGCTCTGCGGATATTGGCTGATTCAGGTTTGGTTGGGCCCTCAGGTCGTTGGCATCCCGGTTGTAAAAGAAGAGTTGATTCAAACCGTGCTTGCATCCGGCAAGGTCGAGCTTCCTCCCAGTGTTGAAATTTCCAGCAAGCTTAGCGGTAAAGTTACAGATGTAAAGGTGGTGGCGGGAGATTTTGTCAGTGTTGGTCAGATATTGCTAACGCTGGAAAATAAAGTTGATCGCGGAGCTATTAAAAAAGCAGGGGCTGTAACAGCTCAGGCCGATGCGAGATTCAGAAAAATCAGCGAGCAGACCCAGGCAGGTTCTGAACACTCGATACAACTTGCAAAAACCAGTTTGCATAATAGAAAAAAACAATATGCGCGAACCAGAGAGCTTGCAGCCAAGGGCTATGTCAGTCAGGATCAGGCAAGTGACGCTTTGCGCAATTTGACTGTTGCACAAAGCCAGTTGGCGACCGCAGAGTTTCAGGCGAAAGCAAATAGGGCAAAGGGCAGCGAGTATGCGCTTGCAGAAATAGCCCTGAACAAGGCGCGTGCTAATGAACGAGCGGCACGAGACAGAACAGGCACTCTGGAAATTGCGTCTGAGTCTGCCGGAGTCATGATTTCATGCAAGGTGGAGCGCGGGGATATGGTGTTGCCGGGAAAAATATTGATGGCGATATCGCCTGCTGGCAAGGCGCGCTTGCTTGTGCAGCTGGATGAAAAAAATATTCGCGATATTAAACTGGGGCAGAAGGCTACTGTTGCTGCGGATGGACATCCCGATCTGCGTTTCTATGCAACTTTGAGCTATATCAATTCTGCTATTGACACTGCGCGAGGCATAGTTGAACTCACGTTTGATGCGATTAACCCGCCGGGTTATTTGTTGCAGGATATGGCTGTATCCCTGGCAATTGAGGTGTCCAGGCGCAGGGATGCTCTAACTGTTCCTGCAACGTCGATACGAAATGCAGAAGGTACAGAGCCGTGGGTGATGGTCGTGGATAATGGTCGCTCACAACGCAGGACGGTAAGACTGGGTGTGCGAGAAAAAAATAAAATAGAAATTATTGAAGGTTTGCGCGAAGGAGATTTTGTGTTGCCAGCCACCGGGTTTGAAATAGAGGAGGGCAAGCGTCTTCGCTTGGCCAGAGCGGATTCAATTTCATGATAATTTCTTTACAGGTTTAGCCATGCGCGTTTTATTTGCCACTTCCGAAGTTGCTCCCATTATCAAGACTGGTGGTTTGGCCGATGTCAGCGCTGCGTTGCCGGCCGCGCTGCTCGAAATGGGTGTGGATATACGCGTATTGGTACCGGGTTATTCGCAGGTATTGAAGGCCTTGCCTAAATTGAGAGTGGCGTTTGATTTTAGCGCTGCAAAGTCATCTGAATTTGCATCATTGCCGCCCTCACGTTTGTTGCGTGGCAAATTGCCAAGCGGCGTGCTGCTCTATGTGCTGGATTGTCCCGAGATGTATTTGCGCGGTGGTGGTGCGTATCAGGATGAGAATGGCAACGACTGGACGGATAATGCTCAGCGCTTTGGTTTGTTCTCAAAAATTGCTGCATTAATGGGGAGTGACGCAACGCCCATCACATGGAAACCGAATATTGTGCATTGCAATGATTGGCAGGCAGGCTTGGTACCCGCGTATCTTCAATATGAAAAAGCGCCTGCACCCTGTGTCATGGCCGTCCATAATCTTGCATTCCAGGGGAATTTTCCGTCGGCTGTCATGCCTGAACTGGGTTTGCCATGGGATTGTTTCAAACCAGACGGCGTTGAGTTTTATGGCGATCTGTCTTTTATGAAAGCGGGCCTATTTTACGCTGACCATATCACCACCGTGAGTCCATCTTACGCCAAAGAGATACAGACAAAAGAATTGGGATTTGGCATGCAGGGCTTGCTGACACACCGTAAAGATAGCTTGACTGGCATCTTGAATGGTATTGATACCGTCGAGTGGAATCCAGAATCGGATCCTTATCTTTCACATTCCTATAATGCAGAACATTTAAGTGGAAAAAAAGCCAATAAGCGCGAATTACAAAAAAGTTTGGGGTTATATATAGATGCCGATATCCCTGTATTTGGACTGGTGAGCCGTTTTGCACATCAGAAGGGGTTGGATATTGTGCTTGATGCTGCCGAAAAATTGATTGCGTTGCCTGCGCAACTGGTTTTGCTGGGGAGCGGCGATCCGGTTTTGCAACGGGCAGCACTCACGTTAGCCCACCGTCATTCAGGCAAAGTAGCAGCTTATGTGGGCTTTGACGAAGGTTTGTCGCACTTGATTGAAGCCGGTGCCGATATTTTTTTAATGCCGTCACGCTTCGAGCCCTGCGGCCTTAATCAGATGTACAGCCAGCGTTACGGAACTCTGCCGCTTGTCCATGCGACTGGCGGATTGATTGATACGGTCATAGATTGCAATGCAACCTCGCTGGCAAACGGTAGCGCGAGCGGTTTTGTTTTTGAGAAGATGGATGCAGCCAGCTTGATATCGGCTGCGCATCGTGCTGTAAGCGTATATCGGGACAAAAATTTGTGGCAAAGTCTGCAACATAACTGCATGCACAAGGACTTTGGCTGGGGCAAGAGTGCGCAGGCGTACTTGGCGATTTATGAAAAATTAATGGGTTCAGGTAAGAAAAACAGTTGACAGACGAACGTTCGTTCGTTATTGTATGGTCATGGAACCAGACGACCAATACCTCGCAAAGTTGCAAGACTATTACGCAGACAATAGCGTATTACCGCCTTATTCAACCATCATGTCGCTGCTTGGATTCAAGTCCAAATCTGCGGTGGCTGCGCTGGTGGCGCGACTCAAACTTGCTCAGTTTCTCGAATCAACCCCTGAAAAACGCCTGAAGCCGGGTTCAAGATTTTTTGAGCGTCCGATCTTTGATAGCGTGCGGGCGGGCTCCCCTCATCCGGCCGGTGATATACACCACGACACGGTCACTATCGATGAATACCTGGTCAACCAGCCATCACGCACGGTATTGGTTACCGTTAAAGGCGACTCGATGATCGATGCGGGTATCATGGAGGGAGATACCGTCGTTGTTGAAAAGAAAAATATGGCGAATATCGGCGATATGGTCATCGCTATTGTGGACAACGAATTTACCTTAAAGACCTTGGGCAAAGAGAAGAATGATTTCATTCTGATCCCCGCGAATAAAGCCTATCCGGTATTACGCCCCAAGGGCGGGCTTGAAATATTTGGTGTGGTTGTGGGGCAGTTTCGCAAGTACAAGTAATTTATAATAGTAAAAGTTAAATGTAGTTGCGCTTTCCATTGTGCATTCTGCGGATTGATTTTATTCAGGATAGTTTTAATTTAAATGCAATTCATCAATAGACCCAATACGATTGAGCATCTCATTGCCGACTGTGATTGCGTCCCCTGTGTTTCCCTATTAAAACCAGATGCGGCCAGCGACAATCATCACAATAATGTCATTTTGTTTGTTGCTGCAAGCAAGCCTGTGCAGCGCATAGAGGCTATCAATTTTAAATACCCTATGTTGGAATGTTCATGATCAGAATAGTATGCAAATTGAGGATAATTAAATGACTAAGGTGAAGAAAATAAAACTAACGGCAAAAGAAATCCGCGCTGTAAAAAATGCAGTGGCTGCTGCTAAAAATTTGATACAGGTTAATAAAACGCTTGCTGCTGCCAATCAGGCGCTGGTTGTAGCCAAAAAAGAATTAGAGTCCAGGCAAAAGATAGCGATGCAAAAGGAAGAGGCGGCAACCCGCGCGAAAATCGCACAGGAAGCGGCATTGGAGAAGAAGGCAATAGCAGAACAGGAAATGCTTGCCGCGCAAGCGGCGGGCGATAAAACGCGCGCCGATGCAGAAGCCGCAGAAATCGCCAGGAAAATCGCAGCTGAGAAAGCCGCAGAAGCCAAGAGAGTTGCAGCTGAACAGGCAAAGTTGAGAGCGCAGGAAATGGCCGTTGCAAAGAAGCTGGCAGCAGAAGCCAGGAAAGTCGCAGCACAAGAAGCTGCTGCAGCCAAAAAAGTTGCAGACGAGCAAAAAAAGGCAAAGGCACTGGCCGAAGCAGCAGCTCGCAAAGCTGCTGCTGAAGCGAAAAAAATTGCGGCACAGGAAGCTGCGGTAGCTAAAAAATTGGCAGCCGAAATGGCAAAGGCTAAAGCACAAGAGGCAGCGGCTGCAAAGAAGGCAGTTGCAGAACAGGCAAGGTTGCGTGCCCAAAAACTGGCAGAAGAAAAGAAGGCTGCCGCTGAGGCTAAAAAGCTTGTAGCACAGGAGCTGGCGGTGGCCAAGAAAGCCGCAGCAGAGCAGGCAAAACTGAAAGCACATCAAGCCATTGCAGCCAAGAAGGCAGAAGCAGAAGCGAAAAAGCAGGCTGCCATTGAAGCCGCCGTTTTGAAGAAAGCGGAAGCCGAAGCTAAAAAGAAAGCCGCTGAAGAATTTGCTGCACAGAAAAAAGCCGAAGCGGAAGCACGCAAGTTCGCCGCACAACAAGCAACAGAAGCCAAGAAGGCTGAGGCCGAGGCTAGAAAACAGGCTGACATGGAAGTCACCGCGTTGAAGAAAGCGGAAGCCGAGGCTAAAAAGCAAGCCGCTGAAGAATTAGCTGCACAGAAAAAGGCCGAAGCCGAAGCACGCAAGCTGGCTGCGCAACAGGCTGCTGCGACGAAGCAGGCCGAGGCCGAGACTAAAAAGAAAGCTGCTGAAGAATTTGCTGCACAGAAAAAAGTCGAAGCCGAAGCACGCAAGCTGGCTGCACAGCAAGCCGCTGCTGAGAAGAAGGCCGAGGCAGAGGCAAGAAAGCAGGCAGCGATGGAAGCCGCCGCGTTGAAGAAGGCGGAAGCCGAAGCCAAGAAGAAAGCTGCTGAAGAGTTAGCTGCACAGAAAAAGGCCGAAGCTGAAGTTCGCAAAGCCGCCGCCGTAGAAGCCAAGCGCATCGCGCAGGAAGAAGCCGCTGCACGCAAGGCCACTGCAGCCGTGAAGAAGGTTGAAGCCGAAGCGAGAAAAGCTGCGATGGCACCACCGGAACCAGTTTGGCCGTTCTCTGAAGAGCCAGCCTGAAATTTGAAATATTAGTTTCTACGAAGTAGGGGGCTGTTGCTCCCTATTTTTTTATACTGGATTTTTTCACCTTGGTTTAAGTCTGTCGACGCAGATTGTCTAATGCAATCTGCGGTTGTACAACAAACGTTAATATATTCATTAAAGGATTGCCATGACCTTGCGAACAAGTGATGTAATGCCTATCAGCGAAGCGCGTGCCCGGCTGACCGAGCTTGCCGATGAAGTAGTCGGTGCCGGTGTTGAGAAAGTGTTGACCAAAAACGGAGCCAGCTTTGTTGCCATCGTCGATGCTCGCAAATTGGACTACTACCACACACTTGAAGCAGAACATGCTGGCTTGGTCTTATTGGACGAAGCCGAAACAGGCTTGCGTCAGCTTCTTGCAGGGCAGCGTGTAGCGTCTGATGAATT
>Ga0315281_10007893_pt1 | contig 14906 bp, 13 predicted proteins | sample YL17G07_0_MG_FD_204540 | JGI IMG/M metagenome (GOLD analysis project Ga0315281, IMG submission 204540) | Sediment microbial communities from Yellowstone Lake, YNP, Wyoming, USA - YL17G07_0 | ecosystem: Environmental > Aquatic > Freshwater > Lake > Sediment | place: USA: Wyoming | collected...
AATCCTGTTTCAGATAAATACCAAGAATAATACCTCGACACACCTAAGCGCGCTGTGTTCGCACCGTTAAGCCTGAGAATGTGATTTGTGCGCCACCACCAGATACTGCGCCGCAACAAGATCCTTGAATCCTCCCGGCACAATCGCCACGAGCCGCCGTGATCGCCCTTCGGAACTATAAAGGGAACGACCCGCTTGCAGGTTGCTTTGCTCCAGCCATTTCTTGACCATTTTAGGGGTCGTTAGATGCAGCCCTGTTTTATCAAAATCCTTCATCTCTTTTGATGAGATCCTCTCCGACGCCAGCGCTCTACGAAATTTAATATTGCTAAAATTAGGCGCGCTAATGATGATCATTCCTTCATCCGCCAGGAGGTTTGCATATTTCGAAAGTATCTTCACAGGATCGGGAAGATGTTGCAGAATTTCGGAAAAAATAATGCAATCAAATCGCCTGCCGGACAGAGTCTCATATGCTTTTTCGAAATCAGGACAGGTCACCTTGATCCCTTTGGCCGCCGCGCATGGGCCGATGATCGAGTCGAGGGGAATGGCCGCCACCTTATGTCCCTTTTGAACCAAAGCTTCCTCCGTGGCGCCCCATCCGCAGCCGATGGACAGAACCTGTTTCACAGAGTCGGGAATCAATCCGATAATATCTTTCCTGCATCTTTCGTAATAGTTTTTGCTCCACCGCTCCTGTTTGAGCTTAGTCTCTACCGAGAAAAGCCGTCCTTGAGAATCTCCATTACTCTTCAGCAAAGCTTCTATCTGTCGGTGAAATTCACCCTCCGCCAGCCCGAGCCTTCCGATATAAATATCGGGCAGGTGGTGAAGCTCAAAATCCTGCAGGTGGGATGTGCATATTACTTTCGTTAGGCCGCACTGCGTGTAGGGATCTGTCGCCGCCGCCACCAAAAGATCGTACCGCTCATCATGAGGCTCGACCACATATCCGCCTGAATCAATCGCCATTTTCAATTGCTCTCGGGTCAGGAGATAGCAAGCGGAATGGTCATTCGTGAAACGGGCAAAGGAATAGTCGCCAATCCGCGTGACAGAACCCGGAATCCAGTGGAAGTGGGAATGCACGGTGGAATAATATTTCTTCCCGAGCGTGTCGACTTCATACCGGAGAAACCCAGCAATCTGATGCTTCGGAAGGATCCGGGTAACATCCAAGAAAGATTTAATATGATGTTCCGTTATTAATGTATCATCCTCCGAGTAGATGAAGAGGTCATAATCATTCGCCCTTTCGGCAAACAATTTTTTGTGGGCGAAAGGGAGCGACCAGGGGTTCTTCGAGGGAAGCCCTACCTTGACTTCGACGCCCGGGCCTAACTCCTTTGGAATATTCGATAACACAACGATGTCGGTCCGATACGACATCGACCGGTATTCCTTGATGACGGTACCAAGGAACCCCATATTTTTGGTTCCATAATTTGCGATAGCGACTAGAATCTTCACCTGATACTCCTTTAGCTACTCTTGCTCAATGCAAGCCGATCCGGAATAGGGGGACTGTTTAATGTGCGACCTTTTTCCCTGGCGGTTCCAGCCCAAACCGAGCTGATCGCCCCAAGAGTCAAGTATATGAACAGAAAGGACTGATCGAAGTAAGAAACCGATATGAAGGTGGTGGCATGCGCAAAGAGCGATGCACCAAGAGCCCAGCACATAAATTGTTGCTGCTGCGACAACTCAGACATCTGCAACGTTCGCCCGACGAAGGAAAACCCTTTGGCCAAGACGATGATGAACAGCAACATTAAAGGCAGGCCCCCAACCACACCCATTCGAAGATACTCATTCGTAATGTCTGTGTGGTCTGGGCTCCAGAAAACACCGGTCGGCATCCAATGACGGGTGTAATCAGTTCCCGCCAACCACCATTCATCGAGATGCCTGAAGGATGATTCGATCAAGGCGGCACGATGGAATCCTGCGCTCCCGCCCGCCAGATCAATGCGTGCTATCAGGTAATACGCCGGAGCATTCATGAATAAATTGAGACCGATATAACTAAAGACAGCCATCCATCGGACAAACCGAATTTGGCGCCGGTAACGCCACATAAACAGAGCAGCACCGGCTGCCATAACGCTCATAATCGGTCCGCTGGAGGCCGATGCAAGAACGATCGATAAACAAGCCAACGCTCCTAAACACGCAGTTTTCCGATGCTGAGACCAGAGGCCGATCATGATCGGCAAGCTCACTGCGCCGGCTGTTCCGGCCAAGATAGCATGGGCAAACGGTCCCTGCGCTCGAATTCTCCCCTCGCGGATCGTCGGCGTATCTGAGACACCGCCCAACATTGAGAACAAATTGTGGGCTGTCCCCTTTTCGAAGAGCATTTCAATAGCTAAAGGAACCATCAAGATGGCCGTAACCCGGCAGAGCCCCACCACGTCGTCGAGTGACTGACAGAAAAAACGAATGAGGAAATAGATTCCGCACACATTGTACACGAGACCCAACCGGAATATGAGCGCCGCCGAGGGATCCTTGTGAAATGTACTGCTGAGTAACGCCCAGGCGGACCAAATTAACATGAGCTGGTCCAAACCATTCATTCCACCGGCCATCCGCTCTCCGCGCACCATCACTCTTAATAATCCGGCTGCGACCAATATTCGGATGATGGAGAAATGAGCCGGCCCTATCTCGATTCCAGAATTAAGGGTCATGTAGCAGGCACCGACCAGAAGTGGCATAGGTGCCCAGCGACGCGGAAGGAAGAGCAACGCAAGCGCGTTCACGATTACAAAAGCAAAAGCAATACCATTAAGGTCCATCTGTGGTTCGCTAAAATACTCGCACGTTTATCGTTGAGAGGATTGTCTGGCGCCGTAGGTACCGGGAACGCTTCGGCCCTGAGTCCGGAAACAAGGACCTATAGAAATCACAAATGAACAAATCGCACTCCCCCGAAGGTCACCCCAACCGAGGCCACTTGGAGAGCGCTTTCAGTGAACGTCTCGAGGCAGAGAGCGACCATTAACTAACATTGTCGGTGTATTGTCCGATGTGTTTCTATGCAATCTGCCGCATGAACTGAGGTCCGAAACGCAAGACTCCCTTTGCTGCTCCGAAGGCTGACTCCAAACCTTAGCAGAACAAAAATGTCTCATCGCCATCTCGCAGACCAAATATATTTTATCTACGTGCGGCATGCCTGCTGTTTTTTTTTTAAAGAGGATCATCTTGGCGGCGCTTGAGTGGACGTCTTATGGAAATGAAAGATGCACTCTTCTCCTAACCATGCTGCACGATTACGTTGCACATTTCCGTGCATCGTCCGTATCAATCGGTAATTAATATCCTGGCTGAGTACCCTGCGTACAACCGGCAGAGGTGAACAGTATTGATACGACCCTTCTACTTCGAATCCCAATTTTCTGAGACTGTCAATAATATCGGCACTTCTATGAAGCGCCAATCGGACTTTCGGCGTAACAAACACATTCATCAACTTGTGATAAGGACGGAACAAACGATTCACAAAATGATAGCCATCGGTCCACTCGATAATAAGTTCTCCTCCTGGCTTTAAAAGGGACGACAGTTTATCGAGGAAAGGCTTCACGGGGTCGATATACGCGAGCACACCGATGCAGACGATCAAATCATAAGAGTAACTCTCAAGTCGAGCACTCATGAAATCACCGTTCACAATCTCCACGTGATCCAACTGGTGGGCCGGGACCCGCGATCGCACCCGAGCCAACATTCCCTCTGACATATCCAGCAGTGTAAGACGGTTGTCTTTCGTCAGGAGCGGCAACGAAATAGATCCATCGCCACAGCCAATATCCAGGATCCGGTCAAACTTCGCTCCGTTCAAAAACTCCGTGACAGTTTCGATGCGGACCCGGACGTGATAGCCCAGCTTTTGGAAATACCACTGTGGGCTCTGAAAAGCCTGCTTCGTTTCTAACAATCTATCATCCATTAGTTCAGTTCCTCAGGCAGAAGGAGATTTCGATAGGCCTAACTGCCACCGAACTCCTTGTCTTCACATTAATTACTGGCGTTCATAATTTTGCCCTTGCTCTTCTCCATCCCGACCGCGATGCGCGATCACACCCCTCATCCTTTGGAATAAGATCGGGATCAACCGGCTGTTGGCCGTCGAGAGAGAGTTTGCCAGCAACACCATATATATTTCTCTATCTCCGAGCGAAGGATCATCCTTTTCCGACTCACACCTGTGTAATCCGTTTCATGGGTGGTTTAATATCCGCGTCTTTGAGGCCCAAACTCCAGGTCAGGATCGCCATCCACTTCCTGAACGATCTATTCCATGATTCCCCGCCTCTTCGGAGGAAATGCAGTGGAAATACAACCATCAGCAAAATCAGACGACCGATCGACGAGATCATTATAGAAACCCGATATGCAAGGCCGTAAAAGCTCCCCCTGGTTTTTCTCATCATTCGCCAATTGGACTCACGCATCATCACGACTGAGAAGTCGCTGGGCGACTTCTCAGTGCTCCCACCGCCGAAGTGGATGATACTCGCATTGGGAAGGTAGTAATTCATATAACCCACCTGGACTATTTTATAGCAGAGATCAAAATCCTCGGCGTACATGAAGTAATCTTCACTGAAGAGTCCTACCTCCTCGAAAAGTGAGCGTTCCACCATGATGCAAGCGCCCACAATCCCTTCCACTTCCCCCGCTGTAATCTGGGTGTCGAAAAGATGGGCGTTCCCCCAAAGGGACGACTTTGGCCATAGCGTTCTCAACAGCTCTGAGTCGAGGAACTGGTTCAGGATCGTCGGAAAGGCCTGGAGACAACTGGTCTGAACTGTCTTATCCGCGTTGAGCAGCTTACAACCGATCGCCCCGGAGTTCGTCGCCTTTTGAATGTAGGCAAACATGATGTTGACGGCCGGAGTGATGAGTTCGGTGTCGGGATTCAAGAACAAAATGTACCGACCACGGGACTCGCGAAAGGCAACGTTGTTCGCCTTCGCAAACCCGATATTTTCCTGGCTCTGGATAAATCGAACCCGTGAGAAGCGCCGCTGAAGCATCTCCCCGCAGCCGTCGAACGATGCGCCGTCAATGACGATAATTTCGTACTTGATATCGACTGTCCAGAAGAGAATAGATTCAATACACTTTTCTAGATACGCTTTGGAGTTCCAGTTGACAATGATAATTGACAGATCCAAATCATCCTCCTGGACTTGCATCTTCATCAATTTCGCATAAATGTGCGGTGCCACAATTCGAACGAGACCAGGAGATAGAGATGGCGCCGCAGCTGCTCCGTGCCCTCCCGGTCTTTCTCAAGCATGCGACGGATATATTGCTGGTCGAAGAAACGGCTGATACCGGAGTGGGGGCTTAACAGACACTCTTCTACAAACGGCCGCATCTTGGTCCGAAACCAGTCTTCTACCGGATTTGCAAATCCCTTTTTCTTGCGGTAAACCACTTCCTTCGGCAGCCATTTTACCATCGCTTTTTTATGGAGGTATTTCCCAGTCAGTCCGTTCAGCTTTAGCGCCAAAGGAAGGCTCTCAATAAATTCGACCAAACGATAGTCCAGGAATGGAACCCGGACCTCAAGAGAATTTGCCATCGATGTTTTATCCCCAACCATCAGTAAATCGTCCGGCAGATTGGCTCTCGTGTCGATATAGAGCATCTGCGTCACCGGATCCAAATGCTGCACATCGCCCTGGAGGCGACGAAGGGCCTCCTTCGACCGATATGCGTCATTGGCAATCTGAGCCAACAGCGGTCCCTTAAAAAGCTGCTGCTTCATCTCGGCACTAAAGAACGAATACATTTTGGTAAACCGCGTCAGCATATCCGGCTCACTGAGGGAACTCACGCCCCGCTTCAATCGTTCAAACCGGCCAGGGATTCTATTCACGAGCGAGGCCAAGGGGCCGGTCACCATCGAAGGTATTTGGCTATAGAAGGTCGAGAGTTTGGCGCCCAAGTAACGATCATACCCGGCCCACGGTTCATCAGCCCCTTGTCCGGCCAGTGCCACCTTGACCTTTTCTCGGGCGAGCTTACTGACGAAGTAGAACGCGGCGGCGGTTTCATTTCCAACCGGTTCCTCCAGATCCCAGAGGTAGTTTTCATAGTACTTGAGGTAGTCTTCCGGCTTTACCTCCATGAAGTAATGATCCGCTCCAAACATCCGGGCCAGGGACCTCGCGTCCTCCACTTCGTTGGTCTTCTCTCCCCCTTCAAATCCGATGGTAAACGCCTGAACAGGCCCGGAAGAGTACCGGCTCATGATGGCGAGAAGAGCGCCGGAGTCGACGCCTGAACTGAGGAAGATTCCCAGCGGCACATCGCTCCGGAGCTGCAGCCGGACAGCGTCTTCCAGCAAGGCGCAATACTCTTCTATTAAAGTCTCCTCGTTCCAGCTCTCCCGGAGTCGAGGAATCCAACCCCAGAACCGCTCCACCTCAACGCCCCTCGCAGACAGGGTCATTCTATGCCCTGCCGGCAACTTGCGGATGCCGCTAAAGAGCGTTTTCGGGGAGGGCACGTATCGGAATGTGAAAAGTTCCGCCAGAGATTCAACATCCACATCTCTGGGGCACGCCCGATCTTGGAGCAGGGCCTTGATCTCGGACCCGAATAAAATACGACCACCAAACTCGACATAATACAGTGGCTTAATGCCGAGATGATCCCGGGCAAGAAACAGCTCGCGCTTGTTCGAGTCCCACAGGGCAAAGGCAAACATCCCGTTGAAGCGCTCGACACACCCTTTGCCCCACTGCTCGTAGGCATGGACGATGACTTCCGTGTCGGATCGGGTTTTAAATGTGTGCCCGGCGCCCTCGAGTTCTTTACGCAACTCTACAAAATTATAAATCTCACCGTTAAAAACAATCTGCAGACTTCCATCTTCATTACCGATAGGCTGGGCGCCCCCCTCCACATCGATGATGCTCAGCCGACGGTGTCCCAGACCGACCTCTCGATCGACAAATCGACCTTCGCCATCCGGACCTCGATGACTTATGACGGATGTCATTCTCCCCAACAGATTCCCGTCGATGGGAGACCCGGATCGATCGAATATGCCGCAAAAACCACACATAATATTAACCAGCGAAAGCCCTTGGAAACCCTAATATTGGTTTGGGATGAATTCCTTTTCCCTTAAAAAGAGCCGCTTGATTTGGTTTTTCCTCAGAAACATTATCAATTGCCTATCGTTCAGTCGTTCTTTTCTTTTAATGATACTAACCAAATATCCTGCAAACATTGCGATGCCTCTTAATGCAAAAGGAAACCTCAGCATCATGTTAATACAGCGCGCCATAAAAAAGAGCGGATGATATCCCATGAAATGACAGCAGATCCCCTCTTCATACGATGATTTTATTAATCCCGTGCCGGTGCCCTCATGCCTCAAATGATAAAAAATCACGTCTTCGAAACTACTCGCTTTCCATCCCAACATCACAGCCTTTATGTGATCGATTCCATCCCAGCCCATATACGGAACCAGTCCACCGATCTGCTCAAAGCATTGCCGGCGATACACCTTACTCTCCCCGAATGTAAACCCCTTTGTTGTATCCCACTCCGGGACCCATGATCCGTCTTTTTCAATATAACTAACGCCGCTTGCTATGCCGAGTTTAGGCTCTCTTTCAAATCTCTCAAAGATCTTTTCGAAATAATCATCGTCGAGGCGCAGGTCTGAATCCAGCTTGACGACATAATCGTGATCTTCATTGGCGCACAGGTTATATCCCTCGTAAAATGCCTCGACGACCCCTTGCCCTCTTCTACGTTTAACCGACGTCTTCTTCTTGTTGACCAACACAATCCGATCATAATCAGCCATGTGTTTTTCTATGATTTCTTGAGTTGCATCGGATGAACCATCATTGACAATAATCCACTTCTTCGGCTGAAGGGTCTGTTTTTTGATCGAATTGATAGTCTGCTCTATATACTTAGCCTCATTTTTTGCGGGTGTTATGATGATGTACTTGACCATATGACACGCTCCTCAATTCAACTCTAACTCTTTTCTTGTCACTATCGCGCTCATTTTCGATTTAATTCTTCTTGAGAGATATTGCGCTCCGTATAGCCAATCGTAAGCGCCGGCAAGCTTGGCCCTCAAAAACTGTTCATCGTCGCCTTCGTTGACAGGCAATCGTTTTAGGCAAAGTGGATCGCTCCCACGTTGCGCAAGGCCGATCGCGGTCGTGACCGCAGTGCGATAGCCTTGATCGATAAGCTCTTGCCTGAAACGCACGACAAAGCTCCGATCCTCCTGCGGGAATGCGTATGGATAGGCAAAACATGACGCGGATGTCTGCAACTCGTCTTCCAATCGCAGTCTGGAATCGAGCAATTCACGACGGACATCTTTCCACGGCAACCCGTAAAGTTTGGGGTGGCTCATCGTGTGCGAGCCAAACGAAACACCCTGGCCGCGTAATTTTCGAACTTCGGACCAGGTAAGAGACTCCCGCCCATTGAACCGTATTCGGCTGTCGCCGATAAAATCCGTGGAAACAAACATTGTCGCAGTAAAACCATGCCCCTCAAGAATAGGCCAGGCGTGTTTCAAGAAATCGTAGTATCCGTCGTCAAACGTCAACACAACGTAACGAGGAGAAGAATCCTCCTCGTCTTTGGCGGTCTCGAGGATGTCTACCGCCTCAGTGAGCGAGATAACGGTGTAATCGTTTTCTTTCAGAAATTGCATCTGCTCGGCGAAGCGTTTCCTAGAAGTGTTGATCCAGAAGTATGGATGGCCGGATTCCGGTTCGTCAGAAACGCTGTGATACATCAGGATGGGGATGGACGGGTTCTTTGCAGAGACAAATTTGCGCAAGGCATTGAAGCCATAAAGAGTAAAGAGCCGGTCGAGGCGAGGCATAATTAGTCTACCCTCTGACCGACAAGATGGTCGACAAGAGAAAGATATTCTTTCTCTCTTTTGTCCCAGGTGAAATCGGAGACAAAGACCATCGCTTTCGAAGATAAGCGCTCCCCGAGCTCTCGATTCCGGATCATGTCGTTGATAGTCAGCGCGAGGTCCTCCGCATCCTCCGGCTTGAAAAACCTGACGATGCTGTCATTGAAGTAGTACCGGTCAATCCGTGTTGCGGCGGCGACGACCGGGATGCCGAGGGCCATGAACTCAAGGATCTTGGTGCTGAAGGCGTCGCCCCCGAATGAATCGTTTCTTTTCGGAACAATCCCTAAATCTGCATTGGCCATTGCAACCGCGATCTGTTCTAACGTTAATGTCCCCTTTAAGAAAACCGTATCCTGTAAATTAAGATCGGCAATCAGCTGTTGGATCGCGGGCCGCATCGGCCCGTCTCCATAAATATGGAATTCCGCCTCCGGTGAATCATTCTTGACCTGCGCAAAGGCTCTGACTGCGATATCGAGACCCTGGTGCCAATTGATCGTTCCAGGGTAAATGACAATGAACTTATCTTCCTTCCGCGCCTTGGGTCTTTTATAGAAAATCGACGGGTCGGGATAATTCAGCATCGTAGTGCATTTCTCTTTTTTGACAGAGCGTGACTGAAGGGTTTTTTCCCAGATATGGTTCGCAACGATCACATGATCGGAGAATGCGACGGAGGCTTTCTCGATCGACACCAGCGCCTTAAACGCGGGTGATTCCCTGCTGACGTTAAATTTACTGGCATAGAATTCCGGGACGATATCATGAATATCGAGAATGATCTTGGCTCCCATCATCTTGGCGAAAAAGGTTGCAAATACCTCGAAGTCAGGAACGGAATGTACATGAATGAGATCATAATGCCCCTGTAGGTGCTGCTTCGATATGAAAATGGCCGAATTGACGAAAAACCTCACAAGCTTGAATAGGTATGAAAACTTACCTGTTTCGTCGCGCACTCTTTCCTGTATTCTGCAAATTCTTACGCCGGCTAGACTTCCATACCGGGGCTGGCCGACTTTTCCAAGAGCGACGGCATCTACCTGATACCCTTGTTTGGCAAGAGTTTCAGCATACCGCCTCACTCGGTTGTCACTTTCATAAAATGAATAGGCAAGCATACAGGCTCTTTTAATTTTTGCGTTTTTCTGACAAGCCGGTTTCATATTACACTTGCTTTTAAACCACCAACAACCCTGGTCAAGATTTGAACTCATCACAACCCAAAGACATCCAGAACTTCCAAGCCTTCTGCATGCGGCTCCAAGATTAGGGGGTTAGGCTAAAGACCGTCGAATTTTGGAAAAGTGGCTCCGTCCGTGGAAAACTCCACGGCTGAGAAGACAGGAGCCACCGATGAGAAGCGACACGAGGCAACGGAAGAGGGCGCCCGCAAGATTGAGGGCGATCTCGGGCCAGGGCAGGATGTTGAGGACGCTGGTCCAAGTGATCAGCTCTGACAAAAATGCGTTGGACACGGCGATGCTGGAGATGGGTCGCATGGTGGCCGAGAGTGCCATGCTGATCGAGCGAGAGGTCAGTGACGAGCCGATTCAATCGGCTGTTTTCTTCTTCGAGCTGCCGGAGCCGACGCAGTTCGCTCACGCCCAGATGGGAATACCTTTGATCCACGCATAGAAGGTGGCGTTACTCACCCCCAACTGCCGACATAGATCGCCGACCAGGGTGCCGGCTTCTGCCTGTCGGATCGCGTACACGATCTGTTCCTCCGAAAACTTCGACAGCTTCATAGGTCCGCTCCTTTCGTGCGAGACCGCCGAAGCCGTCATTTTACTCTAGTTATGACCTACCAGCGTTTTCGGGGGAGACGTCACGAAGAGATGACATCTGAACAATTGTCTTCAACATATGCTCATTGCAATTCAACATAGGCATCAATATCTCTCTGAACACGTGGGTCGCCATCATCACATTCAGCAGCAGTGTTGACCATTGTCATTTACCAGCCTTCGATTCCAGCCCAAGCAGGTCTTCAAAAAAACCTATGGTCTTAGTGATCCCCTCTTCCAATTGTACTTTTGGAGACCAATCAAGAGTTGATTTCGCAAGAGAAATGTCGGGTTTCCGTCTCTCTGGGTCATCTTTGGGGAGATCTTTTCTGATAATCTTCGATTTAGAGCCTGTTAGCTTGATAATTAATTGAGCTAGCTCCAAAACGGTGAACTCTTCAGGATTTCCAAGATTCACAGGTCCAGTAAATCCCTTGGGCGACTGCATCAGCCGAATGAGCGCTTCCACCATGTCATCTACATAACAAAACGATCGAGTCTGTGACCCATCTCCGTAAATTGTAATGGGGTTCCCTTGCAACGCTTGAACAATAAAGTTCGATACAACTCTGCCATCGTTCGGGTGCATCCGTGGTCCATAGGTATTGAATAATCTTGCTACTTTGATTTCAAGACCATGTTGCCGATGATAATCAAAAAAGAGCGTTTCAGCACATCGTTTCCCCTCATCATAACAAGCCCTTGGCCCTATGGGGTTTACATTCCCCCAATAGCTTTCGACCTGAGGATGGATGCTTGGATTGCCGTACACCTCAGAAGTTGACGCCTGAAGTATTGTTGCCTTAACCCTCTTCGCTAACCCCAGCATATTGATCGAACCGTGAACATTTACTTTTGTTGTTTGAACGGGGTCGTTTTGATAATGGATTGGTGACGCTGGACAGGCTAAATTATAGATTTCGTCTACTTCAACAAATAGCGGGAATGTAACGTCATGACGAAGAAGCTCAAAAGAACGGTTCTCCAACAAATGAACGATGTTCCGCTTGGTCCCGGTATAGAAATTATCCACACAAAGAACATCATGGCCATTTCGCAGCAGATGTTCGCATAAATGCGAGCCAAGAAACCCAGCACCACCAGTAACCAGCACCCGAGTATTGTGGCTATCTTTCACTATAATCCTCCCAAATTTCTGCACATATGAGGAACTTCATCGAATCACTCCATCGCCACTCTGGAATCACACTACCTTGGCCTTCACCCTATGCTGGTACCACAAGCCATGCGTGAGATCCGCCACGAGTTGCTTGAGTTTCCCATTCTCTTTCTCTAGCTGCAGGAGCCGCCAAATCTCCGCGACCACCATCTGCCCATGCTTCTTGCGCCAGTGATAGTGGATGGCTTCGCTGATCCCCAGGCTCCACGTTACCTCCGGGATCAGAGCGCCGGCCTCGACTTGCCGCAAGGCCGCCGCAATCTGTGTCTCTGAATACTTGCACTTCTTCACGCGGCTCTCCTGGTTGAGGACCCCAGTCTAGCCGAAACCTCCAATTGTCGCTGGTCCAGTATTCGGTGAGAAGGTCAGTTTAGCGTTAGCGATGCTTCCAAACATCCATTAGTCGCAACAACTGTCTGGCTAATTTTCCAGGTAACACCATAACAAGCAAGAGACATATCGATTGAGGAATGCGTTTCACAGGATGAGCCTCGCCAAAACGAACGTAACGAACGACTTGACTCAATAGCGCCTTTCTCGTCAATTTACAAACATGTGGGCTGTCAAGCTTCATTCGATAGGCAGCACACAGCATACACAATGCGAAGAAGCTTTTATCAAATATTCTAGGTATATAATCAATTCCAACTCTCTTGCACGCGAGTTCGATCAGGTGAGTGCTTTTGTAAATATTATCGACATGAGTCTTTAGTCTTTTTTCATCCAGCAACAGACCATATGGCAAACCAAAATTATTATCACGATGAATCCGGTATGCCCCTAACTCTCTGTCAATCGAACGAACCGACCCTTCGAGAGCAGTCCTTACAAAAATGAAACAATCAGCACATATTCTATATTCTTTTTCAGGAATCGGTAGAGTTGCCTTAAGCTTTCTTGCATCAAAAACATTTCCGCTTGTCGGACTCGCGCGCAAACTGCCGCTTTCCGCAATGGTGGAGAAAACGTCTCCATCAAAGGCTTGGAAAACACCCTCGCTCTGTTTTTGAGGTATCGGTTTGCTGTTTTCATCGACACTTTGTAGCCGATAATAGACTCGCGAATACCCTTCAGGGAACTCATTTACGCAGACTTGGACTGCCTCTGGAAACAGGTAGTCATCGGAATCAAGTAAAAGAATAAAGTCTCCCTTTGCCTTCATGATCCCAACATTGAAGGCTGAAGCTTGCCCCCCGTTCTCTTTTGCAATCACGATTGCACGATCTTTGTATTCTTCAATAATGCCGCGTGATCCGTCAGTGGAACCGTCATCTACTATAATCAGTTCAGTGTTCTTGTATGTCTGACCCAGTGCGCTCTCAATCGCTTGGCGAATGTAACGGCCATAATTATAGTTGTTGATAATAATCGAAACGAGAGGGTCCATAGAGATTCTGCTCATATCCCCTTACCCTGAAGCCGGAACTACTGTACTTTCACATTCTCGGCTTATCAGTCAACGGTATCTGTCAAAGAGCGTATTGTTGCTCTTTAATCGCCACGCTGTGGGCTGGTTCATCGTGAACAAATGCGCGTCTAAGCGGTGACTAACGTCTTGCACGCCTGCGGCTCGTATCAGGCTAGACACCCGTTTGCAGTCCACATGGATTCCCGCCTCACCCGATCAGTAAGGGTACGAAGTGCCCTGTTGGTCTAACGTAATTGTTGGTCATAGTGTCATTCTTCTGTGTAAACGCCGCATCTTCTGTCGCCCGACTAGAAGAGCCACGGTTACGCCACGCGTAATGGTCGCTGGAAGAGACATTCAGCAGCCGGCACATGACGACAAGTAGTGCTCCCCTGAAATCTGACTCGCCGCGCGAATGTCGGACGACCAAGATCTGAGGAATTGGCGTGTTGACCCGCCGCTTGGCTGGCCATCGTTCAATGGGGTCTTCAGATTCCGCTGCATCTTCACCTCATTGGTCCATGCGGAACCATGTCGAAGAGGCGGTCTCAATTTCAACTGGAGCAGGATGCGCAGTTCCTTTCGTTCAGCGCTGGTCAAGCCGTTGTGGCGCCATCCTCATTCGCGCGGAGTGTACGGATCGATATTGAGGATGTCTGAGCGGAGGACTCGATTTCCTGTGACAGCTGCTCAGGGAATCCTCCAGCCTGGAGCAGGCCTATCATCTGATTGCGAAATTTCAACGGATACGATGGTCCTGTTCTTGGGATCGTGTAAACCTACCTGCCTCTTTCCAAAATGATCTGGCATCCACCAAACTGGGGCTACTTCGCTTTTACGCCTAAGAAGCCTTACAAGCTTCTCAATCGTTAGCTTTGGATTGAACAATAAGTCGATACCCTGCAGGCAAACCGCCGCCACCAACCTCATCCCAAACAATGAATACCCCAGCTCTCGAAGAAAACATCTATGCCACTCCCAAAACTCCTTATCTCGAAAACGAAAAATACTCATCGCAAGGAATGCGTAATATGAGTTAAGTAATTCTCTCACTCGGTGCGTGAACTCGTCTTTCGTCAAGTAAACCGGACCGTACGTATGGACATCTCTCAGAATTCCTGGTAAATACCCGTGAAGGTTTCTCATCGCTTCACTTACCGCCCCTGGATGAACTCTCTCATATGACAGAACCTGGTGCACAAACCCGAAGTCGCTCTTCTGAAGATGATTGTAGCAGGCGCTCGTATCTGCGTGTGTTTTTACGCCGGGGAAAAATGAATCTGCCCCTCTAACGAGGCTCGATTTATACAAAGAAGAAGTTGGTGTTCCAAACACATATGGCCCCCCAAGTAAATGCCACCGGCAGATCTCTTGGCCGTGGATTGCTCTACTTGAGTACGGAAGTCCATCCCATTTAATTTCCCATTTCGCACCACCCCCACTAAGTTGGCATGAGCCAACGATTCCTACCGAAGAATTCAACTCAGCGAATTCAACCATTCGGCTGATACATTCCTGGAATAACCAATCATCCGCCGAAACAACTTTGCAATATTTGCTTTGTGGGGAAATTAGGCTAAAAGC
>Ga0315281_10007894_pt1 | contig 14904 bp, 16 predicted proteins | sample YL17G07_0_MG_FD_204540 | JGI IMG/M metagenome (GOLD analysis project Ga0315281, IMG submission 204540) | Sediment microbial communities from Yellowstone Lake, YNP, Wyoming, USA - YL17G07_0 | ecosystem: Environmental > Aquatic > Freshwater > Lake > Sediment | place: USA: Wyoming | collected...
ATCCCGACTCCGCCTGCACATCGGATGCGGCTACTTCTTCTTGCCGAGGATCGCGTCCTTGGCGGCTTTGGCCACACGGAACTTGACCACACGCTTCGCGGGGATTTTGATCGCCGCACCGGTCTGGGGGTTCCGGCCCATGCGGGCCTTGCGGTTCACTAAGACGAGCTTCCCGAGTCCAGGGATCACGAACATGTTCTTCGCTTCCTTGTAGGCCAAGGCCGCCAAGTCGTCCAGCAGCTGGACGGTGGCCTTCTTCGTCAACCCAGTCTTCTGGGCCATGTGCTCGGCGATCTGCGACTTCGTCAATGACTTTCCCATCAGGATCCTCCTCGTTGTGATGTACGCGGCGATTGTTGTACGGGGGGAGCCATCGCCCTGTCAAGGCCACAGAAGCTGGAGTGCGGGTGGATGAGACGGCGTTGACGGGACGGGAGTATGACGGGTTGGACCATCGTGCAGGAGGCCGCTCCACGAGAACCAAAGCCTGGAAACTCACGTTGGAGAGGTAAATATCGATCGATTTTTCAATCGCTCGGTAGCCGAACTACTGTACCTAATGCGTTGTGCGGAGACAGGGAAAGTGTCCAATGACTGTCCAATGGACTTTCATTGGACAGTCCGAACTGCGTAACCTGTTGATTTCTGGTGAGCCGGCCGGGGCTCGAACCCGGGACCCTCGCCTTAAAAGGGCGATGCTCTACCAACTGAGCTACCGGCTCACCGAGGAAAGAGGGGGGATTTTACCACTGACGATTGGCCTGTGCCTAGCCCGCATGTCGTCAATAACGATATCCGTGAAGCGTATGTCGTTATTCGCGCGGGACTCGCGAGAAAAGCGGGACGGACGGAGCGTTTATCTCCACGAGCCGCACCTGTCACGCACGTCTTGCTCGTCTCGCTCACCTTTCACGAACGCCGGGAGCGGATCTTGAGTGGGTTGCGAAGAATAATGGTTTCACTGCGCTTCGAGCCGGTTGAGATCATATCGATGGGACACTCGGAGAGATCCTCAAGGTACTGGAGATAACGCTTGGCTTCCACGGGAAGCTGTTTATACGTAGTCGCGCCGGTGGTAGAGCCGGACCAACCCTTGAACGTCTTGTATACCGGCTCGCAGTCGGTCAGCACTTGGAGATCGGACGGCATGTCTCGATAGAGCTTCCCTTGATACCGATAGCCGGTACAGACTTTGAGTTCCTTGCAGCCGTCGAGTACATCTAGTTTCGTGACGGCCAGTGACGTGAGTCCATTCACTTTTGTGGCATAGCGCACAATAACGCCGTCGAACCAGCCGCAGCGGCGCGCACGTCCCGTCGTCGATCCGAATTCTTTCCCTCGTGATTGGAGACCTTCTCCCACCGCATCGGTCAATTCCGTAGGGAACGGCCCACTGCCGACACGCGTGGTGTACGCTTTGGCGACCCCGAGCACCGCGTCGATCTTCGTCGGTCCCACGCCCGTTCCCGTTGAAGCGCCGCCAGCTGTTGAACTGGAGGAGGTGACGTAAGGATAGGTGCCGAAATCCACATCCAAATGTGTCCCTTGCGCCCCTTCGAACAACACAGTCTTCCGTTTCTCGATCATCTTATTGATGAGCATGGCGGTATCGACGATATGGCTCTTCAGCCGATCTGCATAGACCATATACTGCCGGAACACTTTGTCGACATCGAAACGTTCCAGCTTATACAGCTGTTCGAGAAACCAATTGATCTCGACCACGTTCTCTTCGAGCTTGGTTCGAAACGCCTTCGGATTGAGCAGGTCCCCCATTCGGATGCCGACCCGCGACATCTTATCGGCATAGGCCGGGCCAATCCCCCGCCCCGTGGTGCCAATTCGGCGAGAACCTTTGGACTGTTCGGATGCTTTATCGATAGCCTTGTGATACGGCAGGATGAGATGGGCGCGCTGACTCACGATAAAATTCTTTCCGATCTTTACGCCTTGAATCTGGAGGTGATCCAACTCCTCGATCAACGAGGCCGGGTCCACAACGACCCCATTCCCGATCACACAGAGCGTCCCGCGATAGAGGATGCCTGAGGGGATGAGGTGAAATACGAAGGTGCCGCGCTCATTGATTACGGTATGCCCCGCATTGGACCCTCCCTGATAGCGAACCACCGCATCGACGTCGCTGGCTAAGATATCTACGATCTTGCCCTTGCCTTCGTCGCCCCACTGCGCCCCGATCACAACGAGATTTCCCATTGCCTGCAATGCTCCCAAAAAAAGAGCCCTGGCTGGACCGAGAGCCAGAGCCGAGGGGGTCATGGTAGGAGCGACTCGGTAGTTTGTCAAGAACCAGGATGATCAGAACCAGGATGATCAAATCGTTCTTCTCTGTATCTCTCCTCTCATCTTCAACGACCGGCCCCAACCGCCTCTTAATTGCGCGCATCGAATGAGGGAACTCTTCGACCGTGTGTTCGTGAGAACGAGAGGCGGTTAGGCTTATCCACTCTCGTTTTCTTGACTGCCGCGGGAGGGCCGTGTTAGCATGAACGCAGTTTCATAAGGATTTTCGCGTATTTCCAAGACAACCGATATGGGGCTGTAGCGCAGTTGGGAGCGCGCGTGAATGGCATTCACGAGGTCGCCGGTTCAATCCCGGCCAGCTCCACCAAAATAATCACGTAGGCTCTGCAAACCTCGACACCCATATCTATCTAATCACCGAATGACCATCGGCTCCTCCCGATAAGCGCGATCCGCCTGGTTCACGAAACATCTCATGCTCCAAATCGAGTCGGTCTACAAACAATACTCCACGAGGATTCTGCTTGAGGGTGCAACGGCGCACCTTCGCCCCGGTTCACGGGTCGGCCTAGTGGGACCCAACGGTGCCGGCAAGACCACTCTCTTCCGGATGATCCTCGGAGAAGAATCGCCGGACAAGGGAACCATCCGTAAGCGTCCTCGCCTCCGCATCGGCTATCTCCCGCAGGAACTCGAAACCATCACGGGCAAAAACGTGCTGGACGCCACCCATCGCGACCTGTACCCAGAACATGAAGCCGAACGTATTCTCATGGGGTTGGGATTCTCGGAAATCGACTTCACACGCGAGGTCGAAAAACTGTCCGGCGGCTATCGAATGCGTGTCGCCTTAGCGCATCTGCTGCTGACCAACCCTGATGTGCTGTTGCTCGACGAGCCGACTAACCACTTGGACAAACCAACGCAACGCTGGTTCGAGCAATTCCTCCTGGATTCGGAAATGACGCTGTTGATCATCAGCCACGACACGGCGTTTCTGGATCGTGTCGTCACCCATATCTGGGATCTCCGGCACCATAAGATCGAAGAATATCGGGGCAACTACACTTCGTTCATCAAGATCCGCGCAGAACGGGATGCTCAGCGTGAGGCTGCCGCGGGGCGCCAGGCGAAAGAGGTCGCCCGGGTCCAAACCTTTGTAGATCGATTCCGCTACCAAGCGAACAAAGCCAGTCAGGTCCAATCGCGCATCAAGCAGCTTGAGAAGGTCAAGATGATTGAAATTAAGCGCGATCCCAGGCGGGTGAAGTTCAAGTTTCCCCTCCCCGCGGCGAGCGGACGGCAGGTCCTGGAACTCCAGGGCGCGGCAAAACGCTACGGGGAAAAAGTGGTGTATGACCGAGTCGATTGCTCGATCGAACGGGGCCAGCGAGTTGCGCTGGTGGGAGAAAACGGCGCCGGGAAAAGTACGCTGCTCAAGATGCTGGCGGGAGCGCTGGAGCCTGACAAAGGCACCAGGACGGTCGGCCATGGTGTCACCCTGCACTACTTCGCCCAACACCAGGCAGAGACACTGAACCCCGAACATACCATTCTCGAATCCCTCTCCGAGGTGTCCAGCCAAGCGGAAACGAACTTCCTCCGCGGGATTGCCGGCGCTTTTTTGTTCACCGGTGACGATCAAAAGAAACCGATCAAGGCACTGAGCGGAGGGGAACGCAATCGCGTCGCGCTCGCACGGATGCTGGTCGAACCGGCCAACACTCTGTTACTCGACGAGCCGACCAACCATCTCGACCCGGCTTCAGTCGATATGCTCACCGATGCGCTGTCTGACTTTCCCGGCACGATCATCTTTATTTCCCACGACCCCACCTTTCTGACCAGAGTCTGCACGCGGGTTATTGAAATCGAAGAGGGCAAAGCCCGTAGCTTCTCCGGCGACTATGAGTATTACTTGTGGAAGAAAGCGCAAGAAATCGAGTCCATCAAGGAAACAAGTGACGACCTGAAAGGGGTGGATCGCGGAAAGGATGTCGGGCCGACCAGAGCCATGGCTTCGCAAGCCCCGTCCAAACCCTCAGCCGGAGATCGCCGAGATTTGAACAAGACCCAGGCCCGTCTGGAGAAGCAGGTCGCGCGGGCGGAAGCCGAGATCGCCGACTGTGAGACCAAGATCAAAGCTCGGGATCTCGAATTGGCCGACCCCGCGCTCTACAAGAGTGAATCCACCAAGTGGAGCGCTCTACAAATGGAATACGACGGATGGAAGAAGGATCTTGTGCGGCTCTCCGCCCGCTGGGAAACGCTCTCGTCTGAACTGGAAGAGGTTAAACAAAAGTTAACGGCATTCGCATAGCGGATAGCGCGAGACGGGCAGACAGGTTAATCTGGTTTGTCTCGTTCATCTGGTTTATCTTGTTCAACCAAACAAACAAGACACACCAGATAGACAAAATAACGGTCTTCTTATGCTGGCGGGGGGGTCAGCATTCTGCTAGACGGAGGACTTGACCGTTTCTTCAAGGTAGTAATACAGCCAGCGGTTCTTCTCTTTCGTGACCAACTCGTCCCAGACCACGCCGATCAGAAACCCCTTCTCCCATGGCTTCACCCAGGCAACTCTCCCGTCGAGCTTTTCCATCTGTTCTGCGCGATCCGAATCGAGAAACGCCAGCGACACGGTCACGGGCTGAGCCATCGGCAATTTTTCTTTCGTGTGCAACCCTGCGCCAACTTTGTTGACGTTATCCAACACGGCGGTAATCGCCTTGGCCCCACTCTTCGGTGAAATGAGTGCAGAACCGACCAATGTCGCCCGAACAAACTTGCGCCGCTCGTTCGTGGCGGCTATCGATGTAGTCGATTTTGGATTCTGCCGTTTCATAAGCCTAAGTATAACCGATTAGAAATCTTTGTCCACCACCCTCTGAGACCTCCGGCTAAGTATTTTTAGGCCGATAGTAGCGTCGCCCTTTGAGTGACTCAGGAAGATGCTCCTGTGCCTTGGCCTGGGGATCGTCATGGACATAGCGATAGCCTTTGCCGTATCCAAGCCCTTTCATCATCGAGGTCACAGCATTCCGTAAATGGAGTGGAACCCCCAGATTCCCATGGGTTTTTGCGTCTTCGATGGCCTCAAGAAGTCCGATATAGGAGGCGTTATCTTTGTGCCTGGTCGCGAGATAGGTCGTCCCCTGAGCCAAGTTGATCTGCGCCTCGGGGAGCCCAACGAACTGCACGGCCTGAGCGACTGCAGCCGCGACCACCAGCCCCATCGGATCGGCATTCCCCACATCCTCAGAGGCAAAAATGACCAGGCGACGGGCAATAAATTTCGGGTCCTCCCCTCCTTCCAACATACGGGCAAGCCAGTAGAGGGCGCCGTCCGGATCGGAGTCGCGCAGGCTCTTAATATAGGCAGAGATGACGTTGTAATGTTCTTCGCCGGATTTGTCGTAGCGGATCGATTTCTTCATCAGCGCAGACTCCAGCGCCGCGCCATCGATCAAGCGCGTGCCGTCAGCCCCAACCGGCTGCTGTGTAACCACAAAATCCAGTGCCGTCAGGAGCGCCCTCGCATCGCCGTTGCCATAAGCAATCAGCCGTTGCCTGGCATCGGGTGATAGGATGGCATTCCACTTCCCCAACCCGATCGCAGGGTCAGAGAGAGCCCGATCCAGAATATGCCCCAAAGCCTCGTCCGAAAGGGGCTTGAGCACGATAACCAAGGAACGAGACAGGAGCGGCGAAATCACTTCGAAGGACGGATTCTCCGTCGTCGCGCCGACCAAAATGACCGTCCCCCGCTCGACGTGAGGCAAAAAGGCATCCTGCTGCGCCTTGTTGAAGCGATGAATCTCGTCGACGAAGAGAATGGTCCGTTGACCGTTGATCGACTGGCGTTGTTCTGCCGTCTTAATGATGATCCGTAGTTCGGGAACACCCCCTGTGACCGCCGAGAAGGGCACGAACTGCGCTTTAGTGTGGCGCGCAATGAGGTGCGCCAGCGTGGTCTTACCCGAGCCGGGTGGCCCCCAGAAAATGACGGAGGAGAGTTGATCCGCCTCAATCGCCCGCCGCAACGGCCGATCCGGCGCAGTGATCTCCTCTTGCCCGACAAAGTCCGCAAACTCTCGCGGCCTCAGACGCTCGGCCAACGGAACCTCGACGGATCTTTCTCCCTCGGGAGTACCAAACAAATCAGGACCCTGGTCGCGTGAAGTAGTCATACAAGCTCTCATTATAATGGACGGGAATTCTATACGCCTCCTCTCATCAGAGCAAACAGGCACAGACCAGATCTTGACGCTGCCGCCAGCCGATGCTACGAAGGGCACGCTGAATGGAGAAAGTATGAAAGCACAAGTCAACGGCATCACCATCGCCTACAGCGACCGAGGAATTGGTCTTCCCATCGTCTTTCTCCATGCCTTTCCCCTGAACCGGACCATGTGGGCACCACAAGAGGAAGCCCTCTCCTCACAGTTCCGAGTCATCACAATCGACTTACGCGGGCATGGCGCATCAGACGCCCCCCCCCCTCTGGCGCTACACGTTGGAGCAGTCGGCTGACGATGTGAACGCGCTACTGGACCATCTCGCAATCCAGCAAGCCTTGTTCGTGGGGCTTTCGATGGGCGGCTACATTCTCCTTGCGTTCTACCGGAAGTATGCAGCTCGCGTGAAGGGATTGATCCTGGCCGACACGAGGGCTCAAGCAGACACCGCAGAAGGAAAAGAGGGACGGTTCCAGATGGCGCAGATAGCCTACAAGAAAGGACCATCTGCCATTGCAGACCTCATGATCCCAAAACTCCTCAGCCCCGCGACCATCCAGACGAGGCAAGATCTCGTCCAGCAAGTAAGAGCCTTGATCGAGAACAACCAGATCAGCGGAATTGCCGGCGACCTCATGGCGATGTCCGAACGGCCAGATTCAGTCCCTCTCTTGCCGCAGATCACCTGCCCCACCCAGATCATCGTCGGCGAACTGGATCAAGCAACCCCACCATCCGACGCAAGGTTCATGGCCGATCAAATCCCCAACACCCGCCTGACCATAATCCCAAATGCCGCACACCTGTCGAACCTAGAACAGCCAGAAGCCTTCAATCAGATCGTCGCCAACTTCGCTTCCAAGATTAGCATGCCATCATGATAGTAATTGTCTGCATGGAGAATAGCGAAAAAGCTCGCCAGCAAGGCCGCAGCGAGCGAAAGCCCGAGGCGTACGTGTTTGTGTACGTTGAGGGTTTGAGTGAAGCGAGAACGCAGCTGGCTGGGTTTTGCGCCGTTCTCCGCTAGTCGGAGTCGCTGACGCTGCCTCGTCGTATCAGCTTCAAAAACTCCAACCTGGTTTGCGGCTGACTGCGAAAGGCGCCTAACATGGAGCTGCTGACCGCGATGGTGTTCTGCTTTTCGACGCCCCGCATCATCATGCAGAGATGTCGCGCTTCGACGACCACGCCCACTCCGTGCGCATTGAGCTTGGATTCAAGAGTTTCGGCGATTTGAACGGTCAGGCGTTCCTGAACTTGAAGCCGCCGTGCGAAGGTATCCACGATACGCGGAATCTTGCTGAGCCCCACCACTTTCTTATTGGGCAAATAGCCCACATGAACTCTGCCATAGAACGGCAGCAGGTGATGCTCGCACATGCTGAAGAAATCGATGTCCTTCACGATGACCATCTCGTCGTACTCGATCGGGAAAAGCGCGCCGTTCAGGAGCTGATCGATGTCTCGGTGATAGCCCTGGGTCATGAAGGCGAGGGCCTTGGCCACTCGCTCAGGAGTCTTGAGAAGCCCGTTCCGGCCAGGCTTTTCACCGAGAGCCAGCAGTATCTCCGTCACCAGCGATTGCAGAACATTCCGATCCGCCGATCTGTTGCTCACGTTAACGTCTTCGACCTGCCGCTGACTTCTGTGCTTGACTCCCTGCTTAGCCATGCCGCCCCTCTCTATGCCGTAATGCTCAATGTTGAATTTTGAATGTGGAATGTTGGGAAACTATCAAATCGTCAGACATCCTTCTGATTCCGACAATTCTACATTCAACATTTATCATTCAACATTCCCAATGCCCCCGCATACTCAAAGTAGTTGTCGCGTGTTTCAATCAGTCCGACCTTCTCCAATTGTCCAGCAGGGAGGCTCTTCACTAACAGATCCCAGATCAACAACACCAGATTTTCTCCCGTCGTGGTGCGATCGGCGAACTCAGAATCTTGATTGAGATCGAGATGATCGAATCGCGTGATTATTTGTTGTCCCACCGTCCGATCCAGCCGATCAAGGTCGGCGCCTCCACCCGTCGTAGTCGAAATCGTGCTCTTCACGGTCACCAACACGACATAGTTATGGCCGTGTCCATTGGGATTATTGCACTTCCCAAAGGCCGCCAGGTTTTCCTCGGGAGACAGATGATCCGTGTGTAGCCGATGCGCCGCGCAAAATCGATATCGCCTCGTGACGCTCGCTTGTGCCATCGTAAATTTAGCTCACATCCTGCGGGCAAACAGAAAAGCCAGAACTGGCCGCTGTTTTCGGACAATCCTGGCTTCTCCTATCACTCATTCAACTGACCAGCTCGCGCCATTCCAGCGCACATTCCTTAGGCGCTGAAGGAACTGCCGCAACCACACGTGGTCTTCGCTTGCGGATTCTTAATCGAGAACCCGGACCCTTGGAGACTGTCCACGTAATCGACTTCGGCTCCCTGAAGAAGCGGAGCACTCTGCGAATCCATGATAACCTTGACGATACCCTTTTCCACCACCATATCGTCGTCGCCCATCTTCGACTCGAAAGCCATCCCGTATTGATACCCGTGGCACCCGCCGCCCTTGACATAGACGCGCAGGCCGACGATATCCTTCTCTTCCACCATCAATTCCTTGATCTTTTGTTCCGCCACCGCTGTAATCGTCAGCATTGTGATCCTCCTCCTATGACCAAGCCGTCCTTCAAAGACCTGCCTGGAATGATTTAGTGTAACATCTCTTTACTGGATTTCAATACCCTGCGACTCCGATTGCGGCATAGTGGGCGCAATCCACTTACCCTCCGGCACCCGAACAACCACGTCTCCGAGCACTTTAGCCTGGCATCCAAGCCGATGCCACGGCTCGCTGAGGGCTTCCCGATCAAGAAGGTCTTGCTCATCGAAGTCGATCTCCGACAGGTTCTCGGCGCCCATCTGCACTTCAACCCGGCAGGTCGTGCAGGAGGCGTTCCCGCCACAATCGTGATTCAACCTACACCCGAGCAGCTTCGACGCCTCCAACAACGACGTATTGATCTCAACCTCTCCACTTCTGCCTTCAGGAAGAAGAAACGTCACACGCGGCATCACGAACCCCTCAATGCACCGTGGCGCCGGCCACCACCGGCTGATAGGGACAGCGCTGCAATCGGATATGTTCTTCAAACTCGTGACGGAACAGTTTTATGCTGCTCTGGACCAACACGGCAGCCCCTGTCACCAACGTGCAATAGCCTGTCCCCTTCACAAATCCACAGAGCTGTAGGAGACTTTCCATGTCTTTTTCCGTTCCCTCTCCCTGCTCGATCTTGGTCATCAACGCGGCGAGATTGATGGTCCCCATTCGACAGGGTGGGCACTGTCCGCAACTCTCGGCCTTGAAGAAATTGGAGAACTTGAGCGTCAGCGCCACCATGCACGCCGTATCATCGACCACGATCACACCAGCAGACCCAAGCCCCGTGCCGGCTTTCTTCAGCGAATCGAAATCCATCGTCAGGTCGAGCTGATCGGCGGTGACCATCGAGAATGCCGGTCCACCGGGAAACACCGCCTTGACCTTGCGCCCACCTGGCACTCCCCCTCCACACTTGTTCACAAGCTCCCGGATTGTCGTACCCATCGGCATCTCGTACACGCCGGGCCGATTCACGGCGCCGCTCAGGGAAAACATCATCGTGCCCGGACACTTTTCTGTGCCGACCTGCGTGAACCAAGCCACGCCTTTCAGGAGGATCCTCGGAATGTTGCACAAGGTTTCGACATTATTGACCAGCGTCGGCTTCCCATAGAGACCGAAGTCCGTCGGGTAAAAGGGTGGCTTCTGTCTCGGCATCGCCGGACGCCCTTGCATGGATTCGAGCATCGCGGTTTCTTCACCGGCTACGTAACTCCCGTGGCCTTCAAAGACTTGCAGATCGAGATCCACACCGCTCCCCATGACATTGGTACCCAAGAACCCGTGAGCCTTCGCCTGCGCCAAGGCCTTCTTCAGATTCTCCCGTTCTTCGTGGTACTCATGATTCACATAGATAAAGGCCGCCTTTGCTTGCACCGTGTAGGCCGCGATCAGGCAGCCTTCGATAAGTTGATGTGGCGCCTGCTTGAGCAAGTAACGGTCTTTAAACGTCCCCGGCTCATGTTCGCCTGCATTGCAGACGAAATAATGTTCCTTCACCCGATGGTTGAGGACCTTTTCCCACTTGATGCCGGTGGGAAATCCCGCACCCCCTCGCCCACGAAGCCCGGCTTTCTTCAGTTCATTGACGATATCGTTGGCGCTCAACTCTTTGATGCACTTCTTCCAGGCCTCGTAGCCCCCGATCTTCCGGTAGGCCTCGATATCCCAGGGGGCGCCATCAAGCGTTTGGAGAACTCGCTGTTCAGTCGCAGTCGTCATGCGCCTTTCCTAACCCGATTAGCTCAAAGAATAGAGCGATACTATAAAGTGCCTGGCCGGCATTCGTCAAGGTAATGCCACGATAATAGGCCTGAATCTCAATGACTTAGGGCCACTGCCCTATACAAAACTGGGCATATGGGCCATCTGAGCAGATCGCAGAAACGGTGAGGGACTGAAGCAAGGAAGGTGAGTGGACTTACCGGCAGGCTTTCTCGCCGGTAAGTCGTACACTATTTTTACCGGAGGTGGCTGCCGGCCCCCATGAATAACAGCATGGGAATCGACAACATAAAGTTGACCCGAGAAGCGAGGAGCGCGGTCCGACCCCACTGGGCCATTTCCGCCGGCGCAGGGGTCCCTTGGGCTGCCGCCGTCACCGCCGCAATAATCCTTCTCTGATTCGGCCAAATAATCGCGTGGACATTGGCCATCATGATGATGCCCAATAACCCGCCGATTCCCAGCGCGATCGCGCCAGTTCCACCTCTTTGATACATATAGAGGTACAACACAATCCCAGCAAGCACCGTGACCGTCGCGCCGTGACGGAACCAATTCAGCGCGGCGGGCATCAACTTGGGAATCACGTTGTTTTTGGTGGGGCCATCCAGGCTCTTCAAGAACGCCGCATTGATCAGGTTGAAGAAATACAACAACCCGATCCAGACGATCCCGGCCAAGAAATGGGTCCAGCGTAACAGCAAGCCAAACCAATCAGCATCGCCGACCGCCGTGCCGGTCATACCGAGATACCCCATGATCAACACCACCGCGAGCGCAAATCCTACGCCCATCGTCTGCATCGGACTCTCAAGAAATTTCATAGTATCTCCTCGTTAAGAACACTCTCAGGCTTCCTTCTGTACTGTAGGCCCTCTTCTCCTGTCAAGCAATCGCAGCCCGTCACTCGTCGAAAGTCACTCGTCAACCGAGAGATATTGTCCCCATTCAGGTCCATTACCGTATGCCGCTTGACAGCTTGTTTACGTCATGAGGCGGTCGACTGCTGCGCAGAGTTCGCGCACTGCGCTGGCAGAAATCGCCAATGCCGCCCGCTCCTCTGCCGTCAGCTCATATTCGATCACCTGTTCCGCCCCACCTCGCCCTAGCCTGACCGGCACACCGACGACGACATCCATTAATCCATACTCGCCCTCGCAGAGCACCGCACAAGGCAACACCCGCTTCTGGTCCTTCACGATCGCCTCGACCATATCGGCAGCCGAGGCCGATGGAGCATAGAACGCGCTGCCCGTTTCCAATAGACCCACGATTTCGGCGCCCCCCTCGCGTGTCCGCTTCACAATCGCCTCCAACCGGTCCTTCGACATGAGATCCGAAACCGGTTTCCCCTTCACCGTCGTATACCGCAACAGCGGCACCATCGTGTCGCCATGGCCCCCCAACACCATCGCGGCCACATCGGGACCCGGCACACTCAATTCAGCCGCAATGAAAGAACGCATACGGGCGGAATCGAGTATCCCCGCCATACCCAAGACCCGCGACTTCGGCAATCCGCTCACACGACGCGCCACATGGACCATGGCATCCAACGGGTTGGTGACGAGAATCAGAATGACATTCGGCGATCGAGACACCAGCGCAGAAACGACTGACTTTACGATCTTCGCGTTCGTGGTCAACAACTCGTCACGGCTCATCCCCGGCTTGCGCGGGATTCCTGAGGTGATCACCGCCACCGAGGAGCCGGCCGTTTCATCGTAGCCGTTGGTGCCCACCACGCGGGTGCTATAGCCGCAGACCGGCCCGGCCTGGGTGATATCGAGGGCCTTGCCTTGCGGCACGCCCTTGACGATATCGACTAGCACCACCTCGTACTCGTCCTTTTCGGCCAGTCGCTGCGCCGTCGTGCCTCCGACGTTCCCCGCACCCACCACCGTTATTTTCGGTCTCCCCATTATCGACTCCTCGTGAAACGTAAAACGTGAAGCGTGAAACGCAAGATCCCCCTACCACTCACCTTTCACTTTTCACCTTTCACGCATGTTCATGCTCCGTCCAGCCCGCGACTTTAAAATTGATCGTACACACGAAATTGTCCCCGTCATAGAAATTGACTTTAATCTTCTTCTTGCCATAGGTCTTTGCTAGAAAGGCGTCCGGATCATCGACCAATTCCTGATACCCTCCTGCCGGATACTCGCCGAGATCGTGAAATACCACGATCATCCCCACTTTGACTTCTTGAAGAATTTTGGCCCAACAACGGGGATAGACCTCCCAAAACTTGGCCTCGATCAGGTCCTTCGTCGGCTCCTGGCGATCCTCCCCCGGCTTCAAGGGCTGTGCAAATTTCGCCAACCGACGGACATAGGGATACTGATGCCCCGTAAACAGCTTGTGCAGCCATGGCGGCACGTTTGGCTTAACAGATTGATTACTCATCGCGCCAATGTTGAATGTTCAATGATGAATGTTGAATAGCATGATGACGATTTCCCCTCACGTCCCATCTCACAATTCACAATTTAACATTCATCATTCACGGCTCACGTCTTCTAGGTCGTGAGCCGTTGATAGATCCTCGGCAATCGCTTCGGCAAGGCTTCAAGATGATCGATGACCGCGAACTGCACATCCCCATACATTCTTCGGACATAGCCATCGGCCTCCCGATCGATCGTGATACAAAATGGATGCAGCCCCCGCTGCCGCGCTTCTCGTAACGCAGCCTTGGTGTCTTCCAGCGAATACTCGTCTTTATAGCCGTCATCGAGCGGGCGGCCATCGCTGATGAGGACGAGGAGTCTCGTCCTCGCCTCTCGCGCCAGCAGTTTGGCAGTGGCATGGCGAATGGCTGCCCCATCCCGGTTCTGCCGCATAGGAACCAGTCCGTCCAATCGCTGCGCCGCCTTCCCGCCCAACCGATCGTTAAAATCCTTGATCACAAGAAAATCTACTTGTCCGCGGCCTTGGCCCGAATAGCCGTAGAGCGCATATTGGTCTCCGACAGCTTCAAGCGCTTCGCACAAGAGCACCAGCCCCTCTTTCTCCAGATCGATCACGCGACGGCCGCTGTCCAATTGGCGACTGGTTGACCCACTTACGTCGATCAGAAACGCGGCTGCGACATCTCGCTCTTTTCTCTCCCGCCTGATATAGATCCGGTCGGATAGATCTGCCCCCGCCGCCAACTCCGCACACATACGGACCGCCGCATCCACATCGAGGTCGTCGCCGTCGGCTTGACCAGACACGCGGCGCAACCCCGGCGGCCGCAGGCTTTCAAAGAATCGTCGAAGAGCCGAGACCTCACTCCCGTGCGCGCTCAAGGTGGCACCCACGATGTCCCCGTTCCCCTCCTCCGCAGCACGCTCAACGACGCGGCACCAATTCAGGCGGTAGTCGTCGATCGCATGATCCCATTCCGGATAGCGCACCGTGCAATCTCCCGGCCCGGCATGATCGGTCGGCGCCGGCTGCTCGACCTTCAAGGCCAAGAGTTCTTCCACATGGGAAGGCAACTGCCGCCCTCCCGCAAGCCGGTCACTCTCGGTCTCCCTGCGCGTCCCTTCTCGATTCCCTTGACCCTGCGCTGACGATTCCTGTGCCCCGTCGGCGGCGCTCGCCATTCGTTCGATGTCCTCTGAGTGTTTCTGTTCGTCCGATGCCAGTTCGCCCTGATTACTCTGACGAATGAACTCAGGATTCATCGCCCCACGATATACCCAGTTCGTGACGGGGCGATAATCTTCACCCGTCTGTTCGGACGCAGAGGGACCCACGCCCTGCTCCGCTGATATATCATCGGCCTGATCGGCCTGGAGCATCGCCCCCTTCGGCGCCAACAGCTCTTCGAGCCGCATATAAACAGCATGGGCCAGGCGCACAGCTTCTTCCGCCGTCGCCATTGGAGCCAGAATCGCCTGACACATCGGCCACAGAATAGCGATCTCGTCTTTAATGACTTCGTGAATCGCGACAGGCTGCGACGCGGCGGTCGACAGTTGGAGCAGTTGATCGACGACGAGTTCTTTAACAGTCAA
>Ga0315281_10007895_pt1 | contig 14902 bp, 8 predicted proteins | sample YL17G07_0_MG_FD_204540 | JGI IMG/M metagenome (GOLD analysis project Ga0315281, IMG submission 204540) | Sediment microbial communities from Yellowstone Lake, YNP, Wyoming, USA - YL17G07_0 | ecosystem: Environmental > Aquatic > Freshwater > Lake > Sediment | place: USA: Wyoming | collected...
GGGTACCAGGCGTCGAAGGAGGTGCCCATGTGCGTGGCGCCCGTCTGCCCGCGCTCTTCGAGGCCCTTGGCGATGGCCATGCCGATCATGTTCACTTCGCGCGCGGAGAGAGAGGGCGCCTCGAGCCCGACGGGCTCGGAGAACGGCGGCAGCCAGATGCGCGTCGGGAACGGCGCCGTCTGGTGATGGACATAGATGATATGCGGTTCCCATTGGCGCCAGACGTGTTCCAAGAGGCGCGACTCGATCATGTTGATCATGTATCCGTCGCGGTTGTTGTCGTGGCCGACGTATTCCTGATAAAGGCGCGGCAATCCCGACGACTCGTACGGCGTGCCGACGTTCTTCAAGAACCACTCGCCGACCATCTGCTGGCCGTCCGGGTTCGAGGTCGGCCAGAGCATGACGACGACGTTCTCGAGGATCTCCTGGACCTGGGGGTCCTCCGGACGCGTCAACAGGTCATAGGCCAGCTGGGGGGTCATCTGCGGACCGGCCACCTCGGTCGCGTGACATCCCCCGTCGATATGGACGAAGGCCTTGCCTTCGCGCGCGAGGGCGCGGGCCTCGTCGTCGGTCAGGCCCTGGGGATGGGCCAGGCGCCGGGCGATCTCCCGCAGGCGGTCGATCTCGGCCAGGTTCTTGGGGCTCGAGATCAGGGCGTAATAAGCGACGCGGCCTTGGGTCGTCTTTCCGGCCACCATGAGCTTCAGACACGGGCTCGACGCGGCCAGCTTCTTGAGGTAGTCGATCGCCTGGTCGTAGGTCGCCAATTTCATATCGGCGCCCGGCTTGAACCCAAGGACGGATTCGGGCGAGGGGACCTGGCCCGCGCCCAGGGCCCAAAGACCGTGAACCATGAGGAACAAAGCAAGGCTCAATTTGATTGTTCTTCGCATCGAGATCGCTCCTAACAGGCGTTTCGCATTGAAAAGCGTTTTCGGTTGACTACGAGTACAAGAGATTTTCTTTCCGGCAGCAGCCCTGGTTGACGACATATCGGACCTGCCTGATCGTTCCGGTTTTTACGGAATAATCATCTAACAGAGCTCCGGATTCATAGGCCGCCTGTTGGACACTCGATACTTCGGCAGGATCGTTATGGTCGAAATAGAGATCATGTTCCCAAACGCACCTTTTTCCGCTGTCGATCGGCGTAATGAATCCCAATCCGCCTTTCAGGTGATGCTTTTCGGCGATATCCTGAAATCGGCCCTGAATCTCCGCAATTAATGACGTGTCGATCGGGAGGTAACAAACGAGCGCCACGCAAGGTTTCTCCCGGTTATAGCGTGAACTCATGATCCTGAACGTGTTCAGCCAGACGAGATCGGTCATTTCCGGCCGGGAATAAACTTCTTCAAAAAAAGAACTCAGATCCGGGTCAATGTCCTGAGTCAGTTGAGCGGGGGAAGGAGCGAGGGCCGTCTCGGCAAGGTCGCCGAATTGGCTGAGCCGGAGGTAAGAGAAGGGCTCATCGTCTGCTAGTTCCTTCAGTAAGTCCAGCCACTTCGCGGACTTAAGCGCCGACAATCCATGGAAAAGCGTTTTAAAAAGTTTCTGGTCGATGACGGGATACCCCATCTCGCGAACGGAACGTAACGCGTATCGATCCCCGATGAGAAGGACGAGATAGGGCATGCCCAACTTTTGGGTGAAGATATCCCGGATTTCGTCGGCACGTTTTTTGGTCGGGGCCAGGAAAGACGATATGAACTCTTCCCCAAGAACTCCTATCGCCAGACCGATATGCCGGGTTGCGCAATCCTTGGCGAAATCGAGAGCCTTGTCCAGCGACTCAAAGGGCACGAGGATGCCCTCTTCATCATCCGTCACGGGATGGAGCTTCATGCCGACCGATACGCAGATGGCAAACGGTTCATGCTCGGCATTTGCGTTATGGAACGCGAAAAGATTGGGCGCCGTGATGTCGTTCAGCCTGAAATACGAGCCGTCTCTGGCGATAAATTCCGCGTCGATAAAGTTATCGGCGGAGACGCCGTAGGCCGTGGAAAAAGTAGAAAGCAAACCGGACGTCATAATGTTGGCGCAAACGAGAGCCGCCGGTTCGGCCGTATGGACTCTGAAGCCGCGCTTTCGGGCTTCCCGCTGAAGATCAAACGCGGCAATTCCCGGTCCCACTTTCACCAACCAGTTCTTTTCATCGAACTCCATGGTCTTCATGCGGTTGAGGTCCAGGATCGCTCCCTCACTGAACACCAATCCATGACTGGACGCGCCGTTGCCGCGCACGACGTAGGGAATATTATTTTTATTGAGGAGTTTGACGATGGAAGAGATCTCCTCTATCGAATTCGGCATGACGACATATTCCGGCATTTTGAAAGTCACGTGGGGACAGAGGTCGTGATGATAGGTTATCCTGACCGCAGGATCGTTGGTCGCCCAGTCGTCGCCGACGATCCCTTTTATTTCAACGAGAAGTCCGTCCTCTTTCGCAGGGACGATCTTCCCGCCGCTTTTAAGATACGCCCCGACATGATCTTTTAAGGCCTTCATGACTTTCGATGGCCGCAGTTCCATGACGAAGTAACACTGGTAATCGCATTTGCCGCAGAGATTACAGCTGTCTGCGATCTCCACGCATTTTTCGGTGATGGGGATCGTCTTCTCGGCGATGGCCGCATAAAGGTCCATCCGGCCTTCGGGATAAAAACTGACATAATGCTTTTCCAGCCCCGAGGCGCAGACGCCGCTCGCCAGATAATCGATCTTGCACATCGCGTAGTGCCGGCAATTCTTGGCGATTTTCAGGACGTCATCCATGGCTTCCCTCTTGTTTCTTCGGACCGGCGGCGGCGCCGGACGGATCTATTTTCAGGGCATAACCCATGTACGCGATCGCCGTGACCCGGCTTTCGATCACCCGGACCTTACCGGCGAGCTCGGCGTATGTCCATTCCCCCCTGGCCCTCTTGCGCAGGTAGCCGAGGAGCCGGGGGATGGGGACGTCGGGCATCATGCCCCTGTGCTCTTTCCACTCCAGGCCGTTTCGACGGAGGAGCGACTTCATTTCCCTAGGCTTGATGAACATCCGCCAGACATGGATGTTCGGGGGGAAGAAGGCCCACGGCTTCCAGTCCTGACCGATCTTGATGGCGCCCAGGAGGCTGGCCCAGGTGCGGTTGAGAGTGTTGTAATAGAATACGCCCCCCGGCTTCAGGACCCGGGAGATCTCGGAGATGACCTTGGGCAGGTCGCGGACATGCTCCAGGACGTCACAACAGAAGACGGCCCCGAAGGAGCGGTCCTCGAACGGCAGGGACTCGCCCACGCCGGTCCCGTAATGGATGTCCAGCCCGCTTGCCCGGGCATGATCGGCGGCGACGCGGACAGACCGCTCGGAGGGATCGACGCCGGTCGTGGCGAAGCCCATCCGGGCGATCTCCTCGGTCATGAATCCCCCGCCGCAGCCCACCTCCAGGGCAGCTGTCGCCTTGGGGTCGATCTTGAGCCGCTCGATCAGGATCTTTTTCGCGTAGCCGACCCGGGCAGGGTCGAAGGTCACGATCATCTGGTACCATGGGGATTCCGGCTGCCACCACTGGTCGCTCTGGACGCCGTAGACGGCGTTGTCGATCCTGTCGTAGATCGCTTGCGAGACCTTTCTCATTCAATTCCCTATCGGGACGATAATATATCAAGATTCGATGGATGATGCCAGATAGGTTTGCCATCCGTTTTCCGCCTTGGCGGAAACGCTCGTGTCAACGGAGCTCCCAGGGAAATTCTTTGGTGATGCCCCACTGTCCTATCTCGAAATTTTTAAAACCGACCCGCAGGGCCGGCGATTCGGGCCGCACCCGGTAATCGTTATTGGCCGGATCGACGAAGAGGGGGTCGGAGAAAACAGAGTTTCGGTCGAAGCCGAGCTTGTGCCATTCCTCGAAGTCGAGCCGGCGGGACCCGCGTTCGGGTCCGTTTTCGCCGCGCATCTGGCTGATCCGGGCCGTGAATCGACCGGACCGGCTGAAAAGGCAGTTATTGTCGATCTCCTCGAGCCACGGGCCCCGGGCCGGAGGGGCGATGATCGAATAGACGTCGTCGCGGGCCATCACCGTGATGTTCCGGAAATAGCGGTCATGGTTGTCTTCGTTGCCCACATGGAAGCAGGGCGCGACGTTGCTGTCGACCCAGATGTTGTTATAGACGTTCCGATAGGCCCCCTCGCGCAGCTTGATGCTGACGCCCTTGGAAATATTGTTGTAGATCTCGTAGTGGGAAGCGCCGTCGTCCATGTCGAGCCCCCAGCCCGACTGGTCCTCGAAGAAATTGTTTCGCAGGATGACCGGTTCCATGGCGTCGATCTTGACATCTCCGGCCTCAAGGCTCCGGGGAACGCTGTAGTCGGAGTGGGATTGGGTCAGACTCCAGAACCGCTCGCGGCCCCAGGCGTTGAACGGTCCGTGATCGCCCGTCTCGCGGACGGTGTCGTAGATGTGATTGAACTCGATGACATGGCCGCCCCACGTACCGTCTCCGATGCATATCCCCGCCCGGGGCATGTTGTAAATGGTGTTGTGGGCGGCCGTGATGCGCTTGGCCCGGGAGATATAGACGCCGGCGGTCTGTTTGCCGAAGATCCCGCAGTCATGGATCAGATTGTTGGATACCGTGCATTCGTAGGGGAATGCGCGGCGGGTGCCGTTCGTGGTCCCCAGGGTCCCGACGAGGCAGACCGCGCTGTCGCCCGTTTCCGTGAACTTGCACCCGGTCACGGTGGCGTTCCGATTATAGTCGTTGATGAAGACGGCGTTGCCGCCGACGGCGTCGAACCAGCAGTTCCTGACCGCACAGTCCCGGGTGCCCTCCAGAAAAACGGTCCCGCCGCGGTGGATGGCCCAATCGCTCAGGGAGGGAACGTCGTAGGGTTCCAGGAAGGTCGAGGCGGTCTGGGTCAGGCGGAAGCCCTCGATGGCGATATGGCGGACCGGCGCTTCCTGCGTCCCGACAAACCGGACGAGCTGCTTGAGGAGCGGCGCCTCGATGCGAGCGCCGGCGATGTCGACTCCCGGCTCCGGCTTGAAGTAGAGGACACCGGCTTTGACGTCCAGATACCACTCTCCCGGAGCGTCGAGCTCTTCGAAGACATTCTCGATAAAAAAGCGGGAATCCTTATCGATCTTGGCCGGGTCCTCGAACCATTTGGCGCCCATCTGGAACCCGCCCTCGCCGAACCAGATGGCCCGGCTGTCATATTCGATCGCCTTCAGCCTCCATTGGAGATTGCCCCACTCCCAATCCTGGAAGATATGGATGACCGCCTCTTCGGGCCGGGCCCAGCGTTTGGCCGTGAACGATGCGGGATCGAAGAAGATGCCGCGCGGGACGCCGCCGGAAAAGGTCATGTCATCGTTCTCTCCGGGCTTCGGGTCCGGACGGCCGTCCGGGATCCGAGCCGTGGGCTGGATGTAGCCGCTTCGCCCGGGTTTCGAATCGTCCCGGTTGGGAAACCGGGCCAGCGTTTGGCGTTTGCCGTTGACGAAGAGCTGGAAAAAACGGAGTTCCCCCTGTTTGACGGCGGGCAGGTCGCACATCAGGATACCGTCACGGTACGGCTTCCAGCGGCAATCCAGGGTGCGGCTTCCGCTGATGGTCACGCTTTCCCCGCGGGACGCGGCGAAGACAACGGGAGACGCCTCCGACCCGGAGTCCTCGGGCGAGAACATCAGCGGGCGATCGAGGGCATAAGTGCCTCGACCCACCTCGACGACGGCCGGGCCCGAAGACGTCCTTTTCCATGACCGCAGCGCCTGCTGGGCCCGGGCCAGGGTGGCGAACGGCGCCGACTTCGTGCCGGGATTGCGGTCATGGCCGGAGCGCGAAACATAAAACGCGGCGCCGCCGGAGGCGCCGGATCTCGGAAAAAGCTGCGGATCGCCGGCCATCGGAATCCATCCCAAGGCCGATAAGATGATCGCGACGAGAAGCGCCCGACGGCCATTCACCGTTCTTGTCATCCCGGGATCTCCTTCCGTGCCGGGGCCGGACACTGCCATTTTTCCCCGGTCTTGCGCGGGAGGACAGTATAATAAACGGTGCCTTCCGTCAAACACTCCGGCACGGGCCGCACGGCTCCCTCCTGGCTCCTGTCCTGGGAGAACGGATCGAAAAAAGGTCTACTCCGGACCTCCGGGAAGACGTATAATGAACCTCCTCATCCCGCATGCGGGGAAGAGTCCCGGATGGAGGCTCGATGCATCGATTCGCCACATTAAGTTTCGTCGTCGTTTTCATCGGCATGGCTCTTGCGGCGGACAAGCCTCCCATCGCATCCTGGTCCTTCGACCGGGAGACCGGCGTCGATACCATCCGCGGCTTCCGGAAATTCGTCCCCGGCGTCGCCGGGAACGGTCTCCGCTTCGACGGACAAACGACGGCGGTGGTCCGCGACGCGTCGAAGGCGCCCCGTCTCGGCGGCGCTTTTTCCATCGAGGCTTGGGTCGCCATCCAGACCTATCCCTGGACCTGGTGCGCCGTCGTCAATCAGGAAAAGGACCGCCAGTCCGGCTATTTCTTCGGGATCGATCCCGAGGGGCACTTCGGGCTGCAGATCGCCATCGACGGCCAGTGGCGGGAGAGCCGATCGACCCTCAGGCTTCCCCCGTATGCATGGAACCATCTCGTCGGCACGTTCGACCCGGCTTCCGGGATCAAGCTGTACCTGAACGGGAAGCTCGTCGGCGAAATGAAAACCCCCGGGACGCCGCGCTTCGCGCCCGAGGCCGACGTGTGGGTCGGCCGGAACCAGACTCCGCTCGGCCTGAGCGAAGAGATCAAGGTCGTCGCCCCGGTTGCGTTCTCTTTCGACGGCATCATCGATGAGATCCGGATCTACGACCGCGTCCTGGACGCCGGAGAGTCCGCGGCCGCCGCCGCCGTCCTGGCCCCCACCGGACCGGCGCCGCTCCGGCCTCCGGTGCTGCCGTCCGGCCCCAAGGGACCGGGCCGTTTCGGGGCCTATTACACGAGACTCCGGTATGCCGAGGAATGGGAAAACCCGTGGCGCGTTGGGGACGCGGCGGACATCGTCGTCCGTTTCGACGAAAGCCCGAACCGGCTCATTTTCTGGCGAGGCACCAGCTATATCCCGGCCTGGGTGACGGAAAACGGGATCTGGTATACCAACGAATTCTATGAAACGCAGCACCAGGCCATGGAGACGAGCGCGGAGCCCATGGCCGACAAGCAGGCCCGGTTCTCGCAGCCCCGGATCCTGGAAAGCAACGACGCCCGCGTGGTCGTGCTCTGGCGATACGCCCCCGTCAGCGTCAATTACGATCTCGTCAACGTCGATGCGTTGACCGGCTGGGGCGATTGGGTCGAGGAAACCTATACGGTCTATCCGGACGGGACGTGCGTACGCAAGATCAGGGTCTGGTCTTCCAATCCGAGGGTGAAACCGGACGAGGGCAAGGGACTGGAGAATTTCCGCCAGTATCACGAGGCCATCATCATCAATCCGCCCGGCACCCGCCCGGAGGACAATATCAACACCGAGGCCTTAACCCTGGCCAATATGAAGGGGGAAACCCGGACCTACTCCTGGGCCCGTGAGGCGCCGGGGTACGCGGCCGACTTCGACCGGGAAACGCTGACCCTTCTTCACCGGATCAGCGACCAGGACACGGCCGCCCACAAATGGCTGACGCTCCCCAAGGGCGGCAATATCCTCCGCGTCAACCTCAAGGCCAAGTTCAGCCCCTATGTCGTCGTCGATCCGAGGAACGTGGCCATCGATTGTTACGCGGGCGAGATCATCCGGGAGCGGTCCCTATTCCCCTGGTGGAACCATTGGCCCGTCTCTCAGCAGATCCGCTCCAACGGCCGCTGGGCGGTCGCCCCGGACCGGGTCTCGCACAGTTCGCTGGCCCACATCCAATCGTGGCGGCCCTATGAAGAGACGGACGACGGCGTGACCATGCTCATGCTGAACGGCCTAACGGAAAAATCGGCCGCCGCCCTGCTCCCCCTGGCCAAATCCTGGCTCTCGCCACCCCGGTTGGAGATCGCCGGGGACGGCTTCGCCGCCGGCGGCTACGATCCGACCCAGCGGGCGTTCGTGCTGTCACGGCGCGGTCCGAGCACGGCTTCCGCCCTGTCCGTTCTACTCCGCGCGTCCGAGGGATCTCCGGTCGTCAACCCGGTGCTGCTCGTTCGCGGATGGGGTCCGTCGACACCCCGGGTCGAGATCGACGGCCGGACGGCTCCGCTCGGTCCGGACGCCCGGGCTGGACATATTTACGGACTCGAAGACGACGACCTCGTGCTCTGGATCCGCAAGGAATCCGCCTCGCCGGTCCGGATCGTGATCTCCCCGCCCGGCGGCCCTGGCGGAAAATAGCAGGCGCTTAAGTTATCAATTCCAGTCCAACAGAATGAATCCGACGCCGATCCGGTTGACGCGGTGGTTGTAGTCGAGAAGGCTCTCGCCGTAGCCGAGATAATACTGAACGTAGCCGCCGATCTGGGCGAAAAGCGGAAAGCTCCACTCGAGCTGGACGGCGCCGTGGTTCTCGCGAAAATCCAGGTTGTTGCGGAGCATGACCGCCAAGCGGTGCTTTTTCAGGAAATAGTAGGCCCAAACCTCACCGTAGCCCATGTACGAGTTTATCCCGGGATTATCGTCCTCCTCGACACTTTCAGGAAACTTGTACCACCCCTTTAGGAGAAGCGAAAAATCGCCCCGTTCGAGCCCGACGTTGGCCACGATCCGGTTCCAGCTCCTCGACAGGGGCTCCGACTGGCCGTTCGACTGGTGGTTGATTCCAAGCTGGATGAAACGGGCCTTCAATCCGAGGAGACTGAAGTGGGTCCTGAAGTTGAGGAGTACCTCGGGTTCGTAGTTCGTCTCCCGGAAAGGAGAACTATCGTTGAAATTGTAGAGCTGCCAGAAGGACCGCTGCGTGTAGCCGAACCACAGGTCCATGTCCTTCCCGAAGACGTCCTGCCAGAGCTTGGCCTTGAAGCTCAGTTGAAACGTGACCTCCTGCTTCGTCAACGTCTTCGCCGGGTCGACTTCCTGCAAGGGGGCCGGATTGGGCGAACTGTTGTACGAGAAAACCAGGGCATAGTTGGACCGGTGGAAGGTGATCCAAGGTTTGCCGGAGCGCGTCGCCTTGTCCAGATGCCACAGCTCGGTGAAGTAGGAGAGTTTTTGCGGATCGCGGGGCGCGGCCGAAAGCCCGCCCGTGAAGACAGCCGCCAGCGCGATCAGGGCAACCTTTCGCTTGATCGAAACCTCTTTTGCTGCTGACAAACAGAACCTGCCTTTCACCCCAAAGGCAGGCCTTGGGGGAAGAACGGGAAGCCTATTATTCCTTGCTAGCTACACTTATAGGTTCTCATCAGGAGATAAGTCAAGCGTTTCATTCGGCTCTCATCGTACCCGTTCCGTCAGCTTCCGAAACCGATCGTAAGTCTCATCGAAGTCGGCGAGGGCGTCGGCGAACCAGGTCCTGAGCTTGGCCAGCTCACCGGTCCATACGATGGGGGCGACCGATTTGCCTTTAGCGTTGCGTACGGCCAAGGCTACCCGATCCGTTTGTCCTCCCTGCTGCAGGACGATACAATCGCGTCCTTTTTTGTCTTTGCGCCACTCCGTGCTGCTCCCATTGTTAGCGACACGACTCGCCCCACATCTGTGGTCTCCTGAGCCTATGAACTGCACGCCCGAGCGCGAGACGATGATCGAGCCGTCGCACTGGCCGATGACATGGAAGTGGACCCCGGAAAATGCGAGGGCCGGGTAGTAGTTCTCGACAGTCGTAAAAACGATCCTCGAAGTCCCTTCTTCGGATACGAATTCCAGGGCCGGTTTGCCGTTGAAGATCGTGGGTGCCTGCCCCTTCAGGGAGACCAGGGCCACGAAAAGTACGGCGACGAAAACTATGACGTTCCGCATGGCATCACCTCCCGATGAGAAAGCCAAGGCCTGCGACCGCCCCTGGGCCTATCGCTGCCGCCCCTCATGAAATGAGGATAATCCCAGCTCGGACTGGTGTCAATACAACAGTCATGCCCCCCATCCTATTCAAAATCAGTGAACGTGATGAAGAGGGCGGACATAGCCACGACGTAAAACGGGAACCGGCCTTCCAGGAAAAGCGGAAGGGCCACGGCAATCAGCCAAATCGGCTTATAAACCAGCTCCAGCAACAAAACGGGGGCGAAAGCCACACTTCCCCTACACCTCAAAATGCTCCCATTCGTATTTCACTCGCTCCATCAGCTTCTTGAACCGCTCTTCGCCGCGGATGTTCTTAAGAAAGGGGTCGAGCTCATTCATCAGGGGATAATTGATCATTCCAAGGTCCACATCCTGCTCAAGCCAATCGAGCGCTCTCTCTTTCTCATCGATCAAGGCATAGCACTCGGTGATCCAATAGACGTACTGAAAATCTCGCGTGTTTTGGAGTCGAGGGCTCGAATCGAGCCGCCTCAAGGCCTCGGATTTCTTTCCCTCTAGAGCGCATTTCAGAGCGAGGCTCAAATCCGCGAAGAAACCGCCCGGCTGCTCTCGAGCGATCTGGTCGAAGATCAATCCGGCCTCGTCAATCTTATCCATGTAGGCCAGGCTGAGACCATAACTCCATGTCGTTAACAAATCATCCGGGAACGATCGATGGAGTTTTCGCAGCACCTCGAGAGCCAGTACATATTTTCCTTCCCATAATCTGTTGAACCCCGAGTGAAAATGGGCCGCGGGGTTCAGAGGATCGATCCTTATCGTTCTATCCTCAAGAGGAACGACGGCGCGTCTTTGGCCCAATGTTCCGAGCCCGCAGCTGAGAAAGAACAGGGTGTCAAAATCATTGGGATTCGCTTCCAACACCTGCTTGAAATATCGAATCGCCGCCTTCGGATTGTTGGTGGAATGGAGCATTCCTTGAACGAAATTGCTTAATGTTAAGTGCGGATCCAAAGCGAACGCCTTTTTCAGATAACCCTCAGCTTCCTTCCGGCAGGATTCCTCCTCCTTGAGGCCGAGATTGAAATACTGTAAAAAAACATAGGCTATGCCCGCGTAGAGAAGCGCGTTTTCTCCGACAATCTCGAGCCCCCTCTTCAAGTCATTCAGGGCGTTCTCACATCCCGCTTCTGTCCACTTGAATATCTCCTGCCGGGCTTTGAGATAAAACTCATACGCGAGGGCGTTGGGAATCGGCCGCTCGGCCAGGCGCTGCTCCTCCTTTGGCGTCAGCTGCAGTTTGAGAGCGTCGACGATCGAACGGGAGACTTTTTCTTGGATGTCGAAGACATCGTCCAGAGTCCCGCCGTATTTCTCCGCCCAAAGATGGGCGTCGGTTGCGGCATCGATAAGCTGGGCGACGATGCGCAATTTATTGCCGGCTTTGCGGACGCTCCCCTCCAGCACATAACGGACGTTCACGTCCCTGGCGATCTCGCTGACCTTCTTCCTCGTGCCCTTGAAGGTCATGGCCGAACTCCGCGAGATCACCCGGAGTGAGTTCACGGCAGAAAGGTCGGTGATGATCTCTTCCGTCATGCCGTCGCAGAAATACTCTTGCTCCGGGTCGGCGCTCAGATTCTCGAATGGCAGGACCACGATTGATTTCTCGGTCTTAGAAGAGACGTGAGGGTGAGGCTGTTTGAGATCCCCAATGAGCTCTTCCATTTTCTGATACCGACGTGAAGGATCTTTTTCCAGGGCTTTGAAAATAGCATCCTCGATATGTTTTGGAATATCCGGGTGAAGCGCGATCGGCAGGATCGGGGCCTTGTTCAAAATTGAATAGATGAGTCCCTGTGTGTGCTCCCCCTTGAAGGGAAGCTCCCCTGTTAGCATCTCACAGAATACGACTCCTAAAGACCAGATGTCCGTGCGCTGGTCGACGGTTTCGCCCTTCGCCTGCTCCGGCGACATGTAGGCGAGCGTGCCCACGGTTGTCCCCTCGCGGGTCAGCTTCACCTGCCCAGCTAGCTTGGCCAGGCCGAAGTCAACAACCTTCGCTACGCCTTCGGCCGTGATGAGGATATTGGCCGGCTTGATGTCGCGATGGACGATCCCCTTCTGATGGGCTTTTGCCATCCCCGTTGCTGCTTGGATGGCTATACTTAAAGCATCTTCCTGAGCCAGGGGGCCGCGCTTGACCTTGTCTCTCAAGCTCTCCCCTTCATAGAAGGCCATGGCGATATACATACGATCGTTTTCGGCCTCGCCTATCTCATAGATCGTGTAGATATTGGGGTGATCGAGTGCCGACGCGGCCCGGGCCTCTTGAATGAACCGTTCCCTGGCGTCTGGGTCGGATACCCACTCGTGCGGCAGGAATTTCAGGGCAACCATACGCTGGAGCTTGATGTCTTCGGCCTTGTAGACGACACCCATCCCGCCCCGGCCGATCTCCCCGATGATCCGGTACTTTCCGGCGATGAGGCTGTCTTTCGCTAGGGCGTGGGCAGGTGTCTGGAGGGTTTTTGTTAAGAAGTCAGTTGGCTGCCCCTCGGAAGCCAAGAGCGCGGCACAGCTGCCGCAAAACCGGGAGGTATCGGGATTATCGGAGTGACAATTGGGACACTTCATGAGGCCCCTTCCACCTATTTGGTTGGTCTAAGCATACTGAAGTGAATCAATATGGTCAAGCTGCTATGCCGACGAACTCTGGCAGACGCGTTTTCCCTCTTCTAAGACCTCCGTGGGCAAGCTCGTCGCCGTGGATCGGTAATTGATAGAAATGAAGTGCCCCCAAGCCTCGCTCGAACAGGCGACACACCGCCTTCGGCAGTGCTGGCAAAGCCGGCATGGAGGAAAACATATGAATCCAGGAAGGACTAGACGAGCGCCGATATCAGACCTTCAAGGCTGACAAAATTCACCGGCACGCCCTGATAGTCCTTGCGATAGCTCCTGTCAACATCAGAAGCAACGACATAATTCTCTCCCCGCGGATGGAGGCCTCGAAAGACCTTGAGATTACCGGCATCGAACTGGTCCGCCGACCATTTGCACTCAATCGCCACGACGGTGCGAGGGGCTTTCGTCAGGATGAAGTCGATTTCGTGATGCTGCTTGTCGCGCCACGTCCGCACGTCGCGGCGCTGGAGCCTCGCGTGGATCTCGTTCAGCACATAATGTTCCCAAAGGACCCCCTTGTCCTCGGGCCGAAGCGTTTCCCATCCCTTGTAATGACAGACAAATCCGGAATCGAATCCATAAACTTTCGGAGCGGCCACGATTTCGGTCGCTCGCCGCGCGCTGAAGGGCCGGATGATATGAACGACAAAAGTCGCTTCGAGAACGGCTAAATAGTTGCTAATGGTTGTCCGGCTGACCTCACAGGGTCGGGAAAACCTCGTGGCCTCGAAAACTCCACCGCTTTGACCGAAAAGAAGTTCGGCGAACCGGGCAAACGACTGCCGCCGTTCGAGGCGGAAGAGCTCCTGGATGTCCTTCGCCCAGTAGGCGTCCATCCACTCTTGAAAGTCGCGCTCGGCACAGTTCGACGCGAGGAAAAACGGCGGCAGGCCGCCCCGATGAAGACGGTGATTAAGATCGATCCGGCCGAAATCGTTCAGGTCGATCGAGTTCATCGGCGTAAGCCATATTTCGAGCTTGCGACCCGTCAGCGTGTCCTTGAACTTCGAAGATGCGCCGAGCGTTGATGATCCGGTCGCGATGATTTTCGTGGAGGGGAAATGGTCGGCCGCAATCTTCAGCAGCTCGGACGGATTGGGCAAGCGGTGGATCTCGTCGAGGACGAGCCTCTTCTCCTTCCATGTCTCCAGGAATTGTTCCGGATCCTCCATCAAGCGGCGTGTCCGTGGCAGCTCGCAATCGAAATATTGAACATCCGGCAGGGATTTACAGAGGAAAGTCTTGCCGGCCCTCCGCACCCCAGACAACCAGAGGACGGACTTCTTGGCCCAAGAACGCTCAATTAAAGCCATCCAATAGTGGCGCGGTTTAATCATGGCGTCCCTAGGATATCACAATCTTTACCAAACGCAACTACTATTTCTTTTGGTAATGCTAGATGCAAAAGTCCTTTCGTTCCGTTCGTGCCGGGTGTTCGGCTCCCCATTCCTGCAAGAGGGCCGCGGGTTAAGGGAAATGCCCCTGGCCTGACTCGAACAGGCGACCTCCGGATTAGGAATCCGCTGCTCTATCCAACTGAGCTACAGGGGCCCTCGGCGGAATGAACCTTAATATAGCCGAATCGCCCTTGGTTTTCAATTTATGCCGGCCATACCGTTCAAGCGGGCCCGCTGTTTCGTTCAGCGCTTCCGAGTCGCCTTTTCCCTCTGGCACTTGGGGCAGAAATGGCTCGACCGTCCGCCGATCCGCGTCATCCGGATCGGCGTGCCGCAGGTAACGCACGGCTCCCCTTTCCGGTCGTAAACCCTGTGGAAGAACTGGAAGTTCCCGGCCTTCCCCTCCGCGTCACGGTAATCCTGGAGGGTGGAGCCCTTTTCGGCGATGGCCAGCTTGAGGATCTTCTTCATGGAGTCGTAAAGCCGCTCGACCGCCCTATTCCCGAGTGACGAGGCCAGGGTCTCCGGATGGATCCGAGAGTCGAAAAGCATCTCGTCGGCGTAGATGTTGCCGATGCCGGCGACCACCGTCTGATTGAGGAGGAGGCTCTTGATCCGGCCTTTTCTCCGACCCAGGATGGCGGCGAATTCCGTGAGCCCGACCTGGAGCGGTTCAGGCCCCAAACAGGCGAGCTCCGTGCACGCCGCCTCCGCGACGCCTTCGAGGTAGAGCAGGAACCCGAATTTCCTGACGTCGCGAAACCTCAGCTCGTTCACGCCGTCCTCGAAACGGACCACGAGGCGCGTGTGTTTGTCTCGCTCCTCCCCGGGGACCGCAAGGGAGAACTGCCCGGTCATCTTGAGGTGGAAGACGAGCGTCCGGGCG
>Ga0315281_10007896_pt1 | contig 14898 bp, 13 predicted proteins | sample YL17G07_0_MG_FD_204540 | JGI IMG/M metagenome (GOLD analysis project Ga0315281, IMG submission 204540) | Sediment microbial communities from Yellowstone Lake, YNP, Wyoming, USA - YL17G07_0 | ecosystem: Environmental > Aquatic > Freshwater > Lake > Sediment | place: USA: Wyoming | collected...
GCACTGGGACCGATGGCAGCCGTGGCGCCGGGCGACGTTTTCGAAGTGCGCATTTCCGGGCTGGGATCGGTCCGCACTGCATTCGGAGCCTGACATGAGCGATATTCGCGGACTGGCAATGACGGTTGACAATGCGGCGCGGCAGGCGCGCGCGATCCCACAACTCACGGCCGGCAACAAGCTGACGCTCGACGACGCGTACGAGATCCAGCGCGCGAGCATTGCCCTTCGCGTGGACCGGGGAGAAAAGCGCGTCGGCATGAAAAAGGGCTTCACCAGCCGCGCCAAGATGGTGCAGATGGGCGTGCACGACATGATCTGGGGCCGGCTGACCGAAGGCATGATCGTCGAGGACGGCGGGCCAATCAGCATGAAGAACTATGTGCATCCACGCGTCGAGCCTGAGATCGCGTTCCTGCTCAAGGCGCCCTTGTGCGGCGCGGTGACGCCATTGCAGGCCCTGTCGGCCGTCGAGGCGGTCGCCCCGGCCATGGAAATAATCGACTCCCGTTTCGAGAATTTCAAGTTCTCCCAGATCGACGTGGTCGCCGACAACTCGTCGTCCTCCGGATTCGTCACCGGGCAGTGGCACAAGCCTGACATGGATTTCTCCAACCTCGGCCTGGTGATGTCGTTCAACGGCGTGGCCAGGCAGATCGGCACGACCGCCGCCATCCTCGGCCATCCGCTGCGCTCGCTCGTGGTTGCCGCGCGCTTCGCCGCCGCCGCAGGTGAGCCGCTCGAGGCCGGCTGGATCGTCATGGCAGGCGGGGCGACGGCGGCCGAGCCGCTCGCGGCCGAATGCTGGGTCGAGACCGAGATCCAGCAGCTCGGGCGCGTTGCATTTTCCGTGGAAAAATAACCATGCCCCTGGTACAGATATCGATGCTGCCTGGCCGTTCCGCCGAACAAAAGCGCGCGCTGCTCGCCGAGGTCACGGAAGCCGTGGTGCGCACCTGCAAGGTCGCCCCGGAAACGGTGCGCGTTCTGATCAGCGAGATTCCCGCCGAGCATTGGGCGGTGGGTGGCATCTCTCGCGCCGAAATCGATGCGAAGAAGAAAGACGGCCGCTGAGCTAGAATTCAAGGCTATTCACAGGAGAACGCGATGAAAGGCGACAACCGCATTCCGGTTGCAATCATCGGTTCCGGCAACATTGGCACCGATCTCATGATCAAGGTCATACGCACGTCCAAGCACCTGACCATGGGCGCGATGGTCGGCATCGACCCGGCCTCCGACGGCCTGGCGCGCGCCAGGCGCCTCGGCGTGCCGGCGACGCACGAGGGCGTCGAGGGGCTGGTGAAGCTGCCGAACTTCAAGGACATCCGGATTGCCTTCGACGCGACTTCGGCAGGGGCGCATGCCCATCATAACGAGGTGCTCCAGCGCCACGGCGTGCAGGTGATCGATCTCACGCCGGCGGCGATCGGGCCGTACGTGATTCCCGTCGTGAATCTGGATGCGCACCTGGACAGCGCCAACATCAACATGGTGACCTGCGGCGGCCAGGCGACCATCCCCATGGTTCGCGCGGTTTCGCGCGTGGCCAAGGTGTATTACGGCGAGATCGTGGCGTCGATCGCGAGCAAATCCGCCGGGCCGGGCACGCGTGCCAACATCGACGAGTTCACCGAAACCACGGCGAAGGCCATCGTCACCGTGGGCGGTGCGGCGCGCGGCAAGGCCCTGATCATCCTGAATCCTGCCGAACCGCCGCTGATCATGCGCGACACGGTGTACTGCCTGACCGAGGCGGGCGCCGACGAAGCGGCGATCCGCGCCTCGATTCTGGACATGGTGGCCAAGGTATCAAGCTATGTGCCGGGCTATCGCCTGAAGCAGGAAGTCCAGTTCGACCGGATTCCCGCCGACAAACCGATCAACGTCCCGGGCCTGGGTAAGCTGCATGGCCTGAAGGTTACGATATTCCTGGAAGTCGAAGGCGCGGCGCACTACCTGCCGTCCTATGCGGGCAACCTCGACGTCATGACCTCGGCGGCGCTGGCGACTGCAGAGCAGCTCGCCGTGACCAAGCTCGCGGTGGCGGCATAGGTCCAGGATCCAGGAGATAGAAAATGAGCGCATCGAAAATAGATCCGAAGAAGAAAATCTACATTTCCGACGTCACCCTGCGCGACGGGATGCATCCGCGCCGCCATCAATACACGCTTGAGCACGTGCGCACGATCACGCGCGCGCTCGATGACGCCAGGGTCGACAGCATCGAGATCTCGCACGGTGACGGGCTGGCGGGATCGAGTTTCAACTACGGCTTTGGCATGCACACCGACCTGGAATGGATTACGGCGGTGGCGGGCGAGGTCAAGCACGCCAGGGTCGCGACGCTGCTGATCCCGGGCATCGGCACGGTGCGCGAACTCAAGGAGGCTTTTGACGCCGGCGCGCGCGTCGTGCGGATCGCCACGCACTGCACCGAGGCGGACATTTCCAGGCAGCACATGGAACACGCGCGCAAGCTCGGCATGGATACCGTCGGCTTTCTGATGATGGCGCACATGATCACACCAGCCGAACTCGCCAGGCAGGCGAAAATGATGGAGTCCTATGGCGCGCACTGCGTCTATGTCACCGACTCGGGCGGCGCGATGCTCATGCACGATGCGCGTGACAAGGCCAGGGCGCTGCGCGACATCCTCAAGTCCGAAACGCAGGTCGGCATCCACTGCCACCACAACCTGTCGCTGGGCGTGGCGAATTCCATCATCGCCCTGGAAGAAGGCGTGGACCGCGTCGACGCCTCGCTGGCGGGCATGGGAGCGGGGGCGGGCAACACGCCGCTGGAAGTGCTGGTCGCTGTGCTCGACAGGCTGGGACTGAACCACGGCTGCGACCTGAAGAAGCTCATGGACGCCGCGGACGACCTGGTGCGTCCGCTGCAGGACCGTCCGGTGCGCGTGGACCGCGAGACGCTGGCGCTCGGTTATGCCGGCGTCTATTCGAGCTTCCTTCGCCATGCCGAAACGGCGTCGGCCAAGTACGGCATCCCGACTTTCGACATCCTGGCCGAGTTGGGCAAGCGGCGCATGGTGGGCGGCCAGGAAGACATGATCGTCGACGTCGCTCTGGACCTCGTCAAGGCCCGCGGCGGCGACAAGAAAGCCGAAGCAGCCTGAGGCCGTTCTAAAATCTTGAGCCGGCCCGGAGCCGGGCGGGGCTTAGCACTTCACCTGCTGTCTGCAGTACTTCGCCAGTTCCACGACCGCGCAGCCGGCGCCAGCCGGCTGCCGCAGCGCACGTCTCCAGAAATTTTCTTCTTTGCATTTTCACGAACGCTACCGACCACACGTCTTGCTGTCAACTGGGGGAAAATGGGGTCAGAGCAGGATTATTCCGACCGCATTTTTTCAAGGAGACTGGCCATGCCCGGAGATTGGTACCAGAAGGGATTGAAGGTGCGCAAAGAAGTGCTGTCGCCCGAGTACGTGGAGCAGGCGCTCAAGAACGCCGACGAGTTCTCCGCGCCGCTGCAGGAGATGGTGACCGAATACTGCTGGGGCTGGCTGTGGAACCGCGAGGGACTGCCGCGCAAGACAAGAAGCCTCGTCAACATCGCGCTGCTGTGTGTGCTCAACCGACCTCATGAGCTGAAAATGCACGTCAAAGGCGCGCTGCGCAACGGCTGTACCAAGGAAGAAATCCGCGAAGTGCTGCTGCAGGTGGGCGTCTACGCCGGCGTGCCGGCGGCGGTGGACGGCTTCCGCAATGCACGCGAGGCGCTGAAGGAAGTGGGCGCCTGACAGGACGGGCCCGCCGCGCCCGGCGGGTACTCACAGTCATGTCTGAATCAGCGGAGCGGCATCAGGACCCGCGTTCCGATGCGGCGGCCACGCTGCTCGCGATCATCGACGGGCTTGCGGCCGAGTCGCGCCCCGGTTTCGAGCTTCGCGTAACGCTGGACAGTTCCCTCGAGCGTGACCTCGGACTGGACAGCCTGGCGCGGGTCGAACTCATCAGCCGCATCGAGGACGGGTTCAGCGTGCTGCTACCCGAGGACACCCTGTCGCGGGCGGAAACCGCGCGAGATCTGCTCAATGCACTTCGGGCGGCCGGCGCTGCCGCGCACGTCACCGGCGAAGCGCATGCGGTCCAGGCGCCGCTTGCGCGCGTCGAGGGCTTTCCATCCGCGGCTTCGACGCTCGTCGAGGTGCTCGATTGGCACGTCGAGGCGCACCCGGACCGGTTGCATGTGCTCTTCTACCGTACACCCGAGCACACCGAGCAGCTGACCTACGCAGGACTGAAGTCCGCCGCGACGGCGATTTGCGCCGGACTCGGACGGCGCGGGCTCGTCAAAGGTCAGTCGGTGGCGATCATGCTGCCGACCTGCCTGGAGTTCTTCCACTGCTATTACGGCATCCTGCTCGCCGGCGGCGTGCCGGTGCCGCTGTATCCGCCGGCGCGGCTGTCGCAGCTCGAGGACCACCTGCGGCGCCAGGCCGGCATACTCGACAGCTGCCTCGCGCCGATCCTGATCACGGTACCGGAAGCCAAGCTGGTCGCGCGCTTTCTCGAAGCGGAAGTGGCATCGCTGCAGGCGGTTGTAACCCCATCTGAACTCGCAACGGATGGCGCCGACGCGCGGTCGGTGCCCGTGGCCCTGCAGCCGGAGGACGTCGCGTTCATCCAGTACACCTCGGGGAGCACGGGCAACCCCAAGGGTGTGGTACTCACGCATGCCAACCTGATGGCGAACATTCGCGCCTGGGGCAGGGCCGTCCGGATGGACTCGACCGATGTGGTGGTGAGCTGGCTGCCGCTGTATCACGACATGGGCCTGATCGGCACATGGCTGGGGAGCCTGTACCACGCGAGCCTGCTGGTGCTCATGTCGCCGCTGGATTTCCTGGCGCGGCCCGAGCGCTGGCTGTGGGCGATCCACACGCATCGCGGCACGGCGACGGCAGCGCCGAATTTCGCCTACGAGCTGTGCCTGCGGCGGCTGCACGATGAAACATTGCAGGGACTCGACCTCAGTTCGTGGCGCCTGGCGGCCAATGGTGCCGAGCCGGTGAGCCCGGATACCATCGCCCGCTTCAGCGAACGCTTCGGGAAATACGGTTTCCGGCCCGAATCGATGGCGCCAGTCTACGGGCTGGCCGAATGCACCGTCGGCCTGGCGATTCCGCCGCTCGGCCGCAAGCCGGTGGTGGACCGCGTGCAGCGCGAGGTGTTCCTGAAATCGGGGCGTGCCGTTGCGGCGGCCGAGGACGATCCCGAGCCGCTTCGTTTCGTCGCCTGCGGGCATCCGCTTCCCGGGCACCAGGTTCGGATCGTCGATGACGACGGCCGGGAAGTGCCGGACCGCACGGTGGGGCACCTGGAATTTCGCGGCCCCTCGGCTACCTCGGGCTATCTGCGCAACCCGGAGGAGACCAAAAAACTCATCCACGGCGACTGGCTCGATTCCGGGGACCTCGCCTACATCGCGAACGGTGATATCCATATCACCAGCCGCGCCAAGGACATGATCATCCGCGGCGGGCGCAACATCTATCCCTACGAGCTCGAGGAGGCGGTCGGCCAGCTGCCCGGCGTGCGCAAGGGCTGCGTGGCGATCTTCGGCGCCACCGACCCGGCTGCCGGAACCGAGCGGCTGGTCGTGGTCGCCGAGACCCGCGAAAAGGACGCAGCGGCCCTGGCCACGCTGCGCAAGCAGATCAACAACCTCGCGGCGGATCTCATCGGCATGCCCACCGACGACATCGTGCTCGCGCGGCCGCAGACAGTGCTCAAGACATCCAGCGGCAAGATCCGCCGCGCAGCCACGCGCGACCTGTATCTGCGCGGGGCCATCGGCGCGCCGGGGCGTGGGGCCTGGCTGCAGGTGGCGCGCGTCACGTGGATGGGGTTCACCCCTGGCATTCGGCGTCTGGCGCGGCGTGCCCGGACGTATGGTTTCGCTGCGCGCGCCTACGCCGCCTTCTTCGCGCTGGCGCCGCTGGCCTGGATTTCCGCGGTTATGACCGCTCGCCGGGCGTGGGCCTACACGCGGATACTGGCGCGCGCCATGCTGCGCATGTCGGGATTCGCATTTTCCGTGCAGGGCCTGGAGAACCTGCCACGCGGCACGCCTTGCGTCGCGGTATCGAACCACGCGAGCTATCTGGACGGGCTTCTCATTCTGGCCGCGCTGCCCGAGGCATTCGGCTTTGTCGCCAAGAGCGAGCTGCAACGCAATTGGCTTGCACGGGTGCTGTTGCGGGCGCTGGGGGCGCAGTTCGTCGACCGCTTTGACGTCGACAAGAGTGTCGAGGACAGCGCGCGGCTGGTGCAGCACGCGAAGGCTGGCCATTCGCTGTTCGTGTTCCCCGAGGGGACGCTGACCCGGGCGTCGGGGCTGATGGGATTCCGCATGGGCGCGTTTCATGTCGCCGCGCAGGCCGGCATTCCGGTGGTCCCGATCGCGATCACCGGCACGCGCTCGGTGCTTCGCGACGGCAGCTGGTTTCCGCATCGGGGGCCGGTCAGCGTGATCGTCTCCCCGCCGATTGCTCCCAAGGGCAGCGACTGGAGCGCGTCCGTACAACTGCGCGACGCGGTTCGGGCCGAAATCCTGCGCCACTGCGGTGAGCCGGATCTGGTACGGTAGGAGCTGTCGCACTAATAAAGTAAATAAAACCAGTTATATAAAGAAATATTCTAATGCTATACATTAGATCTAGCCGGCGCGTACAGTGCGCCTCCATGCTGCTTGACGATCGTCGCCGTTTAAGCGATGATCGTCGCAAAATAAGCGACATATTGACCTCCGACCCAACCAACCTATGAATCTGGCAGATCTGCTGTTTGGTACCTATCGGCGCGACGTGCTCGGGCTGCTGCTGCTGCATCCCGGCGAGTCCTACCACGTACGCGAGATCGCGCGCATGACGGGCCGGCAGGCCAATACCCTCTATCGCGAGCTGGCAACGCTCGCCAAGGCCGGATTGCTGCTGCGCAGGTCGCAAGGCAACCAGGTGCACTACCAGGCCAATCCGGACAGCCCGATCTACGAGGAATTGCGCGGCATCCTGAAGAAAACCACGGGCATCGCCGACGTACTGCGCAGGGCGCTCGCCCCGGTCGCCGGCCGCATAGAACTTGCGTTCGTCTATGGCTCGGTCGCGAGCGGCAAGGAGGGCCCGCGTAGCGACGTGGACCTGATGCTTGTCGGCGAGCTGACGTTCGAGGACGCGATCCACGCCCTGACGCACGCGGAGAAATCGCTCCGCCGCGAAATCAATCCGCACGTGTACGGTGCGCAGGAATTCCGCTCCAAGCTCGCGGGCACGGAGCCCTTTCTCCGGCGGGTGCTCGACGAGCCCAAGATCCTCCTGATCGGCGACCTCCATGACTTTGAAAAATCTCGCGGACATCGGACGGCTAAAGCCGCATAGCGCGACGGCGAAGGAGCTTGCGCGCCTGCTCGAATCCGCCGCGTCGTCCCTCGAAGACGCCAAGCGGAAGGAGAATCACGCGACCTCACGCTTCGATCTCGCTTACAAAAGCCTGATGCAGTCGGCTCTTGCAGCGCTGATGGCGAACGGCTACCGGCCTTCGACCAGTGAGCCGGGACATCAGCAGACGATGATCCAGACCCTGCCGAAGACGATCGGCGTGCAGGCCGAGAAGGTGCGCCTGTTCGACGGCTTCCGCCGGGCGCGCAATCTGGCCGATTACGAAGGCAATCCTCCCGAGGATCGACTGGTGGCGGAATGCATCGAGGCGGCAGAGCACCTGCTCGCCAGCGTGCGCGCGTGGCTCAAAGCGAATCGGCCCGATCTGGCCTAGCATGCCGCACTCGACGCGCCGAGCACGTGTATGAGAGCTACCTTGGCGACGGGGTGAGTGTCTATCGCGATGCGGCATAAATGTATCAATACTGAGTCACTGGATCTACGCCAGGCCCCATGGAACGGGGGCCTTTGAAACAGAAAGAGCAACATTGCGAGGCGCGGCGCCCGCTTTCGGCAGCGCTGACTGAGGCGGCGGAAGATGTCTGATCGCGTCAGGATCGACAAGTGGCTGTGGGCTGCGCGTTTTTTCAAGACGCGCAGCCTTGCAGCCAAGGCGGTCGATGGCGGCAAGGTCAAGCTGAATGGCGAGAGCGTGAAACCTGCGAAGGAGCTCAAGCCCGAAGATCAGCTCACGATCCGCATCGGCGAGCTGGAGTGGACGGTCAGTGTCATCGCCCTCTCGGAGCGGCGCGGGCCCGCGGAGGCCGTAAGGCGGCTCTACGCCGAAAACGAGGCCAGCCGGGCTCGCCGGCAGGCGGCAATCGAGATGCGCAGGCTGCAGGCAGTCCCGATGCGGGAAGAACGCGGCCGGCCGAGCAAGCGCGACCGGCGTCTGATCCGGCGGTTCACGGAGGGCGACTGATCTCGTCCTTTTTTCGGGTGCCGGACGTGTTTTGCCGTAGAATCGCGCCCTTTGTTCTTCCTCCCCGCGGAATCCTGCCTTGATCGTCACCTCCGGCCTCACCATTCAGTTCGGCGCAAAACCGCTGTTTGAAAACGTTTCCGTCAAGTTCGGCGGGGGCAACCGCTACGGGCTGATCGGCGCCAACGGGTGCGGCAAGTCCACGTTCATGAAAATCCTGGGTGGCGACCTCGAGCCGACCGCGGGTAGTGTCGCAGTCGACCGCAACGAGCGTGTGGGCAGGCTGCGCCAGGACCAGTTCGCCTATGAGGGCGAGCGGGTGCTCGACGTGGTCATGAAGGGCCACGAGCAGATGTGGCGTGCGCGCGAGGAGCGGGACGCCATCTACGCCAGAACCGACGCCACTGACGCGGACTACATGCACGCCGCCGAGCTGGAGTCGAAGTACGCCGAATACGGCGGTTACACGGCCGAAGCGCGGGCAGGCGAAATGCTGCTCGGCGCGGGGATAGCGACCGAGATGCACGACGGACCGATGAGCGCGGTGGCCCCGGGCTGGAAGCTGCGCGTGCTGCTGGCGCAGGTGCTGTTCGCCGATCCGGACATCATGCTGCTCGACGAGCCGACCAACAACCTGGACATCAACTCCATCCGTTGGCTGGAGGGCGTGCTGAATGCACGCCAGAGCACCATGATCATCATCTCGCACGACCGGCATTTCCTGAACAGCGTCTGCACCCACATGGCGGACCTCGATTACGGCGAGCTGCGCGTCTATCCCGGGGATTACGACGACTACATGGAGGCGTCGACGCTCGCGCGCCAGCGCCTGCTGTCGCTCAATGCGCGCGCCAAGGACCGCATCGCCGATCTGGAGGAGTTCGTGAGCCGCTTCCGTGCCCACAAGGCGAAGGCGCGGCAGGCGACCTCGCGGATGAAGCAGATCGAGAAGCTCAAGGTCGAGGACGTCAAGCCCTCCAGCCGGCAGTATCCGTACATCCGCATCGAGCAGGACGAACGGGAGAAACTGCACCGCCTGGCCGTTGAAGTGAAGGGCCTGTCCAAGGGCTATGGGACGCCGCTGTTCCGCAATCTGGATATCGCCATCGAAGCCGGGGAGAAGGTTGCCATCATCGGACCCAACGGTATCGGCAAGACCACGCTGCTGCGATGCCTGTGGGGTGATCTAGCACCCGACGCCGGCAAAGTGAAATGGACCGAAAAAGCGCGCCCCGGTTATTGCGCACAAGAGCATTCCGCCGACTTCGCCGAGGATGTTTCCCTCACCGAGTGGACGGGCCAGTGGCGCCGCGAAGGGGACGACGACCAGAAGGTGAGGGCCACGCTGGGGCGACTGCTGTTCTCCGGCGACGAGCCGAATAAATCCGTGAAGGTGATCTCCGGCGGCGAGGAGCAGAGGATGGTGTTCGGCCGGCTGATCCTGCAGAAGCCCAACGTGCTGCTGATGGACGAGCCCACCAACCATCTGGACATGGAGTCGATCGAGTCGCTTAACGGCGCGCTGGAGCGCTACCGCGGCACGCTGATCTTCGTGTCGCACGACCGTGAATTCGTGTCCTCGCTGGCCACGCGCATCATCGAGATGAAGCCCAGCCCTGCAGGTGGTCCCGGCGGTGGCACTGCAACGGTCATCGATTTCCGGGGGAGCTACGACGACTACCTGACGAGCCAGGGATTGGCGTAGCGGTGGGCGCGAACCGGGTCGGTGGACGAGCCCGGCGTCCCCACTGGTCAATCGGGCGCGCCGGGCCTGATCGGATGCGCCGCGGCCGGCTAGGCGGCCTTGGACAGCAGTTCCCGCAGCACATACGGCATGATGCCGCCGTGGTTGTAGTAGTCCACCTCGATCGGTGTATCGATCCGCAGCAGCACCTTCACTCCCTGGCGGGAACCATCCGCTCTCCTGATGACCAGCGTCACATCGCGCTGCGGCTTGAGGTTCTCCAGGCCGATGACGTCGAACTGCTCGTCGCCCTTGATGCCCAGGGATTGCACGCTGTCTGAGCCCTTGAACTGCAGCGGCAACACGCCCATTCCGACGAGGTTGGAGCGGTGGATACGCTCGAAACTGCGCGCCACCACGGCCTTCACGCCCAGGAGCTGGGTTCCCTTGGCTGCCCAGTCGCGGGATGATCCGGTGCCGTATTCCTCGCCGCCGAATACCACCGTCGGCGTTCCATGCGCGACGTACTTCATGGCCGCATCGTAGATCGGCATTTGTTCGCCCGAGGGCTGATAAAGGGTAACGCCCCCTTCGACGCGGCTGCCGTCGGGCTTCTGGGGGAGCATGAGATTCTTGATGCGGACATTGGCGAAGGTGCCGCGCATCATCACCTCGTGGTGGCCGCGCCGCGCGCCATAGCTGTTGAATTCGCTCACGGACACATCGTGCTCCTGCAGGTAGATGCCGGCCGGCGAAGTCGGCTTGATCGATCCCGCGGGGCTGATGTGATCGGTGGTGAGCGAATCGCCGAAGATGCCCAGTGCCCGGGCACCGGCGATGTTGCCGGTCTTGCCCGGCTGCATGTCGAAGTCCGCGAAGAAGGGCGGTTCGGCGATATAGGTCGACTTCGGCCAGTTGTACACCTGCCCGGCCGGTGCGGGCACGGCATTCCACAATGGATGGTCCTTGGTGAGGTCGCCATAGAGACGCCGGAAGGTCTTGGGATCCATGGCGTACTTCATGCAGTCGTGAACCTCCTCGCCGCTGGGCCAGATGTCGCCGATCCACACGTCCTCGCCTTTCTTGCCCTTTCCGAGGGGCTCGGTCATGAGGTCGCGCATCATCGTGCCGGCGATCGCGTAGGCGACCACGAGCGGCGGCGAAGCGAGGAAATTGGCGCGCAGGTTGGGATGGATGCGTGCCTCGAAATTGCGGTTGCCGGAAAGCACGGCCGCGCATACAAGGTCGCTCTTGGTGATCGCCTCGTTGATCGTGGGACGCAGGTCCCCTGAATTTCCGATGCACGTCGTGCAACCGTAGCCGGCCAGATAGAAACCAAGCTTCTCGAGATAGGGCAGCAGTCCCGCCTTCGTAAGATAGTCGGTCACCACGCGCGATCCGGGCGCGAGCGACGTCTTGATGTGCGGCTTCACCGACAGGCCGCGCTCGACGGCTTTCTTTGCCAGCAGCCCCGCCGCCAGCAGCACGCCCGGGTTGGAGGTGTTGGTACAGGAGGTGATGGCGGCGATCAGTACGTCGCCGTTGTGCAGTTCCATGCCGTCCGTGGTCCTGTAGCTCTTGCCGAGTTCCTCGGATTTTTTCGCGAAGCCGTTGTCGTTCATCGATTTGGAGAACAGGTCGATGAAGTTGGCTTTGACGTTGCCGAGCTCGATGCGGTCCTGCGGGCGCTTCGGTCCGGCGAGCGAGGGCGCAACGGTGCCCAGATCGAGTTCGACCACCTGGCTGAAGTCGATGGCGCCCTTCTTGGCGATGCCGAACAGGCCCTGCGCCCTGAAATAGGCTTCGAACGCGGTGATCTCTTCGTCGGTGCGCCCGGTGCCGCGGAAAAACTCGATCGTCTTTTCGTCAACCGGGAAGAACCCCATGGTCGCGCCGTACTCCGGAGCCATGTTGCCGATGGTGGCGCGGTCAGGCACGGCAAGGTTCTCGACCCCCTCGCCGAAGAACTCGACGAATTTGCCCACCACCTTGGCCTTGCGTAGCAGTTCGGTGACGGTCAGCACCAGGTCGGTGGCGGTGAGGCCGCCGCGCAGCCGCCCCTTCAGATGCACCCCAACGACATCGGGCGTCAGGAGATACAGGGGCTGTCCGAGCATTCCCGACTCGGCCTCGATGCCGCCCACGCCCCAGCCGACCACGCCGATGCCGTTGATCATGGTCGTGTGGCTGTCGGTTCCGACCAGCGTGTCCGGATAGTAGATGCCATCCTTCCTGTGCACGCCGCGCGCGAGGTACTCGAGGTTCACCTGGTGCACGATGCCGATGCCCGGCGGCACGACCTTGAAGGTATCAAAGGCCTGCATGCCCCATTTCATGAACTGGTAGCGCTCGCCGTTGCGCTGGAACTCCAGCTTCATGTTCAGATCGAGCGCGTCCTTGGTGCCATAGTGGTCGATGTGCACCGAGTGGTCCACGACCAGATCGACCGGCACGAGGGGTTCGATGATCTTCGGGTTCTTGCCCATCCTGCTTGCCACCGAACGCATCGCTGCCAGATCCGCAAGCAGCGGAATGCCCGTCAGGTCCTGCAGCACGATGCGCGCGAGAACGAACGGGATTTCGTTCACGCGGGGCGCGTTCGGCTTCCAGCCCGCAAGCTCGCGGATGTGGTGCTCGCTCACCTTCTTGCCGTCGCAATTGCGCAGCACCGATTCGAGCACGATGCGGATCGAGACCGGCAGCCGTGAAATGTCGCCGAGGCCCGCTTTCTCCAGCGCCGGCAGCGAGTAGAACTTGCCGGTCTTGCCGGCAATCTTGAATTCCTGCAGGGAGTTGAACAGGTTGTGTGCCATTTATTTCTCCAAATTGCTGATACCCAGTTCGGCATAGGCGGAACCAGGCAGCTTGGCCTGCATTGCCTTTTATCAATCTCACGATTTTGCGCGGTTGCAACTTCGCAACCGCGCAAAATCGTGAGACATATAAAAACCGAATTTTTACCCGCGCCGGTTCCGTCAAGGCCGGGGTCAGACGCTATATTGTCTCAGATCACGAACAGGTCCACGAATTCGTTCACCGGTGTGGATTCCAGCCGCTTCTGGTCGTTGCAGAGTTCGAGGATTGCCTGCTGTTGCTTCGCGGGGAAGCGGCGCGCGAGATTGGTGGAAAACTTGGCTTCGAGTAGGGGTATTCCCTCCTTGCGGCGGCGACGGTGTCCGATCGGGTATTCCACCACCACTTCGCCGGTCTTCTGCCCGCCCTTGAAGTGCACCGTTATCGCGTTGGCGATGGAGCGCTTCTCGGGGTCGAGGTAGTCGCGCGAGAAGCCCTTGTCCTCCACGCACACCACCTTGGCGCGCAGCTTGTCGATGCGCGGATCCGCCGCCACCGTGTCCTCGTAGTCCGCGGCCGTGAGACGCCCGAAAATGAGCGGTACCGCGACCATGTACTGGATGCAGTGATCCCGGTCGGCGGGGTTGCTGAGCGGCCCCTTCTTGTCGATGATGCGGATCGCCGATTCGTGGGTCCGGATGGTGATCCCGGTGATCTCGTCCAGCCTGTCCTTCACTTGCGGATGCAGGGCCATGGCGCACTCGGCAGCCGTCTGGGCATGGAACTCGGCGGGGAAGGAGACCTTGAACAGCACGTTCTCCATCACATACGAGCCGTACGAGCGCTGGAACCTGAATTCCTTGCCCTTGAACAGCACGTCGTAAAAGCCCCAGGTCTTGGCCGTCAGCACCGACGGATAGCCCATCTCGCCCTTTTTCGCCATGAGCGCGAGCCGCACGGCGCGGCTCGTGGCGTCGCCCGCGGCCCAGCTCTTGCGCGACCCCGTGTTGGGTGCGTGCCGGTAGGTGCGCAGCGACTGTCCATCCAACCACGCCAGGGACAATGCGTTGATGATTTCCGCGTGGCTGCAGCCGAGCATGTTGGCCACCACCGCGGTGGAGGCGACCTTGACCAGCACCACGTGGTCGAGGCCGACGCGGTTGAACGAGTTCTCCAGGGCGATCGTGCCCTGGATCTCGTGCGCCTTGATCATGCCGGTGAGAACATCGCGCATCAGGAGCGGCGGCTTGCCACGCGCGACGGCCTCGCGCGAAAGCCAGTCGGCGGCTGCGAGGATGCCGCCGAGATTGTCCGACGGATGGCCCCACTCGGCCGCAAGCCACGTGTCGTTGAAGTCGAGCCAGCGGATCATGGCCCCGATATTGAACGCGGCCTGCACCGGGTCGAGCTGGAACTGCGTGCCGGGGACCCTGGCGCCGTTGGGCACGACGGTGCCCGGGACGATAGGCCCCATCAGCTTGGTGCAGGCCGGGTAGGAGAGCGCCTCGAACCCGCAGCCCAGCGTGTCCATGAGGCACAGGCGCGCCGTGTTATAGGCTTCGGCGCTCTTGATGCCGTAGTTCGCGACGTAGTCGGCGATGTCGACGAGGACCTTGTCGGGCTTGGGTCGGACGTTCGAGATGTGGGAGGACATGGGAGGTCTCTATTGGTACGGATGTTGACGGAACGGAGGTGGTCTTGGGGTTTATTACGTCTCCATGTTTTGGCAAGTTGGGCAGTTGCAACTTGCCAAAACATGGAGAAGCAAAATGGCGGAATTCACTACGGAATGAAAAATGTGCTTGGTTTGGGTGCCAATATGTCTCCCCATTTTGCGCAGTTAGAAATCAACTGCGCAAAATCGGGAGATCTATGAAAAGCAAAACCACGCACGGCGCTGAATTCAGGCAACCGATGCGCGACCAAAGTCTGAGATTCTACTTCCGGTTCTTCAGCGACACCCACTTCCGGTTTTCCGGGCCGGTATAGTTCGCGCTCGGGCGGATGATCTTTCCGTCGATGCGCTGTTCGATCACATG
>Ga0315281_10007897_pt1 | contig 14897 bp, 11 predicted proteins | sample YL17G07_0_MG_FD_204540 | JGI IMG/M metagenome (GOLD analysis project Ga0315281, IMG submission 204540) | Sediment microbial communities from Yellowstone Lake, YNP, Wyoming, USA - YL17G07_0 | ecosystem: Environmental > Aquatic > Freshwater > Lake > Sediment | place: USA: Wyoming | collected...
AGGGCACGTTGAACCGCCTTGAAGCGATCGCGACCTGCTCCAAGGACCACAACCTGGGCTTCTATTTCTTCTGAGGGAGCGGTACCCCTGGAAGCCAACATCGCGGGCGGCGTCAAGCGGGAAGATATCCTCACCGTTCTCGACGATAGAGGTGCCCTCTCTTTGGAGCTGGTGCCCTTGCGGGAAGGGGTCGCAAGGGCTTTTATGAGACAGTCCCCCAGAATGCCAAAGCTATCCGAAGCATCGGTCAAGCACCTGATCCACGAACTCGAGGACAGGCCATATGCCAAGATCATAGTCCAGGATAGTAAGAAAGGCCTCATCGGCAAGATCATGAAGGGAAGTCGCTGGCAGACAAGGAGGGCCATCCCCGCCGAGCTTGGTCAGAAATGCTCACTCGTCACCACCTACGACCTGCCGCTTGGGGAAGACCTGAAGGACTCGAGCGGTCTCAAACCCGATCTCAGCAGGACCTCGGCCATGAGCGGGATAGAGGTCCCGATCGGCCAGCGCAAAGGCTGGGCATTCTACACTGAGGACGGCGATCAGGCAAGGGTCGTGTCGGAGGAGGAGCGAAAGCAGGGGCTCCTCGTCGCGAGCCAAAGCGATGATCTGTTCGTCGTGGCGGACTGCCTCGTCCGGTTCCTGTCCGCGACCAAGAAGTCGTGGGCCGTGTTCTCCATGGACATGGGCAGGTTCGTCAGGAAGTTCGACCCCATCACCATGATCAGGATGACCCTGGACAGGCCGAAGGGGTACGAGCACGTCGCTGTTCCGGTATCCGACAAGAACAAGGGCCAGCTGCTGGGGCTGTTCTCGGAGTACTACGACGAGTCGATGCTCCAGGCGAGGTTCCGGCTCAGGAAGTTCAGGTCGGACAAGAACTACTCGGTATTCACGGTCGACGGCGGGTTCATAATCAACAGGCTCGAGGGCGACACCGGTCTCATATATGACATATACGTGAGCCCCGCGCGTCAGGGGAGAGGTCTCGGGAACGAGCTCATGAAGTGCGCTCTCACGGACTTCAACGGCAAGGTCTCGTCATGCTACCTTCACACGAGCTATCCCAGGGCCAAGAGATTGTACGAGAAGTTCGGGTTCAAGGCGGTCTACTCACAGCTGGGCATAAGGCTGGATGAGCTGGTTCTGGAGCGTCCGAGCGCAAAGTAAAATAGACTGAACCCGATGACTAGGAATAGCCTCGCTCGAACTCGGAAAGGGGAGGAGCTCTTGCTCGACAGGAACAGGGTTTTCGACATCGTGGATGGTTATGACCTCAAGAAAGTCAAGATTGGCGTGGTCGCGTCCCACTCCGCTCTGGATGTCTGCGATGGCGCCGTCGAGGAAGGCTTCAGGACGGTCGGGATATCTCAGGCAGGCAGGGACAAGACCTACGCGAGGTACTTCCGCTCGCAGCGCGACAAGGACGGTAAGGTCCTGAGGGGGGTCGTCGATGAGATTCACACGCTGAAGAAGTTCGACGAGATGATGGACCCGAAGTTCCAGGCGACGCTGAGGAAGGACAACATCCTTTTCGTGCCGAACCGGAGCTTCACATCGTATGTCGACATCACGGAGATCGAGGACAAGTTCGAGGTCCCGCTCGTGGGCTCCAGGGCACTCCTGAGGAGTGAGGAGCGAGGGCAGGAGAGGGACTACTACTGGTTGCTTGAGAAGGCCAAGCTCCCTTATCCGGCGAAGTACGACGACCCGGCCGACATCGACAAGCTGGTGATCGTCAAGCTGCATCACAAGGTAAAGAAGCTGGAGCGGGGGTTCTTCACGGCTTCTTCCGCGAAGGAGTTCAAGGAGAAGTCCGGGAAGCTCATCTCACAAGGGGTCATCACGAGGGAGGACCTCGCAATGGCCAGGATCGAGGAGTACATCATAGGGCCCGTGTTCAACCTCGACTTCTTCTATTCGCCGCTCGAGACCAAGATGGAGAGGATAGAGCTGATAGGCATCGACTGGCGCTTCGAGACTTCCCTCGACGGCCATGTCCGCCTGCCTGCATCGCAGCAGATGACGCTCGTTGGCGACCAAATGCTTCCGGAGTACACGGTCTGCGGCCACAACTCGGCGACCATGAGGGAGTCCCTCTTGGAGGGTGCGTTCGACCTCGCGGAGAAGTACGTGAAGGCGACACAGGAGCACTTCGCACCCGGAATCATCGGTCCGTTCTGTCTGCAGACCTGCGTGGACAAGGATCTGAAGTTCCACATCTACGATGTCGCACCTAGAGTCGGGGGTGGGACGAACGTGCACATGTGGGTCGGCCACCCATATGGCAACACCATCTGGCGGACGAACATGAGCACGGGGCGGAGGCTGGCGAGGGAGGTCAGACGGGCGATCGAGACTGGCCAAGTCAAGAAGATTGTGACTTAGTCTGAATATCATCATTCCTGCCCATCTGGACGTGCATACTGGCCATTGGCAGAGCCCCGGGCCCGGTAGCTAAAGCTTATAAAGGGGCAATCTATTCGGCGGAATACCTTTTTCCAGAGGGGGTCTTGGTTTCGATTCCCAGGAGAGAGAGGGGAATTGCAATGAAGAGCTACGCGATGAGGAAGCTATCAGCCAGCTTTGTTGTGCTGGTAATGGCACTGTCAGCCCTGGTGTTCGTTCTGCCCGGTGAGAACTCGGGTCAGACCACCTCGGGCGCGAACATCTATGTGCCCGTCACATGCGGCGGGACCCCGGTTACAAACGCTGTGGTGAACCTGACGGACGTGCACACGGGTGACGTGACCAAGTTGACCGCAGCCCAGTACGTTGCCTCAAGAACCTCCTACGTGTACTCGAACGCCGATCCGGCATTCTACAGGATCGACGTCAGCGCCCCGAACTACTTCAACCGGCAGGGTGCGTCCTCGGTCGCGTTCGACGGTTTGAGCAACGTGACTGTGAACCCAATCCCGCTCACACCTTTCCCGGAGAAGAAGTTCGTCTACAACATCACGGTCGTGGCAAGGACCGGTTCGAGCATCCCAGGTGGGCCGACTGCAAACACGACCCTTAATGGTGCGACAGTCGGGTTCTACGACAACAGCCACAGGCAGTTAGTGTCCAGCGGCACGACGGCATCTGGCCATGTCGTCCTGACCATGTACAATACATCGTCAATCACTGACGTGGACCTGGTCGCGATGTATCCTGGTTTCGAAACGAACGCCACCCCGATTCTGGTTACCGGTAACGTGAGCGGCATGGTAATCAAGCTGAACGGCTCGCTCCGCCTTGAGGGCTGGGCCAAGGACTATACGGGGTCGTCCGCCGCGGACACTGTCGCCTACCTGCTCAACACCAACCCGAACGTGGCCTGGATCAAGAGAGTGCTCAGGACCACGGGCTCGAACTTCGCATTCGACGCTTATAAAGGGGATTTCACGCTGGTCGTGGACGCGCCTGGCTGCAACGCCAATGTGACGGCGAAGCATATCACGGCGTCAGTCGTTCTCGGTGGCATATCGCTGGCGAAGCAGACACAGCGTACCGAGAAAGTCACCATGGCCTTCGAGACCAACTACAGCAAGTTCTTGTTGAACGTCAGCACCGTGTGGTCGTACGATGACTCCTATCCTGGGCTCATACTTGGTGACCTTGGGAGCTTGAGGGCGCAGGTGGACCTGGCCCTAGGCAACGGGGATGGGACGCTGAACCAGTCCGAGATTGATGCATTCAACAGCACTCTGCGGACTTTCGGGACCCAGTATGTCACAAGCGCAGACCTGTTGGACGTCAACCAGACCCTGTTCACCAACGCAACGGCCACGAATTTCAAGCTTGGCCTGACAGAGGGGTCAGTGACTTCGACCTCCGGAGTGAACTACTACTACGACTGCGAGTACACTGCGCACGGGGTCATCCCTGCGGACCGCTCCAAATACGTCCTTAACGCGACTGCGAATCTGAACAGCCCGAGCGTGGACTACAGGTACAAAGTCACGCTGCCAACCAGGTACGAATTGGTCCTCAGCGCGACTCCGGCCGGAGGCGTGGTCAAGGGCTACCTGAACGTGACCTACGACTCGAACGTGACCGGCACCGGTTCGGAACTGATCCAGCTCACGGTCGAGAAGTCTACGCCCCCGATCGCAGGAGCCATTGTGGATGTTCCGTCGCAGAATGCCTCGTCTGTCATGAACAGGACGAGTCCTCCCTACCACCTAGTGAGGTACATCGTTCTCGCGAACGCTAGCGTTACATTCATCGCGAACGGTTCAAGCGATCCCAACGGCAACCCGTTGACGTACATATGGAACTTCACAGACAACACGACGGTGGTCACGACCATGAACAAATCGGTGGTGCACAAGTTCGCCAACCCCTTCACGATGAAGAAGGTCAATCTTACCGTGAGGGATGTCGCGGAACTCGAGGACTACGCGGTCATAAACGTGACCAGCGACGGCAAGTTGCCCACCCCGGTAATATCGGCCAAGGCAGGTAAGGTCGTGGCTGCGGGCGGCCAGATCTCGGTGAACCAGAGCGAGCTGATAACATTCAACGCCACATACTCATGGGATGACGCGGTGTCGGGTGGCGATCACCAGGGTGTGATCGACCGCTTCGACTTCAACTACGGCGAAAAGAATGTCTCAGGACCCGTCTCATGGTCGAACCCACAGAAGAACAAGACATACGCCTTTCCGAATGCGGGTACCTATGTGGTCGTGCTCAACGTCACTGATGTCGTAGGACAGCACAAGAACACCACGCTGACCGTCCACGTGAACGACACGGTCTCGCCCTCGGTCAGGTTCACCGTGAGGAACGACACTTGGGGAACAAGCCTTGTGGAGAACAAGACAGTGCACTTCGACGCGAACGCGACCAGGGACAATGTGGACAAGAACAACTACACCCTCATGACCTACTCGTGGTCGTTCGGGGACGGTAACGGACCCGATAGCTGGCTGAACGATACAGTTACACCAGCCACACACCATTACAACGTGACGCACAAATATGGCAAGATTGGCTCGTTCAGTGTCACGCTGAAGGTCACCGACCTGTCAAACAACAACGCGAGCTCCACGACTGTGATCAACGTCGCATCGGGACCTAGGCCGAACTTGATCATCAGCAAGGTGTACTTCGACCCGCAGAACTTCACTCAGGGCAAGACCGGATACATACTGGTGAACATCACGAACTCGGGGAACGCCGTAGCGAACGACGTGGTGGTCCAGTTCTACATCGTCCCTGATAACGGTGGCCCCCTTGTCAAGATCGAGGGGACGGGCTCTCTGCTCAATGGCACGCAGGGCGTCACGACCATCCTTCCGGGCGGCAAGGTCCAGTTCAAGTTCCCGTACAACCCGTCTGGGACAGGCACGATCACGATAAAGGTCAACGTGACGTCCACGAACCAACTCACGCCTTACTCGTACACTGCAAGCGGCACTCAGGCGTTGCATGTGAAGGAAGCACCCTACAAGGCGCTCCTGCTCTGGATTGGCGTCGCAGTTGTCATCGTGGCGATACCTTCGCTGCTCTATGTGAGGAGCCGGTTGATGAAGCGCGAGAAGAAGGGCCCGAGAAGGGAGAGGAAGGAATCCAAGGAGAAGGAGTCCAAGGAGAAGGAGTCCAAGGAAGAGGAAGAGCTATAGCCCCTCCCGAGCACCGCTAAACCCTAGCAAACCTCTTAACTTACCTTTTCATCTATCTGAGGTTAGTATGACTAACACGTGGCGCCTTTTGGACAGCGGGCTAGTGCCTCCGGTGGAATCCGCTGCCCTCGATGAGGCGATTCTGACCGCACACACATCAGGCTCCGTCCCGAACACCCTTCATTTCTACATCCGATCCGCCCCGACGATATCCGTGGGCTACTTCCAGAAGATCTCCGAGACCGTCAATCTCGATGAGTGCAGGAAGCGCAATGTGCAGATCATCAGGCGGAAGTCAGGCGGAAGCTCGATCTACACTGACCGCGACCAGCTGATATTCGCGCTGGTAGTGCATGAGCGCGAGCTCCCAGACGACAGGTCGGACTCGTTCAAGGCGGTATGCGATCCGGTGGCACGCGCCATAAGCTCCTTCGGGGTCGAGGCGAAGTACCGGCCGATGAACGACATCGAGATAGCCGGCAAGAAACTGTCAGGGAACGCGCAGCTGAGGCGGAAAGGTTCCGTGCTTCAGCACGGGACGGTGATAGTCGCCGCCGACCTGCAGGCGATGGATGCGGTCCTCATGCTCCCTGAGTCCGCCCGGGGCGATGTATCGAAGCCCTCGGACAGGGTGACGAGCCTTGCATCAGTTCTCGGGATGAAGCCCGACATGGAGGCCCTGAAGTCAAAGATAGCGGAGGAGATATCCGCAGGTTTCTCGGTGAAGTTCGCTCCAGGCCCCATGACCAAGCAGGAGCGGGGCATAGTCCACGACCTCATCAAGGAACGCTATTCTCGAGAGGAGTGGAACTTCAGGTTCTGACGGCTACATCTCTGACGGTGCCTCGATGCCCAGACAGTTGAGAGCGTTCCCGAGCGCCCACTTGCTGGCTTCCACGAGCGCCAATCTGGCGTCTCTCGCCTTCCCCTCCGCCTTGAGGACCGGGACGAACCTGTAGAATTGGTTGAACTGGGTCGCTAGGTCCTGCGCGTATCCCGCCAGGACATGGATCTTCCTGTGCCCCGCGCAATCATCGATCACGGACGGGAACGCGGCTACAGACTTCGCCAGCTCCTTCTCGTAGTCGTTCTGGAGCACCTCGGGGTCGAACTCGTGGCTCCATTCACCGGCCTTCTCCAGGATGGAACATGCGCGCGCATGCGCGTACTGGACGAAGGGCGCGCTCGAACCTTCGAAGTTAAGCGCGTCCTCCCACTTGAACACGATCTGCTTCTCAGGTTGGATCCTCACGACGTTGTACCTCAAGGCACCGATCCCGACGACCCGCGCTATCTCCCTCATGCGCTCCTCGCTCAGGTCGACTCGGCGCTTCTTGACCTCTTCATATGCCCTTTCCAAGGCTTCGTCGATGAGGTCGTCCAGGTTGACCACCCTGCCCTTCCTCGTGGACATCTTGCCCTCTGGCAGGGACACGAACGCATAGTAGATGATCTCGGGCTTCCTCGCGACGCCCATTATCGAGAGCGCTGCCGCGAGCTGCTGCATGGCCAGCTTGTGGTCCTCTCCTAGGATGTTGATCGTCACGTCCGATCTCGCGAACTTGTCCATGTGATACGCGAGGTCTCTGGTCGTGTACACCGATGTGCCGTCGGCACGCGTGAACACCCACTTGGTCTCGCGTCCGGAGATGCCGAAGCTCTCCAGCTCAAGGTAGTACGCCCCTTCCGATTCGCGTGTGTGTTCGGATTGCTTGAGCTTCGAGATGATCTTCTCGACGCTCTTGTTCTCCACGAACTTCGATTCGAAGGTGAAATTGTCGATCTTCACATTGATGGTCTTCAGGGTCTCGACGAGCGCGGAAAGGACCTTGCGACAGGCTTCCCGCACGTCCTTGACGACGAGTGGATCCCCGTGCTCTAGCTTGAGGAGCATCTCGTCGATCTGCTCCTTCACGCTAGGATCCTCCTCCGACCTCTTGTTCGCCTCCTGATAGTTCAGGACGAACCGGTAGTCGTCCCTCTCCCGCTCCGGCTTGCCCTCCACGCTCAGATTTTTGACTCCCCAGGCCATCATCACGGCCTGGCGGCCCATGTCGTTCACATAGAACTCCGTGGTCACGTCGTATCCGGCGAGCCTCAGTATGCGTGCGAGCGTGTCGCCTATCATGGGATTCCTGGCGCGGCCAACATGGATCGGGCCGGTGGGATTGACGCTTGTATGCTCGAGCAGGATCTTAGCTCCCTTCATCTCTCCCGAGCCGAACTTGTTCTTCTTCTCGAGGGCTTCGTCGATCGCCGCTTTGGCGAGGACATCGAACATGACATGGAAGTTGACGTAACCGCCCGATGCGGACACCTTCTCGATCATGCCCTTCGGGACGATCGTTGCCGCGAGGTCCTTCGCTATGGCGTCCGGCGACTTCCTGAGCTTCTTCGCCAGCGGGAAACAGGGAAATGCGATGTCCCCCATGCCCTCAGGGGCCTTGTCAAGGACGATCGGCGTATCCACCTTGAGGTCGTCCAGTGCGTGCCTGAGCCCATCAGTGATCTCGTCCTTGAACCTCTGGAATGCATCGTTCGTCATCGTTCTCAACTCACCCTGAACCTGAGTATGCCGCCGAGGCCGCCGAACCCCTTGAGGAGCAACCCGCCCTCCTCCGAATCGCCGGACACGAACTGGACCTTCGTGTTGTTCGCGGCCGCCATCTTGTGCAGCTCCCCGACGAGGTCGTCGACCTCGTCCACCTTCATGAACGAACTGCATTTGTCGCACTTTATATCCACGGTCGAGTCCTCTGCCATGACCTCTTTCTTCGCGCCACAGGTCGAGCATGTAAGCTTCAGCCGGACCCTCCTCAGATCCTCGGACACTATGAGCGTGTCCACAGCCCCGATCAACAGCGCGTTCTTGACCTGCTCCTCGCCGTAGATGGCGAGTCCTCCGTCCGCCTTGCGGATCTCCTCGAAGAACCTCTGCATCAGGTCCTTCTCGCGTATGAGATCGATGTCCTTGAGCGCCTCCCGGGCCTTCTCGACCAGCTCCTTGAGCCCGTACTCGTCAGTGTAGCCGACGTCGAAGGTGTCCACGATCTTCTTCTGGAGCTCGTAGTGCAGGTACTCGCTCTTCGCGAAGAAGTCCTTCGTCGGTCCCGGACCTCCTATGAGCACGCCCTTGAGGTTCTTCTGGTTCAAGAAAGCCTCGTTCGCGATCCCGGCCACCTTCTTGTAGTACTCGTGGGCGGCTATCTCTATGGATCGTTCGAACCTGCGCGCGGATTGACCTCCCCTGCCGTGCTTGCTGGGAACCAGCGATTGGATGTTCTTGACCGAGACTATTCGCTTCCCGTGCAGGAAGCCGATCGTCGCCTCACCCCTGTCGATGACAAGGAGCCCGTAGGACTCCTTCGTCGTGAGCATGGCCTCGATGGGTTCCGTGAAGAACGCCGAATCGCATCTGTAGATGAAAGTGGGCACGGGGTCCGGTGGCTCGAGCACGAACTGGATCATGTTGGTCTGGTCGGCGCCTATGGCCCTGTGCCCAACGAAGAAAACGAGACCGTTCTCCGGGGGCTGCTTGAAGTTCTTCAACCTCGAAAGGATGGAGGAGATCGCCCCCTGCACGTTCTTCCTCGTGCTGGCCGATTTGATGTTGGACGATTGAGAGTACTCTCCCTTCAGGTAGTTCGCCACATCGGATATCTGTCGCGTCGGGGGTATGTAGAGCGAGATGAGCTCCGTCCCCCGCCCCTGCAGTTTCTTGACTTCCTCGAGGCTTCTTCGGAACTCATACTTCTGGAGTTCGGTCAGCTCTGCCATCTAGAACATTCCCAAGCCTTTTGTACGGGTTAGAGCGTTCACCATTATAATAGTTGAGCGCAATGGAACCCGTAGTCCTTTCTCTCGGTGGCTCGGTCCTGATCAAGGACGAAGGAGACACTTCCTATCTCCGGAAGCTCGCGAAAATCCTCATCGGCGTCTCGGCGACCCAGAAGCTGTATGTCGTCGTCGGCGGGGGCAAGATCGCCCGATACTACATCAATGAAGGAAGGGAGCTCGGGGCGGATGAGAGCTTCCTTGACGAGATGGGGATAGAGGTCACGCGGCTCAACGCGAGATTGCTGATAGTAGCTCTTGGAGACCATGCCTATCATGTGCCCCCGAAGAACTACGACGAGGCGCTGCACGCGGGCAGGACGCATTCGATCGTCGTCATGGGCGGCGTGAGTCCGGGGATCACCACGGACGCCGTCTCCGCTCTCCTCGCGGAGCGGGTGAAGGCCAGGAGGCTGGTGAACGCAACATCCGTCGACGGCGCATATACGTCCGATCCGGCGAAGAACCCGGATGCCACGCGGATCCCGAAGATGACACACAAGGAACTGGTCGACCTTGTCAGCGTCACGCCCCCGGGAGCAGGGCCGAACATAGTCTTCGACCCCGTGGGTGCGAGGATAATCGAACGCTCGAAGATATCGCTCTCCATCGTTGCAGGAAGGGACCTGCCCAACCTCTTTGAGGCGCTCCAAGGCAACAAGTTCAAGGGCACGGTCGTTGGCTAGTAGAGACCCAGATCAGCGAAGTCTGTTCCGTACCTTCTCGCTCCTCAGTTCCCGCAGCGCGTCGGACGCTATCCATCTCGCGCTCGAGGACTTCCTCTTCGCGATCTTCTCTCCAGCCTCGATGGCCGCCCTGTTCAGGCGCAGGTTCCTCTTCCCTATCTGCCTCAGGGCCCAGTTGACGGCCTTCTTGACGAAGTTCCTGTCATCCCTTGACCCGTCGATGATGACCGGCAGGAACGCGAGGAACCGGTCGTCGTTCGCGGCCTTGTCATGAACCGAGAGCGCGGCCATCAAGACATAGCCTGCCCTCCTGACGTACTCCTCCTCCAACGCGCTCCACTCGAACGCCTTCCGATACGCCATGTCGGTCCTGTCGAACAGGTTGCTGCAGCAGAGGTCGCACAAGTCCCACGAGTCGAACCCGCGGACCCAATCCTCCATCTGCTCCTCGGTGACATCTTCCGGATCGTCTAGTAGACAGGCGAGCACCTGGGCTTCATGGACCCCGCTCTTCCACAGCCTGAGTGCGAGGCGATGGTCCTTGCCGATATCCTTCGACATGGCGCGGAGGCTGGGGACGGAGATGCCGAGTACCTTGCTCTGAGGCCGTATCCCGAATCTGGCCATTCCAGCGACGTTCCTCGGATCGGCCATCGATTTCAACTCCTTCATGATTTGATCGTAGCCTTGTTTTGCGTTCTTCATGCCCATCCTCTTCTACAGTGGCTCGAGGTCGTCGCTGCTGATCTCCTCAAGTCCGCATGAGGCGAACCTCTCCCTCAGCTCCCGGTATGCGGGACTCGGCATCCCCTTCCTGTGGAAGTAGACCTTCTTCGAGTGTTCACTGTTCTCGGCCATCTGCTTTATCATATCCTCTGTCAGGGACCCGAGGGCATAGTACGCGGCCATGTGACCTATGGATACCTTCTTCGACAACGCCACCTCGGTGAACCGGGGAGCGTAGTGGCCTCCGCCGACGCAGACCACGATTGGATATCGAGTGTCCTTCATCTCGAGGATAGATTCCGTGATGGCTCGCGCGGCATCTTCCCGGCCCCACAGCTTCTCGTCGCTCCCAATCTCTATGTAGAACGCCGGAGAGGCGGTTACTGGCCCGTGGTGAGTGGTCTCGAACGATACCTTGAAACCCATGCCGCTGGCATGCGCGGCCAAGCTCCTTAGAGCGGAAGTCATGAGATGAGGGGAGGTCTTGCACAACACACCGGGCTTGCCGCCGAGGTCCGCGGACGAGTAGTTGCCTATAGGGTGCACTGACAGCGTTGGCACCCGGGATTCCGCCCTGTGCCTCGAGGCGAACACCACGACCTCGACGGGCTTCCCGAGAGCTTGTGCGACCCTTTCATCGATGTAGTCCTCGTCGAGATGGATACGGTCGACTTGGGCCATGACGAAGTCATCCCTCTTCAAAGCGGGATGATTCTCGAACATCCCCGTCTCCGACCATCCTGGCTTCTCCAACAGCCTCGCCCGGATGTTCATTGAGGCTGGGTCCTCAGAGGATGTGACTACGAGTCTCACGGGCTCCCCTACCGCTCCTATCCAATTAACTCTTTTCACCGGTAGTTTCCTGAGAAAAGGCTTATAGGTCGGCCTTGTTTCTTCAACCGCAATGGCTCTCAGGACGACTACGATCGGAAGCCTGTACCGGTTCAGCGAGGACCTTCATGGGTCGATGGACAAGGCCATAGAGTTCCAGAAAGAACACGGCATCGACATCTTCTCTGACGGGGAGCAGCGCACGGACATGATATCCTACTTCGCGGAATCCTTTACCGGTCTCGCCGTCGAGAACGGGCAGCCGATGATCACCGGCAGGATAGCGATGAAGGGCCGTCCCGAGGACTTCTCCAAGGTCCGGGACCTCGACTACGTCCTGTCTGAGCATCCGGATCTGAAGATCAAGGTGGCGATCACGGGCCCGACGACCTTGGGCATGACCTGCGGCAGCCGCAAGATCAGGGCACACTACAGGAGCATCACGGATTTCAAGATATACGAGGATATCGCGGAGGCGCTCAAGCCTATCGCGAAGGAGATCGTCGACCGAGGGGCGTTCCTCCAGCTGGACGAGCCGTTCCTATCCCAAGGGTACAGGGACCTGGCGCAGAGGGTCAAGCTCCTGGACGATGTCGCCGAGGGCCTCAACCGGGACAAGGTAAGCGTTCATGTTTGCGGCTTCATCGGAGGGTTCGGCGTGGTGAGGCACCTCGTCGGCTTGGACAATGTCTCCGTCCTGAGCTTCGGATTCTCGGGCAGGATAGAGCGACCCAACATCGAGCACATCTCGAGGACGCACTTCGAGGACAACGGGAAGAAGGTCGGTGCCGGATGCATCGCCGTCACGCCGATGAACGAGGCGCAGGTGGACGACCCGAGGTCCGTCCAGGGACACCTGAGGGACGTGTCCGAGAAGGTCGGCAGGGAGAACATCGCATACGCTCACCCGGACTGCGGTATGAGGGCTACGAACAAGTCCTTGGTTTCCCCAATACTGGGGAACATGCGAGCTGGAGTAGACCTTTTCGGCTGAGCTATTGTCGAGGGCCAGAGAACTTTGAGTTCCACTCTTGTGAGCGAGGTTCAAGCGAGGAGGAATGTCAACTACCTCGCGAGTCTAGATATGATCATCAGCCTCGGCTTCGGCTTGATCATGCCCTTGTTCCCGCTGTATCTGAAGTACCTCTCGAAGAACGCCACGGACATCGGCCTCCAGGTCGGCATACTCTTCTCGATGTTCGTCCTGACGAGGGCGATTCTGGCGACGCCCTTCGGCAACCTGTCCGACCGCATCGGGAGGAAGAAGCTCATCCTGATCGGGAGCTTCCTGTACGCCATTCTCGCAATCCTTTTCACCGTCCCAAACACTTGGATCGGGCTGCTCTTCGTGCGGGCCCTGCAAGGCCTGGCCAGCGCGATGGTCTGGCCGGTGAGCGAGGCACTGATCATCGATTCCACGCCCCCGCACATGCGCGGGAGGGCCATGGGCAAGGTCGTGATGATGTCCAACCTGGGCATGGTCATAGGTCCCTTCGTCGGGGGCGGGCTGTTCGGTCTTGCGGATCTCCTTGGCTTCTCCCTCGGCGCCAGCTACAGGTTCCCTTTCTACTTCACCGCGGTAGCCGCGCTGATCGCGTTCGTGCTCGTGTGGAAGAACGTCGTGGATACCCACGCGCCGAGGGCGGCTGATACCAAGCTTTCATTCCACGAGGTCGTGCATCCCAAGGGGATCGACAAGCAAGGACTGCTGAACCTACGCGTCCTGTACGCGAACGCCGCGATGGAGGGTTTCTCCTTTGCGAGCATCGGTCCCCTCATGGCGCTGTTCCTGACCTTCAAGTTCCCTAGCCTCGGCGTGGAATTCATACCCATCCTCATAGGCCTGGCGATGGGTCTGGGAGCGCTCGTGGCCTATCCCTCCGGAAAACTAGCTGACCGCATGGGTAAGAAGAAGATGTTCGTGATAGGGGGCTATGTCTCGTTCATCGGGACCATCTTGATCCCATTCGGATGGATCCTCGCATTCGTGGTTCTGTTCCTCGCCATGCGTAGCATGGCATTTCAGGTCTCTAGCCCGGCACTGAGGGCTCTCCAGGCCGACGTGGTCCCGGAGAGGGTCCGTGGGCGGTTGATAGGGGTCTTGGAATCGATGAGCAATATCGGTTCCGTCGTAGGTGCGCCCATGGGCGGTCTCATGTGGGATATGTTCCACGGTGCCGATCTGGGGTTCAAGGCGTTCAACGGCACGAATGTCCCGTTCCTGATATCTGGATGCATGGGTCTCTTCACCGTTTCGCTCGTCCTGTTCATGGTTCGAGACCGAGGGCACGTCGACGCGCTGATGCTCGACGGCAAGGTGTGATTCGGCTTCCTCATGTTGATTGCATGTGGCGAATGTCTTTAAATAATGCCTTTCTCGTGTCTTGGGCCCTGAGAGTGGAGGCATGGCTGGCGTACTAACGGTTTCCGAGCGCATTCTGTTCCATCTGAACGCGTACGCGAAGTACGAGGACAAATACGAATCCCCATTTGACGTCACCCAGGATGGCATCTCCCAGGCATGCTCGATTTCCAGGGCGCATGCCGCCATCGAGCTCAAGAAGCTGAAGGCGGGTGGCATCGTGGACGAACGCCTCTCGCATGTCCGCAGGGGCAAGTCCCGAAGGAAGGTCTATTTCCTGACGATCTCGGGGAAATCCAAAGCCGACGACGTGGTCCAATACGTCAAGGAGTACAGCATTGCGTCCATGGTGGATGCGTCCAAGGTCTCTCCCGAGCTGAGCTCTTCGAGGATCAGGTCGAGCAGGAGATCTTCGCCCGTGCCGATCGTGAAGCTGTTCTTTGGAAGGGAGAAGGACCTGGAGTCGGCCCTCGAGGCCCTGGCTCTTCCCTCGATCAAGGTGCTTTCCGTGAGGGGGATCGCAGGCATCGGGAAGACCACATTGACGGCCAAGCTGGTCTCGGAACTTGCCGGCCAGCGGGTCTTCTGGTACACGGCAAGACCTTGGGACTCCACCAAGTCCTTCGCTGATGCCCTTGGGAGATTCTTCTATGACAATGGCGGCCGAAAGCTCTCCTCATATCTGTCCTCAGGGAAGTTCGAGCTGGGAGAGATGAGCTTCCTCCTTAACGAAGAGCTGGCCGAGAACGGCTATACGTTCGTGTTCGATGAAGTCGACGCTTCCGAGAGCTTGCAGGAGTTCCTCAAGATGTTGAAGCACAGCAGCGGCTCTGCCAAGAT
>Ga0315281_10007898_pt1 | contig 14895 bp, 11 predicted proteins | sample YL17G07_0_MG_FD_204540 | JGI IMG/M metagenome (GOLD analysis project Ga0315281, IMG submission 204540) | Sediment microbial communities from Yellowstone Lake, YNP, Wyoming, USA - YL17G07_0 | ecosystem: Environmental > Aquatic > Freshwater > Lake > Sediment | place: USA: Wyoming | collected...
CGCCGCACGGGTTCGCCGGCGCCGCGGCAGGCCGCGAGGAACACGGCCGCCGCGAGGATGAGCCCCGCGTGCGCGCCGAGGGCGTGCGCGAGGCGGGCCGGGGACGGGACCGCGACGCCGGCGAGGACCTCGCGGAGGAATCGCGGCCAGGCGCCCCAGAGCGGCCCGGTCGCGGCGGCCACGACGAGGAGCCAGCCGAGGCCGAGGGCGGCGGCCGGAAGCGCCGTCCGCCGTCCGCCGGCGCCTTGGCCGGGGGCGCCTTGGCCGGGGGCGCCTTGGCCGGGGGCGCCTTGGCCGGGGGCGCCTTGGCCGGGGGCGCCTAGGCGGGCGGGGTGCGGCTCCTCCACCATGACTCGATCTCGCGCGGAAGCGCGCGCCAGGCGCTCGGATCCGCCGCGATCGTCTCGACCAGCCGCCGGTACGCGCGCAGTGCGCCGGGGGTGAGCGAAATCCAGGTCTCGGGATGCGTGAGTACCAGCGCCATCCCGTGGTTGGACCTGATCCAGTCGAGTTTCTCGAGCTGGACTGCCGCGATCCGCCCGGAGTCGTCGCCGTGCAGGCACCGGATCGAGAGGTCGTCGGGCACTGTCACCGGGAGCTCGAGCAAGCCTCCCCGGAAGAACGGGAAGACCGTGCAGCATCCCCGGCGGCCGGGCCCGCCGAAAAGCTCGGCCGCCGTGTCCCGGGCCGATGAGTCGTAACCGAGCACCCCGTCCAGCCCCGCGTAGAGCGCGGGAGTCCGGAGGAAGTTCGGGCTTCGGAACCCGCGCACGCCGAAGGCGGCCAGCCGCTCCATCATCCCGGCGGCCTCGAGGCGTATCCGTTCCCTGGTCTGGAACGCGAATCGGTAGTTGTGCCGCGGCCCGTGCCAACCGATCTCGTGGCCGCGGGCGGCGAGCGCCTCGAGTGCGGGGAGGGCGGCTGGCAGGTGCTCCGAACACACATGCCAGGACGACCGCAGGCCGTACGCCTCCTCGATCTCGGCGAGCGCCTTCCAGCGCTCCCCGCGGAAGGCGCCCGGGCTGTCGAAGTCGTGCGAGAGCGCCGCCGCCCATCCGAGGTCCGCGGGCCACAACGGCTCGGGGGCGCTGCGGGTGCCGGTCGCGGCCTCCGCGGCCCGGACGACAGCTCGGATGTTCTCGACGAGAGGCTCCGTCGGCCAGCGAGGGAAACCGGGGCGTCGGAGCCGCGGGGCGATCGACCAGCGCAGGAGCGCCTCGCGGGCGGGCGCCGGGATCCAGGCCGACGGCACCGGCAGGTGCGAGTGCCAGGGGCGGCGCTCCGGCTCGTAGGCCTCGGTCACGAGCCGTTCCACCGTGGCCTCGGGGTCGTACTGGATCCTGACGACGCCATCGCCGGCGCGCGTGAACGGGATCGCGACCGTCTCGGGATTCCCGATCAACCCGGGAGTGAAGTAGACACCGGGTCCATCGGGGCGCCCGGTCCATGGCTGAAGGGTGATCGGGCGCGTCGGGAACCAGAACCCGCGGACCAGGGAAGGGGAGACCACGGGGTCCTTCAGGGCTTCACCGCCGTGATGCCGATGCGCATCGCGCACCGGCGCACGAGCGGCACGCGGGAGAGTACCCGGTCGGCCAGGGACATCACCCCGACCGCCGCCCCGGGGAACCGGTGCGGCACCCAGTTGAACTCGAACGCCTCGGCCACGCGGAACCCGGCGCGGACGAGCCGATGCCGCCAGCCCCAGGGAGTGCTCTCGAGGAGCTGTCGCGTCCACAGGCGGGACTTCCGCCACTCGCGGATTCCCAGGAGGAGATACGGAAAGTGAAGGAGGTAGTTCATGTCGATCAGGAGCAGCTTGCCGCCGGGCCGGAGGACCCGCGCCGCCTCGCGCAGGGCGGCATCCTTGTCGACGCAGTAGGAGAGCGCGTTCATGGCGACGCAGGCGTCGAACACCCCGTCGCGGAACGGGAGCGCCTCGGCGTCGGCGACCACGCCGGTGGCGAGCCGGTTCGAGCGCTTCGCCCACCGGAGCATGCCGGGCGCGACGTCGGAGGCGACCACGGTTCCCGCGAGCTTCAGGAGATCGACCGTGAGCCGGCCGGTCCCGGAGCCGATCTCGAGGACGGAGTCCCCGGGACGGAGGTGCCGGGCGAGGAAGGGCACGTACTTGTTGGCGATCGACCAGGCTCCGCCGGGATGGCCGATCCCGTGCGCGAGCTCGTAGCCTTCGGCCGCGCCGTCGTAGTAGGACGCGATCCGGGCCCGGACCGGGTCATCCCCCGAAGCGGGGGAAAGGAGGACGGGGAAGCCGTCGACGGAAGCGAATCCAGCCCCGCAGGCCCCGCAGGACAACTGCTCCCCTTCGCGCAGGTCCGGGCGGCCGCACCGGGGGCAACGCAGGAGGTCGAGGAGGCCGCTCACCCCGGTTTCACGGGTCGACGCCGAGGCCCGCTCGCGGCGGCGCGTCGGAGGCCTCCCGACCGGCAAGGCACCTCCGACGAAAGGCCGTCTTCGGCCTTACAGGCACTCCAGCTCGGTCACCGTGAAGTCGGCCTTGAAGGTCACGCGGATGCGCGCCTTGGCCGCGCGGGCCGCGGTCAGCAGCATGATGGCGGCCTGGTTCGTCGTGTCCACCTTGAAGGCCGAGGGCACGCCGGTTTCGGTCGTCGTGATCTCGAAGTAGAGCTTCCCCGCGGTCGGCCCCTCCATGGGCAGGGTCAGCACCTTGACCGTGCCCGTGGCGACGGACAGCTCCGGGGCGGTGTCGTCGGCGGCCGGACGGCCCGCGAAGACCGCCAGCGCCCCCAGGACGAGGACACACGCAATCGCGAACGGGACAATGCGTTTCATGGGCTCCTCCTCGACAAGAGTCTCGAACCTCAATTATAGGAGAGAGGCGCTACCGGCGCCGCAGCCGGGCCAGGAGGTCCCGGCCGATCACGCCGGTCGCCACTTCCACCGCCGGGCCCGTCATCCATATCCGCCAGGATGCGTTGATTTCGATGGCCAGCGTGCCGCCGGGCATGACGACCGTGACCCGGTCGCCGAGAAGGCCCAGCCTCCGGCCGGCCGACGCGACCGCGCAGGCGGAGGAGCCCGAGGCCTGGGTCTCGCCCGCGCCCCGTTCCCAGATGATGGCCTCGACGCGGGAACGCGTCTTCGCGTGGGCGAACTGGACGTTCGTGCGCTCGGGGAACAGGGAATGGCGCTCGATGAGGGGACCCAGCCGCCGCAGCGCCACCGGGTCGAGCCGGGGAAGGAAGAAGACCGCGTGCGGGTTGCCGACGGAGACGCCGGTGAAGACGAGCGTCCGCCCGCCGACGCCGATCCGCTCCCGCACCGCCTCGCGCCGGCGCCCCCGCATGGGAAGGGCGGCGCTGTCGAAGGTCGCGGACCCCATGTCCACTCTGAAGCGGGTTCCTCCGCGGGTTCCTCCCGCGAGCACCTGCGCGCGGATGCGTCCGCCCGCCGTCTCGATCGCGTAGACGCTCCGGCCCGGGAGTCCCCAACGGCTCAAGTACCGGGCGAAGATCCGGGCGCCGTTGCCGCTCTTCTGCGCCTCGCTCCCGTCGGGGTTGAAGATGCGCATCCTGGCGTCGGCGCCGCGCGCGCCTTCGTGCAGGAGGATTCCGTCGCTCCCGATCCCGAGGTGGCGGTCGCAGATGAGCCGGATCGCGCGCGGGTTCAGCCTGAAACCGAGTCGGCCGGCCCGCAGGACGATGTAGTCGTTGCCGAGCCCGTGTCCCTTGAAGAACCTCGGCCCCGCAGCCGCGGGGCGGCGCGGAAGCTTGGCTTCCGCGCGTCCCGCGCTCATTTGCGCTCGGCGATCTCGACTCTCCGGTTCCGGTTCCACGCGGACTCGTCCGACCCGATGACGGCCGGACGCGAGCGGCCGTACGAGATCGGGTACAGGCGCTTCTCGTCGATGCCCATCTTCTTGAGGTAGTCCCGGATCGCGTACGCGCGCTTCCAGCCGAGGTCGATGTTGTACTCGTCCGTGCCGCGCTCGTCGCAGTGCCCCTCCACGTTCACGGAGGCATCCGCGCGCTCGAGCAGGAGGTCGACGGCGCGCTTGAGCGCGTCGCGGGCCTCCGCCGGAACCTCGGCGCGGTCGTAGGCGAAGTAGACCTTGTCGAACTCCAGCGGCTTGGGCGGCGGCGGCTGGGGTTTGGGCTCCTCCTTCACCACGGGCGGCGGCGCGGGTTTCGGCGGGGGAGTCGCGCACCCGCAGAGCCAGCAGGCAGCCATCAGGGCGGCCAGCGGAGGAAAGATCATTCGGGCTGTTTTCATCGGGTTTGCCACCTCCCCTTCGGTCACGGCCATCCTAGCGCGCGGGGCAGCACGCTTTCAACCGCCCCCGACCGCCTCGACGATCTCGACCTCGTCGCCCTCCGCGAGCCGCCGCCCGGCTATTTCGTTGCGTGGCACAACGGCGGCGTTGACCGCGATCGCGACGGTGCGCCGGTCCCGCCCCAGGCCCGCGAGCAGAAGGGGCAGATCGATGCCATCCTCGACCTCCCGCGGCTCGCCGTTCAGCCGGATGCGCATCACCGCCACCGTCCGGGTGCGAAGGGCTCGAGGGGGTGAGCCGGCGTTTCGCCGGCCACGAGAGAGCCGACGAGGCGGGCCGTCCCGGGCGCGAGCAGGATGCCCTTCCGGAAATGCCCCGCGGCGTAGACGAGGCCGGGCAGCCGGGAGCGGCCGATCACGGGCAGGTCGTCGGCTGCTCCCGGCCGCAGCCCGACGCGGACCTCGACGAACCGGGCCCCGGCCAGCGGGGGAAAGACGGGCGTGCCGCCACCGAGAAGGTCCGCGACCGCTCCCGCCGTCGGGGTCACGTCGAACCCGACGTCCTCCATGGTCGCGCCGAGGAGCAGGCGCCCGTCCAGCGGCCGGGGCACGAAGTAGATTCCTCCCGCCAGCAGGACCCGGCGGGGCGGGTCCGGCATCGCGAGGACGAGGAGCTGGCCCTTCCGGGGCCGGACCGGGATGGGCTCGGGGAGGCCCGCGATCCCGCCCGTCCATGCCCCGGCCGCCAGCACCGTCGTTCCCGCCCGCATCTGCCCCGCGTCGGTTTCCGCTCCCTCGACCCGGCCGTCCCGGACCATGAGACTCCGGACCGTCGCGCCGCGGACGACCTCGGCGCCGCTGCGCTCGAGCGAGACCAGGAGGGCCTCGCAGAGGCGGCGGGGATCGAGGTGGTGGTCGTCCGGCAGCCACAGCGCCCCCGCCAGGGAACCCGGAAGCTTGGGCTCCAGGGCTCTCCACTCCTCCGCCCGCGACATCAGCCTGGTCTCCGGGAACGCCGCGGCCTGGGCTTCGAGGTCTTTCAGCTCGGCGGCATCGCGCGCCAGCGCGACCGTCCCGCACTCGTCGCGGCCGGGATCCACGCCGGTTTCGGTCCGCAGCCCCGAGGCCCATTCCGGGTACATCGTGCCGCTCATCCGGCAGAACGCGGCAAGCGCCGGAGGCATGGGGAACGGATGGTGCATCTCCAGCATGCCGGCCGAGGCCGCCGAGGCGCCGGCGCCCGGGGCGTCGCGCGTCACGACGCGGACCGAGAGACCGCGCCGGACGAGCTCGCGGGCCGCCGCGAGGCCGATCACGCCCGCGCCGACGACCAGGACGTCCGGGTTCCGGCCGGGTCCGGGACGATGTGCCGCACCGCTGGATGCCATCTCTCAGCCACCCAGTATAGAAGAACGGCGGCGCTCCCCCCGGGCTTTGCCTCGTCTCCGGCCGCCCTGTTAGAGTGAAACTATCATGCCGACACGCATCGTGGCCGTACTGGCCGCTGTCCTGGCCGCAACCGCCTCGGCCGGACCCATCGAGGAGGGATTGAGCCTCGAGTCGCAGGGGAAGCTTGACGAAGCGCGCGCGAAGTACGAGGCCCTCGTCAAGGCGAACCCCGGCGACCGGGCCGCGGCCCTGCGCCTCGTCCACGTCCTCATCGGCCTCGAGGCCCTGCCCGAGGCGGAGGAGAGACTCGGGCCGCTGGTCGCGGCGACGCCGGCCGACGCCGCGGTGCAGAACGAACTCGGCCGCATGCGGTTCCGCCAGAACCGCAGGCCGGAAGCCCTCAAGGCATTCCGGATCGCCACGGAGAAGGATCCGGCGTTCGTCGATGCCGCCTACAACCTTGGGATCGCCCTGCAGGACGCCGGCCAGGTCGATGACGCCCGGAAGGCGTTCCGGCGCGTCCTCGCGCTCGATCCGAAGTTCGTGCGGGGGCTCAACGCGCTGGGCGTCCTCGAGGCCCGGCTCAAGCGCGGGGACGAGGCCCTCCGGCTCCTTGGTGAAGCCGAGCGGGTCGCGCCGGACGACTTCGACACGCTTTACAACCTGGGCAACGTGTACGGGGAGCTGGACCGGCTCGACGACTCGGCCCGGTACTTCGCGAAGGCGGTCGAGCGCCGCCCCGGAAGCGCGGAGGCGCGGAACAACTACGGCCGGGCGCTCATCCGGCTCAAGAAACACGCCGAGGCGGAAGTCCAGCTCCAGGAGGCGTTGCGGCTCAAGCCGGACCTGCCGGAGTCGCAGTTCAACATCGGCGTCCTGCGCGAGGAAACGAAGCGCCTGGCGGAGGCGGAGGCGGCATACCGCAGAACGTTCGAGCTCGCGCCGCGGTTCGCCGAGGCCGCCTTCCGGATGGGCAATCTGTCGCTCGTGAAGGCGCAGGACGCTTCGGCGAAGAATGACGCGAAGGCCATGACCGCGCACATGGAGGAGGCCAGGAGCTGGTACGGGAAGGCCGTGGCGGCCAACGCCCAGTACCCCGAGGCCGTCTACAACCTCACGCTCACGTTGATCCAGCTCAAGCGGCTGGACGAGGCCGCGACGCGCGCGCGGGCCCTGGCCCGGATGGCCCCGGATTACTCCGCCAACCAGTTCCTGCTCGGCACGGTGGAGGCCCAGGTGGGCCGGCCCGCGGAGGCCGAACGGGCGTTCCGGGCCGCGGCGAAGCTGGACCCCAAGTGCGCGGAATGCGGCGTGCGGCTCGGGAGCATCCTGTTCCAGATGGGGAAGCTGGACGATGCCGTTCCCGTCCTTCGCCGCTCGGTTGAGGCGGATCCCAAGAATCTGGAGGGGCACTACCTGCTGGGGCTCGTCCTCATGCGCCAGGGGGAGCTCGCCCGCGCCCGCCGGGAGATGGAGACCGTGATCGGGCTCAAGCCGGACCATCTGGACGCCATCAACAACGCGGCCACGATCGCGCTGCGCCTGCGCAACTACAAGGACGCCGCGGCCTTCATCGGTCGGATGGTGGACCAGAACCCGGCCTATCTCCCGGCGTTCCGGACCGCGGAAATGCTTTACGCCCAGACGACCGACATCCAGATCGCGGGCTCCCCCCTCGCGGTCAAGCTCCTGACGCGGTACATACTGGGCAACCGGGCGTTCTTCAAGAACTACAAGGACGCGCACGGGGCCTTCATGGAGATGATCCAGGTCGAGCCGAAGTGCGCGGCGGCCCACCTCAAGCTCGGAGTCCTCGACGTGCTGAACGGGAAGTTCCAGGAGGGGCTTGGGCACCTGGCCGATGCCGAGCGGCTCCTGCCGGGCGACGGAGAGCTGTATTTCGCCACGGGCTCCGCCTACTACAGCCTGGGCGAGAAGGATCCCCGGGGAGCGCGGTCCCCGCACTTCCGCAGCGCTCTCGACGCGTACCGCAAGGCGGTCCGCGTGTCCCCCGCCTACGCCGACGCCTACTGGGGGGAGGGGAGCGCGCTCTTCCAGATGGGCAGATACGACGAGGCCCGGATCGCGCTGGACGCGTGCCTCAAGCTCAACCCGTTCTTCGCGGAGGCGTACAACACGCTTGGCAGCGTGGCGGAGCGCCAGGGGGAGCTGGCCACCGATCCCGCAAAGCAGACGGCTCTGCGTGAGGAGGCGGTCCGCGCCTACCAGCAGTCCCTGCGCGCGAACCCCAACTCCGAGGCCGCGCACTACAACCTCGCGGTCGTGTACCACCAGTTGAAGCGCTGGAAGGACTCGATCGCCGAATACCAGACCGCGGTCCGCCTGGCCCCGAAGTTCGCCCGCGCCTGGTACCAGCTCGCCCGCCTCTACATCGACCGCAAGGGCTGGTTCGACCGCGGGAGGGCGGAGCAGGCGATGAAGAAGGCGCTCGAGGTCGAACCCGCGAACTGCGACTACTGGTACGATTTCGGCGCCTTCTACTTCAACACCCGCCAGTACGAGAAGGCGAAGGAGTCGTGGCGAAAGACGCTCGAGCTCTGTCCGAACAACAAGCCCGCCCGCGAGGGGATCGAGCGGCTGATCGAGCGTGGGTACTAGGGTAGGGCGGAAGCCGGAGACGCCCCGTCCGGGGCGCCGGCGCGGGGAACCGGGAGGGGACGGGGTGCCGGGAGCCGGATCGTTCGCGGGGCTGACCGGGCCGGAATCGCTCGCGCTGGGCCTCGCCCGCCGCAACCGCTGGTCCCACGCCCTGCTCGGCCCCGATCTCCGCCTCGTCGAGAGCTGTCCCGCCGACCCGGCGTGGCGCCGGCTCCTGGCCAGGCTCAAGCCCCGCGCCCGGAAGCGGGAGCTGGTCGTGCATTGGCCGGGCGGCGCCCGCGGGGCGGTCCTGCCGCTGGCGGGCGGCGGCTGGCTCCTGCTCGGGCCGTTCCGCGGGAAGGGACCGGACCGCGCGGTCCTCGACGCGCTGTTCGCCCTCCTGGGCGAGTGCCGGACGGCGCGCGCGGATGCGGCCCGCAGGGCGCTCGAGGCCGACCGGCTCAGGGACGAGGAGACTTCGGCCCAGGTGGCGCTCGCGCGCAAGGAGCGGACGCTCCAGGCGGTCATGCACCTGGGCCGCGTGCTGGCGTCCATCAAGGACCTCCGCGAGCTCGTGGGGTCGTCCATGGTGCCGGAGATGGTCCAGCTCCTGAACGCGGACCGCGGCAGCGTCTTTCTCATCGACGAGGAACGGCAGGAGCTCTACTCGATAATCGCCCTGGGCGTCGAGTTCAAGGAGATCCGGATGCCCATCACCATGGGGCTCGCGGGGTGGGTGGCGCGCACGGGAGAGGTGCTCAACGTTCCGGACGCGCACGTGGACCCGCGGTTCAACCCCGACTTCGACCACCGGACCGGCTACCGCACGAAGAGCGTCCTCGCGATTCCGCTCGTGGACCCCCAGGGGAAGCGGTTCGGCGTCATCCAGGTGATCAACAAGAAGGTGGGCGCGGGGTTCACACGCGAGGACGAGGAACTGCTGCAGGCCGTGGGGTCCGAGGCCGCGGTCGCCATCCTGAACACCCGCCTGGTGGAGCAGGTCAGGGGGCTCTTCGACAGCGTGATCTCGGCGATGGCGACCGCGCTCGACGCGCGCGACAACAGCACGGCCGGCCACACGCATCGGGTGACCGACTTCGCGATCGGGGTGGGGAAACGGCTCGGGATGACGCGCGGCCAGCTCCAGCGGGTCCGGATCGCGGGGATGCTCCACGACATCGGCAAGATCGGCACGCCGGACGCGATCCTGAAGAAGCCGGGCCTCCTGACCTCCGAGGAGCGAAAGATCATGAACGAGCACGCGACCAACACCCGCAACATCATCAACTCCCTCAAGCTGCCAGCCGAGCTGACCGGGCTCGCCGACGAGGCGGCCGGCCACCACGAGTGGTGGAACGGGACCGGGTACCCGCTCGGGCTCAAGGGGGAGACCATTCCGGTCGTGGCGCGGGTCATGGCGGTCGCCGACGTCTTCGATGCGATCACGAGCAAGCGCCACTACCGGGACGCGATGCCGATCGGCCAGGCGCTCTCGATCATCCGGGAGGGGACCGGGACCCACTTCGATCCGGCCTGCGTCGGCGCGTTCTTCCGCTTCTACGAGGAGGAACTGGGCAAGGAGTTCACCCGCGCGGGAGGGAACGGCGGCCTGGAGTGACGCGGCCGGACGTCAGCGGCATTCCGTGAATGCGGCTCTCCTGATCCTCGCCTGCCTCGTCTTCCTGGTGCGGTGGCACGGCGCGCTGGGGGACGTGGGGAGGGGCCTTGCCGGGATCATTCCCGTCCGCGACCAGGGGCTCGGCGTTGCGGCGGTCCAGTTCGCGGGATCGCTTGTCCTGGCCGCGGCTGCGGCGCTGGCGGCGCTCGGGGTCGCGCGGGCAGGCCGCCGGTTCGTGCGGTGGACGGGCCTCAACGGTCCGGCGGGGATCGTCTCCGCGGCGGCCGGGGTGGCGGCGGCATCCGCCGCCGCCCTCGGGCTCGGGCTCGCGGGCCTCGCGGGTTTGCCCGTCGCGGCCGTGGCCTGGCTCTCTTGCGCGGCGCTCGGGCTGCGCGAAGCGGGCCGCGAGCGGACCCGGCCTCCGGTCCTGTTCCTGCTCCTGGCCCTCGTGCCGCTGGCCGCCGCGGTCGTGCCCGAGACGGAGGTGGATGCCTGCGTCTACCACCTCGCCTTGCCGCAGGCCTACGCGCGGGCCCACAAGGTGTTCCTGACCCCGGGCTCGTTCCTCGATGGCTACTGGCAGGGACAGGAGGTGCTCGCGTGGCCGGCGCTGGCCCTGGGATCGGAGACGGCGGCCAAGCTCGTGAGCTTCTTCGCGGCTCTCCTCGCGGCGGCGGCCGCGGGGGCGCTTGCTCTCCGATTCGGTGGCCATGCCGCGGGCGTCTGGGCGGCGGCCGCCGTCCTGGCGGCTCCAGCCGTCGTCGCGGCCGCGGGCCACGCGAAGAACGACGCCCTTGCCGCCGGGTTGATCGGCGCCTGCCTGGTCGTCCGGTCCGGCGGGACCACGCCGGCGCGGGCACTGCTGGCCGGCATCCTGTGCGGGGCGGCGGCGGGTGTGCGGACCTCGGCCGCGATCGCGCTGCCCGCGCTCGCCGCAACGTACCTGACCGGGCGCGGGCGGTGGAAGCTCGCCGCGCTCGCGCTCGCCGGCGGCGCGGTGCCGGCCCTGCCGTGGCTGTTCCGCAACGGGCTCGAACTGGGGAATCCCGTCTTCCCGCTCCTCGTCGGGCGGATCCCGACTCTGGGCATGGCCTCGCTGGACCGCGCCCTTTCGGACGAGTACCTGCGCACGTGGGCGAACGCGTTCCCGCGAGGCGTCTGGGAGGGGGCGGCGGCGGCCGTCACGGTCTTCGGCGGCGCCGTGCCCGCGGCGGCGGCGGGCCTCTTCGTCCTGCCGTGGACGCTGCGGGGGCCGGGGTCCTTCCTCGCCGTCTTCGCGGCGGTATTCGGCGCGCTCTGGATCGCCGTCTTTCCGTGGATGGGCCGGTTCGCCCTTCCCGCGGCCCTGCCGCTCTCGGTCCTCGGGTGCGCGTGGTTCGCGCGGGAGCCGTCCGGCCGCCGGCTCGGGATCCTGGGCTGGGCCTCGGTGGCGGGCTCCATGGTGGTCCTGGTCGGTCTCGCCGCCGAGGGCCCGCGGCCGGCCGGGTGCGCGGTCGGGCTCGAGAGCCGGGAGGGATTCAGCCGCCGGTTCTGGGGAAACTGGTGGGAGGCGGCGCGCGCGATCGAGGAGCTGGTCCCCGCGAACGAGCGCGTGCTCGCGGTGGGCGAGTGGAAGTCGTACCCGGTCGCCACGCGCGTGGTCGCCCGCTGGATCGCGGACGCCCCTCCCGTCTGGCAGCTCGCGCGGGATGCGGATTCGGTCGGGAGGATGCGCATCCGGTTGAGGCAGCGGCGGGTGACCCACGTGCTCCACAATCTGCCGCAGGCCGGCTTCTGGGCCCGGTACGCGGCCCGGTTCCCCTGGGAACCGGCGGCGGTGGCGCGGTGGCGGAAGCTCTGGGACGGCTCCGCGACGCTTCGGTGGCGCTCGCGCGACCAGGACCCCCGGCACGGCTTCCTCCTGCTCTCCCGGCTGTCGCGCGGGGCGCTCGATCCGCCGTTCCGCGGCTGGTTGCCGGGCACCGAGGGCGAGTTTCATGCCTTGCGTTTGATCGTCGCCCGGTCGTTCGCCGACCCCGCGGCTGACCGCGAGCTCGACCGCGCGGAGCGATTGCTCGGCCCCCGGGCGGAGATATTCGCGCGGCGCGGGTGCCTGCTCGCCCTGCGCCATCGCGACCGCGATGCGCTTAACGCGTTCCGGGCGGCCGTCCGGGCGGCGCCGGAGGCCCGTCCGGTCTGGTCCATGTACGGGGCGGTCTCGATCCGGACGCCGGAGGAGCTGGCGCGCTACGCGCGGGGCTTCCGGGATACCGTCGATACGGGATTCGTGCTCGGCATCCCGGTGGCGCTGGGGCCGTGATCGGCCCACGCCAATGAAGTGCCTGGCGCTGATGTCGGGCGGGCTCGACTCGTTCCTCGCGATCAAGGTCATCCAGGCGCAGGGGATCGAGGTCCTGGCCGTGCACGTGGCCACGCCGTTCGGGGTCGGATCCGGGGGCGGGGCGCCCGCGCTTGCGTCCGCCCACGGCATCCCCTTGCGCGAGATGTCGCTCGGGGACGAGCTCCTGCGCGTGGTCGAGCGGCCCCGGCACGGCCGCGGCGGGAACATGAACCCGTGCATCGACTGCCACGCGCTCATGTTCCGGCGCGCGGCCGCCTTGTTCCCCGAAACCGGCGCGAGCTTCCTGGTCACGGGCGAGGTCCTGGGCCAGCGCCCGATGTCCCAGCACCGGAGGGCGCTCGGGATCGTGGAGCGCGAAAGCGGGCTCGAGGGCCTTATCCTGCGTCCCCTCTCGGCCAAGCTCCTGGACCCCACGATCCCGGAGACGAAGGGCTGGGTGGACCGCGAGCGGCTGCTCGACATCAACGGACGCACCCGGACCCGCCAGCTCGCGATGGCTCGTGAGCTCGGGCTCGAGGACCCGCCGACGCCGGCGGGGGGGTGCCTGCTCACGGATCCCGGGTACAGCGAACGGCTTCGCAACCTGCTCGGGCAGGGGGCGACACTCACCGACCACCTGGCCCGCGTGATCCGGTTCGGCCGGTACGTCCGGTTCTCGCCTGGAGCCTTCGCCATGGTTGGCCGCAACGAGCGCGACAACGCCGAGCTCGAGCGGCTCCAGCAGGCGGACGAGTGGATCTTGCGGCCGGCGAACTGCGTCGGACCCGTTGTGCTGGGCGTGGGGGCGCTGGACGCGGAGCAGAAGGGGCGCGCGGCCGCGCTTCTCGCCCGGTACGCGGATGCGCCTCCGGACGGCCGGGTCGAGATCGAGGCCCGCCTCGGCCCCGGTGGGGCGCCCGAGCGACTCGCGGCGCGGAAGTCCGGGGACTGACCGGACGTGATGACCGCCTGGACCGCGGCCGGCGTGGCGCTGTTCCTCTTCCGCTGGAAGTGGCGTTTCCCCCTGATCCCGGGGAACGTGCGGCACCTCGTGCCCGTGCCGGACCAGTCCTTCCTCGCGGTGGCGGCCCAGTGCGGAGGGTCGGTCGTGGCCGGCGCGGTCGTGGGGCTCTGCATCGCCGGGGCCGCCGCCGCGGCCGGCGCCCCTTCGCGCTGGCTCCGGTCGCCCGGCCGCGGGCTCGTTGCGGCGGCGCTGCGGGCGGCCGTCGGCGTGACGGCCGTCGCCCTGGGCTGGACCGGGCTCGGGCTGGCGGGACTCGCGTTCCGGCCGGTTGCCTGGGCGACGATCCTGGGCCTCGGGATTACGGGCGTCCCCGTGGTTGCGGGACTCCCGCGCTCGATTGGGCCGCACGTGTCCGGCGCGGCGCGGGGGCCGGCGCTCCTCGTGCTCCTGGTCGCGTGCGCGATGCTTCCGCCCGTCCTGACTCCCGAGACCGAGGTGGACGCCCTCTCGGTGCACCTTGCCCTGCCCGACGGCTGGTCGGTTGCGCACCGGATCCACGCCCGCCCCGAACTCGGGGCGGACGGGTACCCGCTGGCGCAGGAGAGCCTGGGGCTGGTCGCGCTCCTGGCCGGGTCGGAGCCGGCGGCCAAGCTCCTGAGCTTCTTCGCCGCCCTGCTCGCGGCGCTGGCGACGGCGGCGCTGGCCTCGCGGTGGCTGGCTCCGCCCGCGTGCTGGTTCGCCGCGGCGGCGGTTTTGAGCTCTCCTCAGCTCTTTGATCTCGCGGGGACCTCGAAGAGCGACGCGCTCGCGGTCTTCCTCGTCGGCGCCTCGCTTCTCGCCGCGGTGTCGGGAGGCGCCGGCCGTTGGTTCCTCGCCGGGCTGCTGGCGGGCGCGGCCGCCGCGGTGAAGGCGACGGCGGCTCTGGCCCTTCCCTCCCTCCTGATCGCCCTGGTCGCGATGCCCGGCGCCCGGCCGGCCGCGGCGGGCTGGCTCGTTGCGGGCGCGGCCCTTCCCGCCCTCCCGTGGGCGGTTCGGAACTGGCTGACGCTGGGCAATCCGTTCTACCCCGCGCTCGTCGGCGTCGTCCCGACGCTCTGGCGGTCGGGCGTCAACGCCGCGCTGGCGCGCCGGTACGCGCTCACGTGGGGAGACCCCGCGCCGGGGAATGCGGTCGCGGCCGGATGGACGTCGCTCTCCATCCTGGGGGGAATCGCCGCGGTCGTGCCGGCGGGGTTCCTCGCCGCGCCGTTCGCCCGGAGGGCGGTCAAGCGGGCCGGCTGGCTCGCCGTGTTCGCCGGGGCCTACCTCGTCCTCTGGCTCGGGGCGCTGGCGTGGGTCTCGCGCTACCTCCTCCCGCTCGCCGTGCCGCTCACGGTGCTGGCCCTGGTCGCGCTGGCGGCGCTGGGCGAACCGGTTCTCCGCCGGACGGCCGCGTTCTCGGCCGTGGCGGCCCTCGCCGTCTGCCTGGGCGGGAGCGGCTGGTCCGGCCGTCCGGCCGGGTGCGCCGCCGGGCTCGAGAGCCGGGAGGGGTTCGCCGTGCGCCAGCTCGGCAACTACGTCCGCGCCGCCGCCGCGGTGCGCTCCGAGGTGTCGCCGGGCGGCCGCGCGCTCGTCGTCGGCGACTGGAGGTCGTATCCCTCCGGCGGGCGTCTCCTGTCCCAGCTCACGGAGGACCGTCCCGTCCTCTGGCGGCTCGTCCGGGAATCGGCGGACGAGCGCCGGCTGGCGGCGAAACTCCGGCAGTCCGCCCTG
>Ga0315281_10007901_pt1 | contig 14891 bp, 13 predicted proteins | sample YL17G07_0_MG_FD_204540 | JGI IMG/M metagenome (GOLD analysis project Ga0315281, IMG submission 204540) | Sediment microbial communities from Yellowstone Lake, YNP, Wyoming, USA - YL17G07_0 | ecosystem: Environmental > Aquatic > Freshwater > Lake > Sediment | place: USA: Wyoming | collected...
CTGCCGCGCTAACACTGCGGCGGCCTCTAGGGATGGGTGCGCGGCTGCGCCGGTCCTGGACACCGGGGCAATCGGCGCGGACACCGTATCGCCGGCTGTCCCGTAGGTCGCCTGGAGTTTCTCGCGGAAATTTTTATCCGCGCCAATCGCCCGCGCCTGCTCCGGCGGTATCCCGGCCTCGAGCGTGGCGGCATTGGAGTGATCTCTGTTGCATGACATGGTGATTGTCCTTTCGCGTTACCCTGTCGTTTGCCCTGTGGGCAACCGCAGGGCGAGCGGCGCGCCGCGCCCTTTCCAAAGCGCCCACGTCAGCAGGGCTTGCCGCCCGTCGAGGTCGGCTTGCTCCAGCCACGCGGCCACCGGCGGCTCCAGCGTCGTCATCGCCAGTTGCGCCACATATTGCCCGCCTTTGACCTCGTGGAAGACCAGCGTGTTTTGCCGTTTGACCAGCGCATATTCATGCCCGCCGGCCAGCACCCGCGCCGGAAGACCGCCCGGCCCCTTGCCCCATTCCACTTGTTCGGGCGGCGGCGCTTTTTCTTCGGCCAACCACGCCCCCACTTGCAGGCCCGTCGGCCAGTCGGGAGTCACGCCCGCCTGCCGCGCGAGCGCGTCAGCCATTCGCACGGCCCGCCCGCGCTCCGTCTCCAAAATCCGCGTGCCGAGCGGCGTGTCCAATTGCATCGTGACGTGCCGCCCCAGCAGGGTCAACCGGTAGCCGCCGCCGAAGTCCCAACTCTCGCGCTCGTCAATCAGCGCCAGCCAGTAATCGTGAAAGAGCGACGGCGGGAGCGCCTCCAATGCCCGTTTGACTTGCGCCTCAAACTCGGTGTCGTCGGCGGCGCTCCAGTCCACATAGAGTTTCTGCGCGCGCGCCATCGCGCGGCCCGGGTCGGCCTCGGCAAATTCCTCGACCTTCCCCTTCCCGGCCAGCCCCACGCGCCACCGCCTCACCCCGCCATTTTGCAGGACGGGCGTGAGACATTGGAACACCGCCGCAAAGCTCGCAAAGCGTAAGCCTTCGAGCGACGGGGGATTGAGCGATAACGTCTCACCACGCTCCACCACCGCCTGCCGGAGGGCCGCGGCCACCGGTTCGGAATCCCACTGCCCGGCCAGCGCCTCCCGCATCCGCATCTGGTGGGCATACAACAACGCCACATTCACCAGGCCGTCCCGCGAGTGGCCGCGCTTCGGCACGTGGATGGGCTGACCGAGGCGCTCGTTGGCCGCCACCAATTGCGCCAGCGCGGTGTCTGTTTCTAAATCTTCCACCAGCGCCGGGGGATAAATCTCGCCGTGCGGCCCGCGCGCCACGTTCAACCAATCGGGTAGAGTCAGCGTGCTTGTTGTGTCAGTCATGGTCAGGTCTCCTAATGTGATGAATGTGATATGTGACCGTTGAAGCGTTGACGCGCCGCCCGGATGACGTTATACTTACTTAGAGAAATGTATAACACCACAGGAGAGCGCCATGACAACCACGGCCGTTGTGTCAGCCAAAGGCTGGGTCGTAATCCCGGCTGAATTGCGAAAGAAATACCACCTGCGTCCCGGCGCGCGCGTGATGGTGGTGGACTATGGCGGCGTGCTGGCCCTCGTGCCGGCGCTCGCTCAGCCGGTGACCGCCTCGGCGGGAATTCTAAAAGGCGGCCCGTCCCTGACGCGGGCCCTGCAGGCCGAAAAAATTCGGGAGCGCGCGCGTGAAAACCGAACTCGCTTACGCCCTCGATAGTTTTGCGCTGCTGGCGCATTTGCAGGCCGAACCGGGCGGCGCGCGAGTCGGTGAAGTGCTGGCTCAAGCCCTGACGCGCCGCGTGACCGTCTATTTGTCGCTGGTCAACTACGGCGAAGCCATTTACATCACCGAGCGCGAGCAGGGCCTGACCGCCGCGCAGACCTTGATTGCGACGGTTGACCAACTGCCCATTCAAGTCGTCGAGGCCGACCGTCCGCGTGTGTTGGCCGCCGCACATCTCAAAGCCCACTACCCGTTTTCCGCCCGCCTTGCAGGGCGTGCCGATGCCTTTGCGGTGGCCCTCGCGCAGGAAAAGCAGGCCATCTTGCTGACTGGCGATCCGGAATTCCGCCGCGTCGAAACGTTCGTCACGATTGAGTGGTTGCCCCTGCGCTCCTAGACACCCCCACCGCCTGCGGCGGCGGACAGGGTGTGACCGGGGGTGCGCCCACTGTTTAGTATTCTTCCGCGTGGTCAGGGCAACTGACTTCGCTTTCGATTTTGGCATACGGACCTCAACCTTTCTTTTCCTTTCGCACGCGCAAAGGCTTGATGGCGAGCGGATTGCCATTCCAAACTTCCTGCAAATCCAAAGACAAATAACTGCAATGCGGCTCGATGTCGCTATAGTGCCGCGCCAGTTCCTCTTGATAGCGCCGGAGTGTCTTGGCGTGTCGGTAAATCACCAGAACAAACGGCATCTCGCTCAAGCTCCAGTGGTCGTCCCACAGCCAGGCGTTCTCCGGCTTCCCGATGCGCTCGTACTTCTGGATTTTCTTTTTCACCTCACCCCCTAGCGGCGCATAATGGAATTCCACCAGATACGCGCGCTCGACCGACTCGTCCGGCTTGTATTTAATCAACAGGCCATCCGGCACAATGAGGAACGCGCCTTTGCCACCCTCTTCCTTGTCCTCCCAGATGGCGACCTTGTTCGTGCCGCGCGTCTCGGCGGTGATTTTCTTGGCCGCCCACGCCTCGCGCATCCGCAGCATCACTTCACTGCATAGCAGGTCGTGCACCCGGTGAGCATCGCTGCCCGTGTTCGCCAGCGGCACCGGGTTGTCCTCAGTGGTAAAGGCCAGCCGCGCCATATCCTCCCCCACTGCATCCAGCACCCAGGCGCGCGAGCGCGTGTGGGTGCGCCGGTGGTTCAGCCCCGCGCGTTTGGCCTCGCGCATGAGCGTCGGCGGCACACGCGCAATCATGTCGTCCCGTTCGCGGTAATTGCGGACGGAGCGGGCGAAACTATCGTAGCCCTCGCTCACGGCAATCTTTTCTTCGACTAGCCGAAACAACTGGTCTTCGGTGAGCGCCACGAATTCGTACAGCAACTCAAAGACCTGGTAACGTTCGTTGGAGCGGTTGTCTCTGAGCAAGTGTTCGGCCTTCGCGCGCACTTCGGCGGGGGTCATGGATTTTTCGCGCGGCGGCTTGCCCGGCTCCACCGCCGGCAGGCGGCCCTTCAATTCCACTTTGCCGCGTTTCTTCGGCGCGGATTTCTTGGGGGCAGGGATGTCAGTCACGACTCACCCTCGCGGCTTCAGCCAACGTCGTCCGGCCCTCGATTAAATCGCCGATTGTCTCGAAGGCGACTTTGGCCTGTTCATAGTCAATCTGGTCAGCCTTATATTTTTCAGTGGCCTCCATCAGGTTGGCGATGGTTCGACTGTCGCTCACCAGTCCCCGCAATGGATCCGGCGCAGTTGCGCTCAAGCTTCTGAGCCTATCCAAGTCCACCGTCACCATCATCGCCACAATTTTGGTCATCCCGGCAATGACATTGAAGTTTGAGACATCTCTTTGATACTCCGGTTCTTTCTGGATTTCCTTTTTAGTCTTAGGGTGAGTAGTCAGAGTAGTCATCGTTTTATCTCGGTCTCCAAGTTGTCTCAGTTTTTAAGTTGTCTTAGTTTCTAACTGGCTTGCTTGTTCTAAAGATAATTCATCGGAGTCGTCATTTCAACTCCGGCGTTCCGATTGGGTCGGCTCGACGATGTTTGGCGCTTTTGGCCCGCCATTGGCCCTTCGGCTTCGCTTTCGCTCAGGGCAGGCTCTGCCCAGCGGCGAGCGTGAAAAGTGAGATAGAGAAAGAGAAGAAAAGAGCAGTGCGGCGAAAGAGCAGACCCTACCCCGCAGGGGTAGGTTATCCCGCGTAAAACCGGCACTTTCTGGAAAGCCATAGGAAGGCGATAGGAAAACCATAGGAAAGTGATAGGAAAAGCCGGGGAAAGCCATGGGAAAGGCTTGGGAAAGACATAGGAAATCCATAGGAAAGGCCAGGGAAAGCCATGGGAGAGCGATAGGACAGCCAAAGGAAAGCCATAGGAAACCACTTGGAGCCGCTTCTGAACGTCCACCAAAGTGATGAGTTGTTTTTCAGGAAGCGATTCCGGTCGATTTTCAGTCATAGCGTTTCTCTTTGGCTTGGCCTGGCTCCGCTGGGGTTTGAGTCTGGGGGGGCATCCCCGTCCCCAGTATTTTCAACGTCACAGGCGCGCCACAATTGGAGCAGTTCGTCTGCCCTTCACGCACAACGCTCTTGCAATGGTCACACTCACCTACCACCGCCAGGACAGACGGCGAAGCAGTTGTCCGTGAAGCCGACTCCGCTTGGACGAAAGTGCTCACCGACATCCCGCTCAACCCCGTCGGAGACCCCCTATTCGCTTCGCTCAGGGGGGCAGGTGGGCGAGACGGTAATCCGCCCCCGCCCTTCTGACCTTTCAAGCGTCGCACATAGGCTTCGCGGAAGTACCACGGGAAACCATACAGACTGTTGCTTATCCGGCGGGCGCGCTCAATTTTGTCCGGCAGGAGTTTCGGCTCGGCCAGCAGGCGAGTAGCGGCGTAGCGGTTGGCCTGACCCGCTTCGTCCACCATCGCCTTCCACGTCGCTTCATCCAGCGCGGTCAGACGGCGAATCACTTCGAGGCCGCTGTTCGGGTCAGTCGGGTCTTTCGCGTCTTTGGCTAACTCGCCGACCCGTTTGTATTCATCCGAATGGGCGGGCTTCGACAGCACGGCGGGACGTTGCGTTGGGGTTGTCTCGGCCAGTGTCAGCGGCGGGAGCATCTTGAGGTAGCACGGCGGTTGGGGCGCGCCATGCACCTGAAGTCGGACGTAGCCATGAAACTTCTCCACGCTCACCATGTCACTCGGAGTGAGAAGAGTCGTGCCGAGGCTGGCAATCGCGGCGCGAGCGTCGCTATCGCCCCCAACCAGCAAACAGATTTTGACGTTGGTGTTGCCATCGAATTCCTTTCGTACGTCGTCCGGCAACTGGCTCGCGCTCTGGGTCGCCAGCACCACGCTCGCTCCGAACTTGCGGGCTTGCGCGAGCAAGACCTTCACCTGGTCGCCAATCTCCGAACCGGCCATCGAAGCGAATTCGTCGAGGATGACGATGGCTTGCTGGCGGTCGGCTTTGTCAGTGCGTCCGAGGAACGCGCCTGTGACCATATTCATCAGGAGTGTGCCGAAGACTTTGGCGGGTTGGTCGCCCATCTCGGCCACCTTGACCGGGGCCAGCACGAGTTTCCCGCCAGCCAGCAACTCGCGCATACTAATCACCGGCCCCAGTTGCGGCGAGGCCAGGCCACGCCGGAAGCGGGCATCGGTGAGAAAGATGGACACGCGCCGCTGGGCGGCCATGACACTGCCCTTAATATCCGCGCCGCCTTTCTCGCGGTCGAGGGCCGGGCACACTTCGTCGAGCCAGAACTGCTTGCTGTCTTCGGCTTCGTCGGCCACGCAGCGGGTCAAGATTTCTTCACGGAATACCGATTGCGTCTTCGCCAAAAAGCGGTTGAGCGTAATCAGGCTGGCCGTCTCGCGCTCGATCGCCAGCAGGACAATCAGCGCGTGCCGCAGGATTTCGCGCATCCGCGTGGAGTTGTCCCAGGAAGCGGGCTCGGCCACGCGCAAGACACTCATCGCCATTTGCACGGCCACGTCCACGCCCGCAGCCAGTCCCGCCGTGAGCAGGGGAATGGCCGGCGGGTGCGTGCCGTTCAGGTCGAGATAGACCACGCGCTCCAGCCAGCCCTCCGGCGCGGCGCTGATGGCGTCGAGGCACAGGTCGCCGTGTGGCTCCTGGATGTAGACGGTTGCGCCCACGCCAAAACACTGCGCGGCGAGCGAACGCAGAAAGGTGGACTTGCCGGAACCGGTGGTGCCCACGACGCTGGTGTGAATTTGCAGGTCGGCCATCGGCAGGCCAATCTCTTGGGTGTCACCGTTCTCGTTGGTGTAGTCGCCAATCTTGATCCACGGGGTCAAGTCAGTCATCATCGCCTCCTCAAGGTTGTAGCACCGCCGCGCGCAAGGCAACGAGCGGTATCCGCAATGCGGGCGTAGGCGGCAACGATTTCGCGCTGGCGGTGCGGAGTTGGGGCGCAAAGTCCAGCGCATCACTCCCAGGCAAATGGGCGAGTAGCCCCACTTCCAAATCCGTCCACGGGCGCGCCGGGCCGTCGAAGGTGCGAGCGATAAGCGACTCCGCGCCATCACCCGCTCGCAAAATGGCGACGGCGTTGGACTGGTTGAACTGGGCGCACAACGACCGGGCCAGCGACCGCGCCACCGCTTGCGCTTGCGCCGGGTCGGAAGCCAGCGCCGACACCCGGACCATCACTTGCAAAAAGGGACGGTCAGTGCGCGCTTCGAGTTCTTTCGCCCGCTTGGTCTGGAGATTTTTCACCCCCGCGTCCACCGCGCCCTGGCCGGCGCGCGCCTGCACTGACGAGCGCATGGACATCGCCTGCTGATTCAATTGGGCGCGGGTGGCGCGGTCAGCGCGGGCCATGACCTGCACCAGCCCGCGCGCGCCATCGGGCAACCGCGCCAGTTCCACCAGCACGGCCATTAGCGGGTCACTGGACATAGGTGTAATAGCGCGGTCGGTTTGGCGCGGGCCAAGTTCGCAGAAATGCGCGGCCCAACCTTCCGGCGGACGGGCCGGGTCGGGGTCTTTCTCGGAGATGGGTCGCCGCTCGACATTCGTCCATTCCAACATGAATTGAGTCACGGTTGCGGGCATCGCCTCTTCGGACGCATGGAGTGAGAAAGCGACGCCCTGATTGTTGCCGCTAATCTCAAACGCCAAATGTTCCTGGGGCGGGAGAATTTCGAGCAAGCGACTCCACAGGGCAACTTTCTGCGGGTCGGTCGGCGGCCAATCGCGGCGCGGCAAGAGCAGGAGCGTCGGTCCCTGCGCTACCTGCCGGTTGATGGCCGCTTGTTCGGCGCGGGCCAGCGCCGCTTTGCGCCGATACCACCAGATGAGGATCACCACCATGCCGACGATGAGCACCACCAGCGCGATGAGGCCGGGCCAGCGCCACGTTTCCCACAGTTTTCGCAACGCGCGCCATTGACGCGGAGTCAGTTTGTGGGTGTAGTTATATAAATTGAGCAGACCCATGAGAAACAGGAGGCCCGCGCCGTAAAGCAGATATTGTTTAATTTGCGCGTTCATCACGCCCATTTCGATTCGTTCTCAACAACTTGTTGTGCACCAACTCCAACTTGAGTTGGTGCTTCGACCTGCGCCACACCCTGCGCGCCTGCCCCCCGAAGCGGAGTGGATGGGGGGTGCGGACCGCTAAAGGCGGCGGGGGGGTCTAGGATGAGCAAGCCACTGACCGGCGGGGCGGTCGGGGTGCGCTGCGCGGCTGGTGCCGGTAGTTGAACGCCCGGACTGGGCGGCTCGCCCGCGCCCGCTTCCACGCGGAGAGTCAGCGCCGTGAACACGCCGCGCACATCGGCCTGGGCCGCTTCAATGTGGCACTGCAACCACAGCCCCCCGGCGACGAGCGTCACCACCCGCCCGGCTTCCGCGAGTTCGGGGCGGCTGGTGGTGGCAACTTTGGCGCGGGTCGCTTCCTGCTCATATAGCGCGGGCGCAATCAGCACCGTATCGGATTCTGCGCCGACTCCCGCATCGCTCAACCACAACATCACGCCCCGCAACGGCGCGGTGGGGTCAGACAGCATCACACCGCGCTCCGGGTCACACTGCGCGACACTGCACTCGCCCAGCCCCCGATTGCCCGCACCCAGTGCGCGATTACTGTCGACGTAATCGTGGGCACGGGTGAACCTATCGGGGGCCAGTGGCCCGCCGCCGGAGAGCAACACGCCTGGCCGATAGCGCGTCACGAAACTCAACTGCGCCGGCGATTCGCTGACCGGGGCCGGCTCCGGGGGACGGCGCAATGGCGACGGCAGGACGGGCGTCGTCACCATCGGCGATGGAGCAGGCGCGGGCTTCGCTAGTGCGAAGGCAGGTTCGACTCTCGCCATCGGCGGGGACTGGAGCGGACGCGCAACAGGAGCAGTCGGCGGGGACACGGGCACCTGTGCACCCCGTTCGGGCCGAGAGCCCCGGCCCGCCGGGGCGAGACGGCCTGCCCCCCGAAGCGCAGCGGATGGGGGGTGCGGCACTGGCGCAGGCAAATCAAAGGCCGCCGTCGCTTCGAGTCCGGCCAGTGCGGCGGCGCGTTTCTGAATCACGCCCGCGCGCGCGGCCATGCGCGCCTCCAGCGCGGCGAGCGTCGCTTCGAGTTCTTCGACCTGCGCCCGCACTTGCATATAGTTGCCCAATGCGGCGTGTTGGCGTTCCAGTTCAGCATAGGTTAGACCGGCGAAGGGGTCGTCGTTATTAGTAGGTAGCATCCGCGGTTTCTCCATAGGCTTCGGCCAGTGACCACCGGAACAACTCGGCGGGCGCGGGAAAATCACCTTCCGGCGCGGTACGCGTACGCGGCACACTTATCGGCGACGTAGCGATTTGAGTAGGGTACGGGTCGGTATAGGGCACTGGCTCGAGTCGGGGCGGGGGAGCAGGGTTCGCCGCACGGGGCGCGACGCTCACCGCTGTTGTCCTTCGACTTTCGCTCAGGATCAACCCAACAGCTAGCGCCGTCTCGCCACCTGCCTCCTGAAGCGGAGTGGATGGGGGGCGCTCCGACGGGGTGGGATAGGGGTCAACATACGGGGCTGGGTTCGGTGCCTTCAGCGGAGCGTGTAACAGCGGTAACGCCAGCGCGGCTTGCGCCCGCAACTGCGCCCACCCGGCTTCCAGCTGGCTATGCAGCGCAGCCCGCGTGGCCGCGTCCGCTCGTTGGTCAGCCTCCAGCCGGGCCAAATCCTCTCGTAAATAGTCAGTTACTTCATTTAACGTGTTCACTCAGGGCCTCCTTCTGCAAAAGCGGGCAGAGGCGCTTCTCGGCGCCTGCCCCCCGAAGCGAAGCGGATGGGGGGTGCGCTACCTCCCCCGCCGCCAGCGCCCACCACTTGCCCTGACTCCGGTGCGCGGCCAGCGCCGCGCCATCCGGCAACGTGCGGAGATATTCGGCCAGATGCGCGTCGCCAAAGGACGCGGCGATTTTGTCGGCCAGTTCCGGGCCGCACCGGGTAAAGGCCATCACGTCCCACTGCGCCCCTTTGCCCGCGTGCAAGGCGCTCAGATTTTCCAGCGGCTGCCAATCACTTTCCTGCCAGTTCACTCCAACGCTCAGGATCCGGTAGGCGCGCCCGTGCGCCATCGCCGCCTCCAGCGCGAGGCCCAGTGCGCCGCGCAGAGCCTGCACCCGCCCGCCGCGCGCTTCCGGCGCGTCAATCAGAATGTGCCCGCCCGCGCCCAAGTGCGCGTCAAAATCAAAATTGCCTGAGAGCCAGGCGGCCACCGCCGCGTCGCTAATGAGCCGGTCAGCGGCATGAGCGGCCGTCAACATTCGCGGGTCACTTGCCCAAAATTTGGCGAGGTCGGCCAGATTCCGCGCGCCACTCCGGTAAGCCGCTTCCACCGCCGTCGGCTCGTGCACGCCCACGCCGCGCAACCACCACCGCCAGCGCATGAGCGTGGCCGCCTCGCCCAGCGCCGACTCCGCCAACGGATTGAAACCGCGCAAGCCGGGCCGGTGCAGGCTAAACTCGGCGGCCTGCCCGCCGGTCACGAGCCGCGCGACCTCCGGCAGTTGCCGCAGGTGTTCGCTCAGTTCGCCGATGCCGTCCACAATCAACGTGGCTGTCCCACCGTCTCGCCCACCTGCCCCCCTGAGCGAAGCGAATGGGGGGTCTTCGACGGGGTTGGTCAAGGCCGTCTGTGCCAGTGGCGTGAGCAGGGCCAACTGCGCGGAGGCGTCACCCACCAACCGCGCCGGAGCCGGCAGGCCGCCCTCGCCGACGTGCCACACCGCATTCTCCGGCGACTCCACCACATATGGCAGAGTCGGGAGCGTGTGCAAGCCCAGCGTCAAGGGCGGCAGAACCACCGCCGCGCCGGGTTGGTTGGTCTGGTCTTTCACGCCCCGACCCGTCACGCCGACGTACATCCCGCCCGGCAAAATTTTGGCATCGGCTTCGCCCACGCAGGTGGCCCACTCTCCTGGCACATACACACGTGCGACGGGTTTGGGCGCAGGATGCGCCAGTTCGAGCGTCAACCCAAAGTCCTTCGCCATGCGCTCCAGCACGTTAATCCACTTGGCCTCGCCGCCGACATAAAGCGCCAGCGTGCCTTCGCCGTGGTTCCCCTTCGACTGTCGCTCAGGGTGTCGCTCACCGGGCCGCAGGCGCAATTCGAGTTGCGCGGTATTACGGGCCAGCCGCCCGAAGGCGTCTGCCGCCGGGCGCGGGTCGGCGTAGCGCACGCGCCGCCATTGTCGAAAGTCCAGTAATCCGAACATAGGCGTTACTCCACCTGCTCCAGCCAACTCAAATCTTCTTCACCCGCGACTGGTTTCGCGCCGGGTACCGGGGCGCTCGCTTGCGCCATCTTTTTCAGCGCCGCCTGCCGTTTCTGGCGCAGAAAAATCAATAACTGCTCGCGCAGATATTCCAGTTTTTGTTGCGCGCCGGCGGCCATTTGTTCGGAGGTGGCTTGATTATTCGAGAACATACACTGCTCCTTTTCAATTCAATGTGGGGCTGGCCTGCCTATCCAGTTGCCTGTCCTGACCGACACCGTTCGCCGCTCGCCCTGCTCGCGCAGCAGCCCGTGTACCCCACACGCAATTGCGCGTGGGGCAGGCCGTCTCGCCACCTGCCCCCGAAGCGACCTGTCCCCCGAAGCGGAGCGGAGTGGGGAAGCGGATGGGGGGCGCTCCGACGGGGTGGCAAACGACAGGGTGCCGCGAACACCGACGGCACGTGGGCGAAGCCCATGTGAGACGGCAGGCTGGGGGCACCGTGCCCAATGCACACTGGGTGTGGGCATCACTTTAGGAACGCCTCGGCTTCGGAGGGCAGCAAATTGAAATTCACCAGCGTCGTCTGGTCGAGTAGCGCCACGCCTTGCCCCTGCCGGGCTTGCGGCAAAAAGTTGGCATAAACCGGCGGCAGGCGCTTGCGGAAGTTCGCGCGCGCCAGATCAGCCTCAGCCGTTTCCTGCTTGAAAATCAGCCAGAAGGGAATGTTCGTGAGCATGAAGTGGCTGGTCAGGTCGTGCGCCTTGCCGACCTCGGTGCCCGAAAACGTCGCCAGATTTTGCTCGGCCAGCCACAGCGCGAGTTTGAGATTGCGCGCGGTTTTAATCAGCACTTCGAGGCGCTTGGACAAAAACGGGTTGCGCGACATGGCGTAATACTCGTCAATCGCCAGGATGCGTGGGCGAGCCTGGTTCGCCTGCTTGTCGCGGCGGCACGTCCGCACCAGCGCCGAAAACATGGCGAAGTACAGTAACGTCTTGAAGTCGTCGCTGTCTGAGTCCTGCCCAGCGACCGATTGCGCATCAAATAAATCCGCGCCGTCAAAGTCGAGCGTGAGGTTCGTGGCTCGGTTGAAGATGCTCCCCAACCCGCCGCTGACGTATAGGCCGCCGATTTCCTCGGCCAGATATTCGGCCTGGTCGCCGTAATACTGGCTCTTCATCTCGCGCAAGGCTTCGCAGAGCAGTTCTAAGCGGGGCGCGGTCGCTGCGTCTTCGCGCTCGTCCATGCTTAAGCCCTCGTACACGACCGTCAGCGCCTTGCTCACAAAGCCCCGGTCAATGTTGTCGAGTTGCCGCCTGAGCATCGTCTGGAGCATCGCAATCACCTGGGATTCCTGCTCGGCCTGGTTCTCGCCCACCCAGTCCAACGGGTTAATCTGGATGTTGCTCCACGTCAGTTCGTGGAAGCGCAGGCCCGGATCGTTGAAACCTTCCGGCCCCAACAGGCGCGCGAGTTTGCGAGCGTTGCCCATCGGCTCCAGGAACACAATCGGCACGCCGTGCGTGGCGCGCTCACGGGCCAGTAGCGCCATCATGCTCACCGACTTCCCGCCGCCGGTCGTGCCCAGGAAGCCGAGATGATAGGCACGGTTGGTTTTTGTCCAGCCGCGAAAATGCACCGGGCCGAGCGATTGCGCGTTCAACCCCATGCGAAAGCCCAGATAAATGCCGGTGGGTTCGGAGATATTCGTGATGCCCGCCAGTCCGCTCACCGCGACCGGCAGGGCTTTCGCCAGCACTGTGCGCGGCGCGTAGGGCAAGTCAACGCGCGCCTGCTCGTCGAAGAAGCCTAAGCAACTCGCCTGCCGTCCGGCCATCAGCGAGAGAGACAGCGAGGCCTCGAAGCCCTGCTTGATTTTGTTGGCGCGCGCGAGCAAACGATCTTCGCGCGCGTCCCGGAGCAGAAAGACGAGCCGTGAGCGATACACCGGCTCCTGTGATTCCAGCGCGGCCTGCGCCGTCTGCGATAGTCGCCGGGCGTCGTCGTCGTCCAGCCGCGATTGCGAGAGATTCTTCAGCCCTTGCCGCGCCAGCCGCACCTGCGTTTCCGGCACGCGCTCGAAGTCCAGACAAATCGCCAGCGGGCCGTCGGCGCGCGTGATGAGCGAGGCCCACGGCCACCACCACGTCCAGCGCCCGGGCGGATAGTTGTGCGCGGCCATGAGTTTGACGAACAGCCCGCCGGGGCGCGCCGGGCGCAGGGTGTGTGGGCCGGGGTCGTAGTTGCGCTCACCGAGCAGCGCGTCTGGCGGCATGGCTTCGGTGAGATAATTGGACAAGGCCAACAGCGGCTGGTCCCAACTGAGCAGATAATGGCGCACGCTCCACGCGGTCTGCATCTCCAGTTGGATGCGGATGACGCGGGCTTCTTCTTCGATGTAACTTTGCCGCCACGGGGAGCGCAAGCGGGCCAACTGCGCGCGCCGGGCGCTCTCAAATCCGGCGGGCGAAATCGGCTCGATGAACGAGAGCAGGCGCAGATGCGCGACGCGTAGCGCGTTGTCCAGCACGCCTTGAATCTCGGCCTGCTCGGGCGCGTCCAGCGCCTGAAAGTCCGGCAGTTTCAACTCGTAGGAATAGAGTGACTTAGTTATTGACATTTATAATAAAATAGCATAATATGTGCTTATGGATAAGATATATGCCCCGCGTGAATTCGGCAAACTGATTGGGCGCACAACCCAGACATTGCAACTCTGGGACCGTAAGGGCCTGCTGACAGCGCACCGTACCCCCACCAATCGCCGCTATTACACGCATGACCAGTACCTGCAGGTCATCGGGCAAAAGGCGAAAGAACAAAAGATTGTGGCCTATTGCCGGGTGTCGAGCGCCGGGCAGAAGAATGATCTGGCGAGTCAGAAGGCGGCTGTTGAGCGGTTCTGCATCGCGGCGGGCAAGCCGGTGGCCGTGTGGTTGCAAGACATTGGCAGTGGGCTGAACTACAAGCGCAAGAACTTCGTGGGGCTGATGGAAATGGTCGAGCACGGCGAAGTGTCTGAAATCGTCATCGCCCATCCAGACCGCCTGGTGCGCTTTGGCTACGAATGGTTTGAGAAATTCTGTCAGGATCATGGCACGACTTTAACGGTGATGAACGCCGAAACACTCTCTCCGGAAGAAGAGATGACGCAAGATTTGTTGTCCATCCTCCACGGTTTTTCGTCGCGGCTGTACGGGCTGCGGAAAAACAAGAAGCAGATTGCCCAGTTGGCGGAAGAGAAGCCAGCCGCATGAGAACCCTCCGTCGCGTCAGTCTGCCCCTCAACCGGGCCAAGTGGGAGTCCCTCTGCGACCTCGCCCGACGTTATCGGGCCGAGAAGAACGCGCACCTGCCCCACTATCACGTGGACGCCCACTGCGCCGCCGAGTCTTCGGAGCGCGTGCGCCGCGATGAATTGGTCGCCGACCATTACGCCACGGCCAACGGGTTGCAAGCGCGGATGTGGAAGATGGCACAGAAGGATGCTTACGAGACGGTGGACAAACAGTGGGCGGCTCTGCGGGAAGAACTCACGCCGCTCATTCAACGGCATGACGACTGGAGCGACACCGCCAAACACTATGCCCACTGGCTGCTCTACACCCCCCAGCGCATGGCCGCCCTGGTCAGTGGGCCAGCCCTCGTGCCAACCCAGTTTGCCGTGCTGGAGGCTGAGCAGAAAATGGTTCGCAACTATCTCCGGCGCGTCATCCGCCGCAAGCGCGGTAGCCGCCCGGTGGCGAAAACTGCTCGGTCTATCGGATTTGACTCGGATATGTACGCTACGTTTGAGCAGGACGGGCGACAATATATCTGCTTGATGAGTCTGAAAAAGGGCAAGCGGCTGGTGGTGCCGCTCACCGGGAACACGCCGATTGTCGGCAATCTCCGCGTCGTGCTGGACTTCGAGCGGCAACGGGTTGAAGTGCATTACACCGCCACCGTGAAAGCCCCTGTCCCCCTGACGGGTGAGCCGTGCGGCTTGGATGCTGGCGTGACGGAAGTGTTTACCGATGAGCAAGGAAATCGTTACGGTAAGAAGTTGGGGCAGGTCATCGGCCAGGCTTCGGACGTGATTTGCGACAAAGGCCGCAAGCGCAACAAACTTCACCAGTTGGCGAAGAAGGCGGCCGACACAGGCGACCACGCCAAAGCCGGGCGTATCCGCCAGTTTAACCTGGGGCAGCAGCAGTTGCGTCAGCGCACGCGCCGCCAGCGCGCGGAGATGGAGCGGCAGATTAACACCGCGACCAATCAGGTGATTGCCAAACGCCAGCCAGCCATCATCGTCACCGAGAAATTGGACATTCGCGGCAAAGCCCAAAGCAAGCAAATCTCCCGGCGCGTGAGTTTGTGGATGCGCCGGATATTGCAGGAACGCGCTGAGTTCAAGGCGTCGGCGGAAGGTTTCCGTCGAGAGCAGGTCAATCCCGCCTATTCGTCTCAAACGTGTC
>Ga0315281_10007902_pt1 | contig 14891 bp, 10 predicted proteins | sample YL17G07_0_MG_FD_204540 | JGI IMG/M metagenome (GOLD analysis project Ga0315281, IMG submission 204540) | Sediment microbial communities from Yellowstone Lake, YNP, Wyoming, USA - YL17G07_0 | ecosystem: Environmental > Aquatic > Freshwater > Lake > Sediment | place: USA: Wyoming | collected...
ACGACGTTGTGTGGTGGATGCGGGAACGGGTTGCAGAGCTCAAATTGGGGACATGGTTCCAGCCGTCGATCTCCATTCAACGGCCCAAATCGAGCCCGCAAAAGGATGGCCAGGTCATCCATCGGGGTGATTTGCTCCACTCCGACTTCGGCATCACGTATCTCGGCCTCCATACGGACAATCAGGAGCACGCTTATGTTCTGCGGGAAGGGGAGGAGGATGCGCCGCAGGGTTTGAAGGCGGCCCTCGCCCACGGAAACCGGCTCCAGGACATCCTGATCGGCGAATTCAAGGATGGACGGCCGGGAAACGAGATCCTCGCCGCGGCGCTCGAAAAAGCCAAAAAGGAAGGTTTAAAACCAAGCATCTATACCCATCCGCTCGGCTTTCACGGCCATGCTGCCGGCCCCACGATCGGGCTTTGGGACATGCAGGGCGGGGTTCCGGGATCGGGCGATTACCAACTCTATTACGACACCGTTCATTCCATCGAGCTCAATGTCCGGGTCACGGTCCCCGAATGGGGAAACCAGGAAGTCCAGATCGGACTCGAGCAGGACGCGGTTTTTGCGCGCGCCGGGACATATTTCATCGACGGCCGCCAGACGAAACTGCATTTGATAAAATGAAAAATCCGCCCAAGCTGGCTCAAGGAAAATGAACGCTCTGACGCCTTTTCAGCAGCTTGTCCGCAGCCGACGGAGCATTCGACGCTATTTGCCGAAGCCCGTCGAGCGGGAAAAGATCATCGCCTGCCTCGAGGCCGCTCGTCTTGCGCCGTCGGCCGAGAACGCCCAGACCTGGAGATTCTTGGTCGTCGATGATCCGGAGCTTAAGGCCTCGTTCTCCAAGAAAGCGTTCTCGGGAATCTATTATGCCTGCAGATTCGCAGCCGAGGCACCGGTTCTAATCCTCATCCTGGCCAAACTCGATTTTCTGGCCAACCGGCTGGGGAAGCAGGTCCAGAAGGTTCCCTTCTTTATGATCGACATCGGCATCGCCGGCGAGCACATCGTTCTTCAGGCCGAGGAACTCGGGCTCGGGACATGCTGGATCGGCTGGTTCTCGGTGCGGCGGGCCCGCAAATTTTTCAAGATCCCGCGGAAATACAAGATCATGTCGCTTCTGGCCATGGGTTATTACGAAAAGAAGCCGAAGCGGGAGCAGGAGCGCAAGCCGCTCGACGAGATCGCCTGGTTCAATAAGTTCGGCGAGAAGGGGATTAATGTCAAAAAATAAGAGTCCTAAAACGTGTCTTATGAAAAAGGGATTATTTTTAGTCGCGTTTTTATTGCCAGCCATATTTGCCGTAAGCGCTTTCGCCGAGGACGGCCTGATCACCCGATTCACTCTCGAGCCGTGCGACATCGAGCTCCGCCGTCTCGCCCAGCCGAACACGTATTTCGATAAAGTCGGCCGCAAATTCGCCATGCTCGGCTATGAGAGCGGATCGTTCGAGGCCTGGGCCTATCCGCTCAAGCTCCTCCGCAATTTCGAGCTATCGTTTCTGATCGGATCGAGCGCAGAGCCGGTCCTCGGCAAAGACATCGTCCGCTCCATTTCCGTGACGCCGGCGGCCACGACTCTGACATACGCCTTTCAGTCTTTCACGGTGAAGGCGACCCATGTCGCGGCGATCGACGAGCCCGGAGCCGTCCTCCTTCTCGCGGTTGATACGACCGAGCCCCTGACCGTCGTCTGCAGTTTTCTGCCCGTTCTCCAGCCCATGTGGCCGGCCGGGATCGGCGGTCAATACGCCTTCTGGGACGGCCAGCTCAAAGCCTATCTCATTGGCGAGCCGACGCGGACGAACCACGGGTATGTCGGATCGCCCGCCGGACAGGGGATTTCCTATACGCCGGCCCACATGCTCTCGGATTCGCCCAATCAATTCAAGATCGCGATCGAACATCCTGACGCCGTGAAAGGCAAATATATCCCGATCATTTTGGCCGGCGGGAAAGGAAAACGCGAGGACGTCCGGAAGATCTATGAGAAGCTGGCGGCAAATCCCGAAGCTGTTTATCGCGCCGCCGCAGACCATTACCGCCGCCTGAGGCAGGACACGCTCCGCATCAAAACCCCGAATGAAAGAATTGATCTGGCGTTCGAATGGGCCAAAGTGGCCTACGATAATCTCATCGTCGATAACCCCGACCTGGGAAAAGGCCTTGTCGCAGGATTGGGAACTTCGGGGACGGGCGGCCGGCCCGGATTCGGCTGGTTCTTCGGCGGCGACGCTTTTATGAATTCCCTGAGCTTCAATAGTTACGGCGCCCATGAGGCCGTCAAAGAGGCCCTGCTTTTCACTCAGAAATGGCAGCGCGATGATGGAAAAATGGCCCACGAGCTTTCCCAGGCAGCCGGCTATCTCAATTGGTTCAAGGATTATCCCTACGGTTATATCCACGGCGATACGACGCCCTTTTACATCGCGGCCAGCTATGATTACCTCCGGATGTCGGGGGACGCGGAATTCGTGAAGCAGAGCTGGCCCTCGATCAAAAAAGCTTATGATTGGTGTTTGACGACGGACGCCGACGGCGACGGCCTCATGGATAACAGCAAGGCCGGACTTGGCGCGCTCGAATTCGGCTCGCTCACGGGCATCAGGACCGATATCTACCTCGCCGCAGCCTGGGCAAGGGCGGCTTATGCCATGGAGCGGCTGGCCCGAGCGGCCGGTGACGGGGCCTATGAAAAAATGGCCCGCGAGCATTATGTCAAGGCCCAAAAGTCGCTGGACGACAAATTCTGGGACGCCGATAAAGAACAATACACGTACGCCTTCGCCGCCTCCGGAAAACAGGTCAAAGAGCTGACGCCGTGGAGCGCTGTCCCGCTCGTCTGGGGACAGGGAGACGCGCGGCGGAGCATGCTCACGCTGGAAAAGATGAACGCCTCAGACCTTACGACCGACTGGGGCGTCCGGATGCTCTCGAATAAAAGTGCGTTCTACGAGCCCCTCAATTATAATTACGGCGCGGTCTGGCCGTTCCTAACGGGCTGGGTCGGAACCGCCCTCTTTAAGCATAATTTTTCGCTTCAAGGATATGGATTGCTCATGGCCGCCGTCCGCCACACGTTCGATAACGGCCTGGGATACGTGACCGAGCTTTTTTCGGGCCAGCAAAACATCTGGCCCCAGGAGGGAGTCGCCCATCAAGGCTTTTCCTCGAGCGGCGTCGTTTTCCCGCTCGTCCGAGGATTGCTTGGTCTCGAAGGCGATGCCCTGAGAAAAGAAGTCCGCTTCGAGCCCCGATTTCCGGCGGATTGGGCGGACGTATCCATCGAAAATTACAAAGTCGGCGATGAGGCTTTTTCCATGCGCTATAGGAAACTCGCGACTAAGATCCGGCTGGAAATCAGCTCTCGTAAAAACAGCCTTTATAAGTTGATCTTCGCCCCAGCCCTCGGCCTTGGGACGAATGTTCCGAGCGCCATCATGAACGGCCGGAATATCCGTTTTCAATTAGCCGCCTTGCCATTGCCCCAAGCCGTTCAACCCGTCGTGGAGACCAGCCTTTCCGGGAAAGATGTCATAGAAATCGAAATCGAACCGGCAGCAGAACTTTTGCCTCCGGTCAATGAATCGATGACCGGCGATCCCAACCAGGGGCTGAGGATTATCAAGTCAGAATTCAAGGATCGGCGACTGAACGTCATCATCGAAGGATTGTCGAACCGGTCCTATGATTTGCAGGTCACCAATCCCCATCTCCTCCGATCCGTTTCCGGGGCCAAATGGGAAGGCTCGAAGCTCCAAATTCAGATTCCACAAGGAGCGGCGGGCGAGTATATCCGCCATGAGATCATCCTGAACTTGAAATAAGGCAGTTCTCTTCCATCTTGTGTGGGTAAGCTTGATCGGAGGAAAAGATCAGGAAACGGCCACAGCGGCCGGGGAAGGTTGAAAGCGTAGCTTGGAGCAAAGCCGTTCCCAAATCTTCTCCGATCATCCCTAATCCACATAAGATTGAAGAGAGCCAATAAAAAAAATGAAACGACTTCGGGGGAATCGTGATTTAAGAATATAGAGGGCTGAGTTGTGCTAGAATATCCCCGAGGAGTCGAAAATTTTTGATAAAAGGCCTGACGATATAAGGAAGGCCGCCATTTTCCTTTTTTCGGCGGTGCTTCATGTGGCGGGATTCTATGTCTTTCTCCATGTGAAGTTCACCTACAAGATTTACAAATACAAGGAAAAAGCCGCAGACGTTATCCTTTTGCCCAAGGAAAATTTTCGTTTTCCGACATATGCAAAACAGCGGACAGAGACGGCCGGTCCGCGGCAGCCCCTGATCATCAAGCCCGGACATGACATCCAGCCTGCCGGGCCGGCCCCAAAAACGGCCGGACAAACATCCGCTCAAGGTCCGCCGTCCCAACCTGCCGCCGGTCTTGAGGCCCAGCGTCTTCCAATCGCGGGCTCCGGCGTTCAGAGCCCTCAAGCGACCTCCGGAGAGGGCGGCGCATCAGGCACCTTGGCCTCAGGATTCAGCCTGACCTATCCCTTGAATGCCCGACTAAGTTTGGCCAAACCCTCGGAAAACTCGCTTGAAGAGCTTCTTAAACCCAGCCGCTATCAAGCCCGGCCGGACATCAATTTCTCCAAATATGTCAGGCCGGGTATTTCACCGGGCATCCCGGCCGGGGCCGGGATAGGCGGCGCCGGAGGAAAGGGGAGCGGCGGGCAAGCCAGGGGGGCCAGCGTTTCGCTCAACGTCATGCGTTATGATCTATCGCCCTGGGCCGACGAAGTGATGAACAAGATCCAGAAGAACTGGTCGATCGCCCAAACCGGATATGAAACCAGCAAAGGCGAGGTCGGGATCTCGGTCCTGATAACAAAGAACGGGGAGCTCCTGGCTGCCGAGATTGAATCGGCGTCGAAGATCGACGTCCTGGACCAAGCGGCGCTCGATGCCTTGCGGCTCAGCGCGCCGTTTCCTCCGCTTCCGGCCGATTTCCCGAATTCCAGCCTCGAATTGTATTTCGTGTTCCAGTATGGTTATTAAGAAGAGCGTCTTTGTCCACTTTCTGCTCCTGCTTATTATGAGCGCCGGGGCGCTCCAGGCCCAGTGGCGGAGCGACGTCGCCCAGCTTTTTAGCAAGGGCAAGGACTATAAGGCCATCTCGGAATATCTTCTCCAGAATTATAACAAGCTCGAAAATGTTATCGATAATGCCGACGCTTCAGGGATCCTGGCCTTCTGTTTTGGCCGCCTGAACGATCCTCAGAATGAGACGCGCTGGATCACCGAATATTTCGAGTCGTGCGGCGCGAAAGACACGGGGTTCGCCTTCCTGGACCTGGTCAACCAGGCGGACGTCATCGGCTGGCTGAACACCTGGAAGAGCCGCTATCCGTTCATTACCGAGATCGCCCTCATCAAAGGGATCGGCGATGAGCCTCTCGTTCCCCAGGGGATCCTCCCTCTCGTGATCGACATCATGAACGATGCGTATTACAAATTCTACCTGGGTTCGAACGTCCTCGAGGGCGGCCAGTTCAAGTCCGGGTTCAACATCATCGCCCTCGACGCCAACGAACTTTTTCTCAATCCGGGAAGGCGCGTCTGCCTTCTGGAGGTCAAGTCCGGCGGGCTGGTTCTGAAAAAAGAGATCACTCTCGACATCGAAGCCTCTTTTCCCCGGATGCCCGCTGGGCAGCCGTCACCCCAGAGCATCCCGCCCGTTCATTACGCGCTGTCGATGTATGTTGGGGGAGAGCTCGTCCTTTCCAGCCGGAAGACAGAATCCGTCGCGCCGCCGTTTCAACTGGGCCTGAGACCGTCCAACAACCCGGCCTATCTCAAGCCTGATTATTACGTCAAACGGAACGATCCCTGGGCTAATCCCAACTTCAATTCCTTCTCCATTTTTGACGCCGTCGGAATTCTTTACAAGGTTCTCAAAGACCTGTTGAAGAAGAAGGATAACAAGGACGCCCAGCCGCCGAAGATCCAGACGGTCCAGGATTTGAGCCTCGTGTTTAGGCCGAAGGACTCCGCCGGACGCGACCGGGAAATTAAGGTGTCAATTAAACTCCGGACGAAGAACCTGCCCTATGTCCTGAGTCTGCCTTAAGGACTTTGTCCACCCTCGCCAGCGCTCGGCGAAGGCTTTTCTTTTCCGCGCCGAACCCGATGCGCAGGTAGCGGTCCATCTCGAAAAGGTCCCCCGGCGCCAGGAAGACGCTCTGCTCCCGGATGATCTTTTCGGCGAGCGAGGTGGAATTGACGGCGAGGTCATAGCGGACGAGTGTGATCGCCCCGGCTTTCGGAGGAACAAAACTGAATAGGCCAGGGTGCTTCTTCAGCCATGCTTCGAGAACTGGGAAATTTGTGTTTAATATGTTCTTCGTCCGGCGAAGGATTTTAGCCCGGTTGGCTGGCGAAAGCGCGATCGTGGCGAGTTTGTCGCTCAGAATGCTGGGCGAGATCGTCGTGTAATCATGATAGGGCCCGACGCTTTTGATCAGTCCCAGCGGTCCCGCGATCCAGCCGATCCTCAATCCAGCGAGCCCGTAGGCTTTGGACATCCCGTTGACGCATATGACCTTGTCATAACGGCCCCAGAAACTGGGCGTCCTTCGGCCGACGCGCTCGGCTCCTTGATAGACCTCGTCGGCCAGGATCCAAGCGCCGGATTTCCGGGCGATCCGGATGATCTCCTCCATCTCGTCCCTGCTGAAAACTGCTCCCGTCGGGTTGTTGGGGTTGGTGAGAATGATGAGCTTGGTCTTTTTCGTCACGGCGCGGCCGAGCTCGGCCAGATCGGGCGCCCAGTTCTTTTCTTCTCTGAGGCAGAACGTTTTGACTGAGGCGCCGAAGCCGCGGAGAAGTCCCCACATTTGCATATAATTGGGAAGCTCGAAAACGACTTCGTCCCCCTCCTCGATCAGGCTCCACATGAGGAGGAAGTTGGCCTCGGTGGAGCCGGTCGTCACCTGGATCTGGTCGAGGTCGATCCTCGGATATAAGGCAGCGATGTTTTTGCGGAGACCGGGCGTGCCATTGGTCTGGCTGTAGCCCAGGCCTAATTTTTGCACCTTTGCCATCTCCTTCTTGCCGACGAACTCTTCTATGGAGAGCGGGTGGACGCCGCTTTCGGCCAGGTTGAATTCCACGACGTTTTCCCACGTGGATTGAAAGCGCTCAAGCTTGAAGGTTTCTATTTTCATCTTCGCTCCTCTGACCTTTTAACCCCCCTTAATTGTGTAAGGGGGTAGGGGGTTTAATATCACTAAGATAAAATCTTCTTTCATGCCTTATCTTTAACCCCCCTTAATTATGCTTAATTTCCGGAGACACGTTTTAGGACTCTTAATTATTGACATTAATCCCCCCTTCCCCCCTTGGAATTCAAGGGGGGCCAGAAATAGGTTCGTGTCTCCGGATTTGTGGGGTAGGGGGTTTAATATCACTAAGATAAAGTCTTCTTTCATGCCTTATCTTTAATCTCCCTTAATTGTGTAAGGGGGCAGGGGGGTTAATTTAAAATGTTTGACCTTTCTCCTTTATACACTCGCGATGACAACCGGATTATATCTCGACTTTGAACACGCCTCTGAAGGCGAAGCCGAAGACGATGGACAGCCCGAAATAAGCGATGAGCCAGTGGATGCGCCAGCCGAAGAGATTCATTCGCTGGCCGGGATAGGTGATTTCCGCGGATCTTATGGGCGCATTCTTAGGCAGGGGTTTTTCGCCGGGGTTGAAGGCTTGTTCCAGCAATCCCTTGCCCGGCTTTAGCGCAGCGATCTTGGACAAACGGTTTTGTCCGACGGCCACGGATTTTGTGAATGTCTCGTCATGATACCGGAATAGAATATTATAGACGCCTTTTTCCGTGGCCCGCAGGCGCCAATCGATTTCCCGCTCGTCCTCGATCCGGAGCGGCGGCGTTTCGACGGCGATGCCCGGCGGCACTTCCAGCCGAATGTCCGTCTGCAGGGGATTGGTCCCTTCCATCAGCTTGACCTTGACAAGCGCTTCATCCCCGATATCGAGAGAACGCGACCCGAACCAGAGGTTGAGCTGGATGAGAATGAGCATCACAGGGATGATCATGACCAGCATGGGTTTGAGAGCGTAGCTGAAATATTTGAAATTGGCCGATAAGATCTTTCCTTGAGACGTCAATTGCTGGGCCAGGCTGTCTTTGTAGAGCCGCAGTTCAAGAAGGTGGGCTTTGATCTTGTTCTTTATCCTTCGGATGCCCTCTTGGTTGGATGTGCGGCGAAAAATGAAGAGCATCAGCAGTCCGGTCAGGAAAGAAACGACGATCATCGCCACCCAGGGGCTCAGGCCGCGAAAGGGCAGAAAAAGGATGTCGAAGATCTTTCCGATGACCGAATTGAAGAACCACATTATGAAATGTAGCCCAATCCCTTCAGCTTCTTTTTAATCTCCTCTTCGGAGTCGGCCTCGTCGATCTTGGAGATCTCCTTTTCCAGGCAGTGGGCGATGAATTCCTCGGCCGACGAATAGCCGGAGAGTTTCGCGTACTTACGCACTTTGTCCATAAGGTTTTTATCGATCTTGATCTTTTCTTTGGCCATGTTTATCTCCTAAAAATCCCCCTGAACCTCCTTTCCTAGAAGGGAAAAACGGGGGATCATTCAAAGATCGTCTTTCCGATCATTTCTTCCGGTTTTTCGATCCCGAAAACGTCCATGATCGTCGCGGTCAGGTCGTAGAGTGCCGGGGATTCTGCCTTGAAGGTCTGGTTCGCGAGCAGAATGCCGGGCATGATCTCCGCGGCTCCCATATGGTCTCCGCTCCATTTAGCCCGGTTGTCTTCGAGAACGTCTTTGGGAACTTGTCCCAGCGGCGATTTGAAAGAGATGCGGTAGCCGCGGTTGAAGCCAAGGACAATATCCGGAGCCTCATCCACATGCGCTCCCGAATAGACATCCCTGGCCACATAGGCTTTCAGCACGACTTTTTCGCCGGTCTTGGGGTCGGTGAATTCTTCGAGCTTGCGGGCGATCTCCCGGACAAGATTTTCTTTGTCCGGGCCCGCTTGGACGATGCCTTCAGCTTCCCGGCCCTTCTGGTTGATGTAAAGACCGTTCAGCCCGAGGCCGAAGGCCTTTGTCTTCGACCAGTCGGTCGTCGGGAACCCGATTTCCAGGTCCTCCGGCTTGAACTCGTTCCTCAGCCGGAGGTAGCCGTTCTGGCGGAGCCAGGTGTTGAGGTTGAAAGCACGATTGAAGGGATTGAAGCCGTGGTCGGACATGGCCAGCACGACCGTATCCTTATCGATCTTGGCCAGGACGTGATCGAGGATCCTGTCGGCTTCCCGGTAGATGTTTTCGATGACGCCGCCGAACTTTTTAGCCAGGGCGGGGTCATAGGCCGGGTGTTTTTCGTCGAGCATCCGCCAGAACATATGCTGGCGCTGGTCTGTGCTCGAAATGTAATAAAAAAACAGGCCGGAATCGAAGCGCCCGAGCTCGTAGTCGAGCACCGCCCGGCTTTCCTCAAGGACGAAATCGTCCTGCTCGAGGAATTCTTCCTCGTCCAGGATCTCGTTGTCGAGGGCGCTCGTGTCAGCCGGCAGCCCTTTGGTGAAGAACGGCCCGAACTTCTTTTCGAGCTCCTTGGCATAAGATTCCGGAGTGGAGATGGGAAGAGCGGGGTTTCCTGGATCGACGTTGATCGGCGATACATAGAGTTTGAAATTTGGCCGGACTTCCTTGAGATAAAACATGCAGATGCCGGTCACGCTCTGGGTCGGAATAAGGGGAAAGCGGACGCGCTTCCAGCCGCTCCATTCTTTCTCGCCGAGGATGAATTCCTGGTCCTGGATGACGACCTTGGCCACTGGATTTTGAGGGTCGATGAATACCTTGAAATCAATCTCAGCTTCTGGGCGGTCTTTTTTGAACGTATTGACGGGCCCGGGAAGTTTGGCCTCAACGCGGTTTCCGATGACATAGACCTGGTGAACTTCGCCCCCTCCGATATCTTCCTGGATTTCTTTAGGTTCCGTCGTGTAATACCTGAACCGGCCGTAACTCCCCAGGAGATCCGGTGTGCCCATGCCGGACAGAGTTCTCTGCTTCGTCTGAACAGGAGGGTAGTTCGCGGGGATCTTGAAGATTGTGGCCGGGATGTCGTGCTCCTCCAGGACTTGCCAGAACGCTTTGCCTTGGCGCAGGTTCTTGACCGTGCCGCCCTTGATCGGAAAGACGAAATTTCCGACACGGATGGTCTTTGAGGCGTCTTCGGTAGCCGAGGCGGAGAACGTTGGGATATAGGTTTTCGGGTCGCGGTGGATGAAATCGAAAATGCCGTGGCCGCCGGGATTCATGCCTGTAATGAAATTTGACCAGGCGACAGGGCTCTGGGGCGGGATGCTCGTCCCGAGCGAATGGAAGCCTCCCTGGACCGTCAATCTCTGAAAAGCAGGAAGCTTGCCTTCCTTCATCCACATATCCGTGAGGCGGGGGTCCATTCCGTCAAACCCAAGGATGATGACTTTGCGGGACGTCGCCTTTTTGCCCTGGGCTTTGGTCACAAGCCCGCTGCAGGTGCCGAGAGCGAGGAGGGAAGCGGCCCTCAAGCTTGTTTTAATAAAATCCCGGCGACGAATTGGATGGTTCATGTTCTTTTTTTCTTGGCCGGCATAATCTCCCCTTTTCGCCCTTTAGAAAAGGAGGGCGGAGAGGGATCTGCGATGTCGGTTCGAGGGGAAGCAGCCATATCCGATTTCGCGAGGATCGAGCAGCCGTCCATGTGAGCCGGCGGTTCAAGGCCGAAAAGCTCGAGTACGGTCGGAGCGAGGTCCATGATCGAAGGCGTCTTGGCCTCGAATTTGAGGCTGGAGAATAACACGCCGGGAACACATGGGGGATCGATGCAGTGGTCGCCGCTCCAGGCTTTTGTGTTGTCCTCAAAAACCTTATCGGTGATCATTCCTGTGACCCCTTCCCAGGATGCCCGGTAGCCGGCGTTGTAGCCGATGATCAGGTCAGGCGCGTTGTCCTTATAAGGGCCGGAATAGATCTCATCTTTATCGTACGCTCGATTGATAGAAACAGCACCTGTTTCGCCGTCCCTCAAGCCGGTGAGCTTCTTCTGGAGTTCCGCGCAGAGCGCTTTCGATTCCGGGCCGGCGGCGACAGTCCCCTCGGCTTCGCGTTCCTTCTGGTTGATATAAACGCCGCCCAGCCCGAGGGCGTAGGCTTTCGTCCTTTTCCAGTCCACGCCCTTGAACCATTCGCCGCGTTCGGCTTTCCCTTCCTTCAAGGCCAGATAGCCGTTCTTATAAAGCCAGGAATTTAAATTCACGCCGCGGCGGAAAGGCTTGAAGCCGTGGTCGGACATGATGAAGAGCGCGCTTTTGCCGCTCATTTTTTTCCGGACACGGCCGATCATCTCGTCCATCCTTTGGAAGAGGTCCTCGATGATCTGGGGACTCATTGCGGAGGGCCCTTTCTTCAACGCCGGATGGTCTTTGTCCAGATATCGCCAGAACATGTGCGAAATGCTGTCGGTCGTCTCGAAAACGCAGACAACCAGGCCTTTCTTCGTCTTGTCCAGGGCGTTGAACAGCATCCCTTCCCATTCTGAATGATTGGAATAGGTCAGCTCTAAGAATGCCTGTTCGCTGAGGGCGCCTTCGTTCAAGGCCCAGGTGTCATTGGCTTCGCCCAGGGTAATGAAGCTGCCCAAGAGTTTTGACAGATAGACCGAATAAATGAAGGGATGGGATATCGGAAGAGCGGGCTTCTCCGGGTCGATGTTGAGCGGAGTGACGTACATTTCGAAATGCGGCTCGAGTTTCGAGATATAAAACCGGCAGATCGCCTTGATCTTCATGCCCAGGCCCGGACGGAATGTGATTCTCGTCCAGGGCGAAAAAACGTTTTTCTTAAGCGTAATCTTCTGCCCCGAGACGTCGACCCGGGCCTCTCCCTTTTGCCGGTCGAGGGTGATGGTCATCGGCAGCCGGATCTCCTCAGGCTTTTTGAGCATCGTGTTTTCGGGGCCGGAGATGGAGGTTACGACGCGGCTGTTTTTGACTTCTACGGGGATGGCGATCCCGCCTTCGCGCTTCTGGGTCTTCGCCGGATCGGATGTGTAAAAAGAGAACGTTCCCTGGCTGCCCTTGAGGTCTGGCGCGCACATGCCCGAGAGAAGATGTCCCTTGAATTTTTCGGGCGGGAACGTGATCGGCACGCGGAGCACCGTGCTGAATATTCCGCTGTCCCCGAGAATCTTCCAGAACGGGACGCTTTTTCTCATTCCTTTGATCTCGGGCTTGGCCAGCGGGATGTTGTATTTGCCCAGGGAGAGGACTCTCTTCGGTTTTCCGATATGGGCCGAAGAAAGACCGGGAAGATAAGTCCTCGGATCCCGGCTCAGGAAGTCGAAGATGTTGTGCTTGGAGGGGTTGGATCCCGTCATGAACGATGACCAGGCAACGGGGGAGATCGCCGGGGTTGTCGTTTGGAGCCGGGCATACGTGCCTTCTTCCTTCAGTTTGGCAAGATTGGGAAGCTTGCCCTCGGCCATGAATTTTTCGGCGAGCTCGGGCGCGAAGCCGTCCAGGCCGATGATAACGACCTGGTCCACCTGGCTTTTTTTATAGGTTTTCTTGCTTTTGACCAGACGAAAAAGAAGACGGAATGGCCAGGATAGAAAAGAAAAAACAGCCAGAAAGAATGTTAGAAAGAGGACCAGGAACGAAGACAGAAAAGCAAAGCCGGCGCCGGGGCCAATGTAGGCCGAGAGGGGAAGACCTGCGGCCAATAATAGGAGAACGGTCAGGCCAATTTTCCATTTTTTATTTGCCATTAGAATCGGCCCATGATGATTTCCGCCACATCGGATATGGAAAGTTCGGCTCCGTAATCGTTCTTGGCCAGGAAGAAGGCATCGTCCCAAGTGTGCATGCCCTGGAGACCCGGCGTGCGGCCGAAAATCTCTTTTTTCTTGACCGAGCCTTTCATGTCGAAGCCCGGCTCAGCGAGCACGACGAGATCCGGGCCTTTCGAAACAAGCGGGCCGGAGTAGATGTCTTTGGCGTTGAAGACTTTTCGGACGACTTTTTTCCCTTCAAACTCCAGCTTTTCGAGATTCCGGGCGATCTCTTCTTTGATCGCTTTGGCCTCGCTGTGCTCTACCGAGCCCCGCGGATATCTTTCTTTGTAGTTGAGATAGATGCGGCTGGGGTCGAGAGCGAAGGCGACGGTCTTCGGAGAGAGGTCCTCCAAGCCTTTAGGACTGGAATTCGAATATTTGAGGAACTTTTTCTTTTCCAGCCAGGCGTTGAGATACACTTCCTGCCGGATGCCCGTGAAGCCGTGGTCGGAGAGTAAAAAGATATTTTCCTCATCGCCGGCCGTCTTGCGGAATGAGGTGTAAATTTTGTTGATGAGCCGGTCGATCTGGCGGTAATAATCGAGAAAATTCTGATGATGCGGGTGGCTCGAGTCCGGATAGGCGTTCCAGAGAAAGTGATGGAGCCTGTCCGTGCCGGTCATGACAAATTCAAAATAGTCCCATTCTTCTTCCCAGAAATGGTTAAGGGCTTTCTGCCGCCCCATGAGCGTTTTGATCAGCTCCTGCCAGAGAAATGCGTGGTTTTCGCGGGCCTTCAAGGTGTCGATATCGATCTGGTATCCTATTTGTTCGAGATCAGCCTTAAGGGAAAGGGGATAGACGGCCTTGGCCATCTCTATGGCCACAAAGCCCGAGATAAGCACGCCGTTGATTTTACGTGCCGGGTAGGTGGACGGCTGGTTGATGACGATGCATTTTTTGCCCTTCTCGCCCAGTGTGTCCCAGATGGTCGGCGCTTTGACGTCCAAAAAATTCGGGAAACGGAGCTCATACGAGCCCGGCTTGAGGTCGGTGAACCCGAAAATGCCGTGGGTTCCAGGATTGGTGCCAGTCATGAAGTCGGTCCAGCTGACCGCGGAAATCTCGGGGAGGCTGGCCTTCATCCTGTGGAGATGGCCGGAGTCGATAATCCTGCCCGCTGCCGACATGATTCCCTTCCTGGCCATGTCGAGGAGAAGGCCGAAGGGAACACCGTCCAGGCCTATGACGCAGACCCGGTTTTCCTTTTTTTTGTTGAAGATAGACATAAACTGGCTTATTATAGCACCAAAAGCCGCCTTGTCAAAGAATTGGGGTCTGACGCAAAATTGCCGATAGAAACTTCCGATGGGACCTGTCGGATACTCTTGGAGGGAAACCCTTTCTGGGGGTTTCCCTCCAACGCTCGCTTCGCTCTCTGCCTCCTTTCCATGGAGCCTCCGGCGATGAATTCATGGGAAGATGCTCCTTGGAGGGGTGGCAGAGCAGGCGGGTATTCCCGCCGGCCGTTGGAGGGGGACCCTGTGAAAGGGTCCTCATCCAAGAGTGTCCGGGGGGCCCCCGAACCGCGCCACCCATCGGGTATCGTCGCTTTTTTAAGATTTAGCGGAACGCTCTGAGCCTTTAGCGAATGAGCAGCCATATCGGCAATTTTTAGAGGTAGTGCTACACACATGACGCATTTTATGGGTGTGGAGCCGGAAAAATCCCTTTTCTATGGATTTTGTCAGATGTGTAGCTTTGACCCTGAAGTTTGGAAGCTATTTGACCTTGCTGGCTGCTTCGAGCACGCGGGCCAAGAATTCTTCCTCGGGGACCGCCCCCTCAAAGGAGACAGTCTCGTTGACGACCGTCTTGGGGACTCCATACACGTTGAATTTATTAGCCAGATGCGGAAATTCCGTGGATTCCACCATGTCGGCTTTAATCCACGAGGATTCCATGGCAAATTGGTGCCCCAGCCGGACGGCCGTCGTGCAGTAGGGGCATGTAGGCGTGACAAAGACTTGGATGTGGACGGCCTTGTCGATCGTTTGGAGTGCCTCCCTGGTC
>Ga0315281_10007903_pt1 | contig 14889 bp, 15 predicted proteins | sample YL17G07_0_MG_FD_204540 | JGI IMG/M metagenome (GOLD analysis project Ga0315281, IMG submission 204540) | Sediment microbial communities from Yellowstone Lake, YNP, Wyoming, USA - YL17G07_0 | ecosystem: Environmental > Aquatic > Freshwater > Lake > Sediment | place: USA: Wyoming | collected...
ATGGCTTTCCTCTCTGTGTTTTGATATTTCGTCGTGGAAACATCTTACACTGACTTGGTTAGCTATGCTCTTCTTCTTTTGTACTTATCCTTCAAACAACCCCCCAGATTCAGCGAAGGAGGCGTTTTTCTCAGCGTCTCCGCGTCTCAGCGGTTATATTCGTCTTATTGAGAGTCCATCAAATATTACACCATGCATTTTTCAATTTGCACGTACCGTGTTCTTTAAGCTTCCGATCCCCTCGATCCTCACCTCGATCTCGTCGCCCGGTTTCATGGGTCCGATGCCGGCCGGCGTGCCGGTGATGATCAGGTCGCCGGGATACAGCGTCATAATCCGAGAAATGAAGCTGACGAGAAAATCCGCCTTGAAAATAAACTGCGAGGTCCGCGAGGCTTGCCGCCTCTCTCCGTTGAGATAGGACTCGACAAGGAGATCATCGGGATCGAGCCCGGTCTCGATCCAGGGACCGACGGGACAGAAGGTGTCGAAGGACTTGGCGCGCGTCCATTGGCCGTCCTTTTTTTGAAGGTCCCTCGCGGTTACGTCATTTGCGCAGGTGTAGCCCAGAATATGCCTGCGCGCGTCTTCTGGCCGGAGGTCCTTTGTCCGATCCTTGATGACGATCCCGAGTTCAGCCTCGTAGTCCACCTGGGAGCTCGCTTCGGGATACAGGATGGCGTCTGCCGGACCGATGACGGTCGTGGGCGGCTTGAGAAAGATGACCGGCGTATCGGGGACCGGCAGCTCCAGCTCCCGCGCATGGTCCCGGTAGTTCAGTCCCACGGCGATGACCTTGGTCGGGCTGCACGGGGCCAGGAGCTTCACATCGGCAAGCGCCTGGCCTGTCGCAAGCGTTTTCAGAGGGCCGAAGAAATCGCCCTCAAGCTCCCTCACTTCCTCGCCATGCAGGATACCGCACACCGTCCTGCCCTGGACCTGAAATCGCACGAGCTTCATCGAGCGCCCCGATCCTAATGCTTTTTATCGATCCACTCCAGCAGTTGTTCTTCCGGGAGAAAACCGGAAAGCACAATGCCGTCATCGCGGACAAGGGTCGGGGTGCCGTTGAACTCCAACGAATTGGCGAGCGCCTTGCTTCTCTCCACCGCTTCAGCGGTGCATGTTGCCGCCGGTTCAGGCACCGCCTTACCCGCAAAGGCGTCATCGAGGATGTCGAGGGATTTCGTGCAGAGGATAGTCTGCGCCTTTTTCGGGGAATCCTTATGCATGGGCAGCGGATTCATGATCAATGCAAACGCGATATCGCCGCGCTTTGCCACGACCTGCTTCATGATCTTGTGGAGCTCCCGGCAGTAGGGGCAGTCGGGATCGGTAAAGACGATGACTTTTTTCCTGGCGGTTGCCGCACCCATCGTGAGCGCGTCGTCAAGCGGGATCCTGGAGACGTCCACCTTGCGCGCCGGAGGCTGCTTGCCGATGGATTCGACCGGAACGAGCTGTCCCGCGATCAGAAATTTCTTTGAAAAATCGAGATACAGCGTGCCGTGTTTTCCCTCACCCGCGTCAACTTCGATCTGCCACACGCTCTTGAGCGGCGCCACCTTGAGCTCGGTGACCTTCCCGTTCGGCGCGATCTTTTTCACGAGCTCTTCCGCATCTTTTTTACTCAGCTTGTGGCACTCCGTACAGGCCTTGTCGCCTTTTTTGGCCGGAAAGGCCTGGGCGCTCAAGGGCACGGAGATCAGAAGACCGGCGACCATCACGGCAACGCTCTTTTTCATGTAATTCTCCTTTAAAGAGGGTTCAGGGTTCAGGGTTCAGGGTTCAGGGTCCGGGGTCCGGGAAAATCGACCATTGACCCTGGGGCCTGACCCTGTGGTTATTATTTCAGCCCCAGCACGTCCTGCATATCATAGAGCCCCGGTTTTTTGCCGACGATCCATTTCGCGGCGCGCACGGCCCCGCGCGCGAACATATCGCGCGTGTGCGCGCGATGGGTGAGCTCGATCCGCTCTCCCATGCCGATGAAGTAGACCGTGTGCTCTCCGACGATGTCCCCGCCGCGTATGGTTTGCATGCCGATTTCCTCTTTTGTCCGTTCTCCCGTGGACCCCTCACGGTGGCACCTGGCCACCTGGCGATAGTCGCGGCCGAGGGCGGCGGCCACCACTTCTCCCATGCGAACGGCGGTGCCGGAGGGAGCGTCCTTCTTCAACCGGTGGTGCGCTTCGACGATCTCCACGTCGAAATCGCTCCCCAGGGTCTTCGCGAGGTCGGCAAGGGCCTTGAAACAGACATTCACGCCGACGCTCATATTCGGAGAAAGAACGCAGGGGATTTTCTGAACATATTTGTTGAACTCCGCGAGCTGCTCTTTTGAAAACCCGGTGGAGCCGATGACGGCGGGTTTGCCCAATTCCGCGCACGTCCTGATATGCTCAAGACTTGCATCCGGAAAGGTAAAGTCAATGAGCGCATCGCCGGCCTTGAGCGCCGCCGCGAGCTCGTCGGTGATCACGGTCAGAATCCCGCCCGCGGGAAGCCCGGCCGGGCCGCATGCATCCTGGCCCATGAGCGGATGGCCTTTTCGCTCGACGGCCCCTGAAAGACGGATGCCTTCGGACGTTGAAAGCACATTGATGATTCGTGAGCCCATCCTGCCGGCTGCGCCGGTTACGACCGCTTTAATCATGATTTCTCCTCTTAAAATTTAATCGAAGAATCCTTTTTTCTCTGCGCGCTCCGCGTTCTCTGCGGTGAAAGGTTTGGTCTATATCAATCCGTAGTCCTTCAGCGCTTTTTTGAGCTTGTCCTTGTTTGCGTCGCTCATTGCGCAGAGCGGCAGGCGGAACTCTTCGTTGATCCTGCCCATGAGCGCGAGCGCGGTCTTCACCGGGATCGGGTTCGTCTCGATAAACATGAGGCTGTGGAGCGGCTCCATCTTGTAATGGAGCTTGAGCGCCTCTTCCATCTTTCCTGCAAAGAAGGCGTCGAACATCCCCGCGGCATCGGCCGGGATGATGTTTGCGGTCACCGAGATGGCGCCCACTCCGCCGATGGCGAGCAGCGGGAGGGTGGTGAAGTCGTCGCCGGAAATAACGTCAAAGTCCCTGCCGCAGAGACGGATGAGCTCGCTGATCTGCTTCAGGTCGCCGGTCGCTTCCTTGATGCCGACGATGTTCCTGAGCTCCCTGAGGCGCGCAACGGTGGCCGGCAGCATGTTGACGCTGGTCCTGCCCGGCACGTTGTACAGGATAACGGGAATGTCCACCGTGTCGGCCACCGTCTTGAAATGCCGGTACAGCCCTTCCTGCGTCGGCTTGTTGTAATAGGGAGTGATGAGCAGCGCGCCGTTTGCGCCCGCTTTCCGCGCGTGCTTCGTGAGCTCCAGCGTCTCGGAGGTCGAGTTCGACCCCGCGCCCGCGACCACCGGCACGCGCTGGTTCACCGTCTGCACGGTGAACTCGACCACGCGGCGGTGCTCCTCATGAGAAAGGGTCGCGGACTCGCCCGTGGTGCCGCAGGGAACGATCACGTCCGTGCCGCTTTTGATATGAAACTCGATCAGCTCGCCGAGCGCCTTCTCGTCCACCTTCCCGTTCCTGAACGGCGTTACAATCGCAACCATTGAACCTTTAAACATGACAGCCTCCTTTGGAAATAAAATTCCAAAACTCAAATTGCAAGCACCAAATAAATTCCAATGACCAAACGGTTGGAACTTGATTATTGATTGTTGGTGCTTATTTGTCACTTGGTGCTTGGTTCTTGGAATTTTAGTAACTGCTCAGGTCAAAACCGGTTAACCGCAGAGAACGCAAGGAACGCAGAGAGAATTTAATATTTAAAATTCAAGGTTCAAGCTTTTTCTTTGAGTTCCTTGCGTTCTTTGCGGTTAATACGTCTTTTCCGATATTATCCTGAGTAGTTACGAATTTTAAACGAATAATGTCCCCTCGCAGATCACCTCCGCGTTGCCCTCGAGGTGGATGGTATTGAAGTCAACCCCTGAGCGCTCGAACGAGATGATCAGTTTTTCCCCGCCCCTGGTCAGGACCTCGACCGGCGATGAGGCCGCGCCGAGCGAACCGGCGATGAGCGCCGCCGCGACCGAACCGGTGCCGCAGGCCAGGGTCTCGCCTTCCACGCCGCGTTCGTAGGTCCTGATCCTGAGCTTGTGCCTGCCCTGGATCTCGATGAAATTCACGTTTGTGCCGACGGGCTTGAACAGCTCGTGATACCGCGTGGTCCTCCCGATCCGGTCAACGTCCTCGTTGTCCAGGTCCTTGGAGAGATAGACGAGGTGCGGTACGCCGGTGTTGATGTAGTGCCCCATACGCAGTCCGCTTTCGAGCGGGACGGCGATATTCATGCGCAGGCCGGCGGCGCCGGCGAGCTGTACCTTGACCGTGTCCTTCTTCACCTGCGCATGGATGGTTCCCGCGAGCGTTTCGAAGATCATGTCCTTCTTCGCGATCTTTTTCAGGAGCGCAAACCGCGCCGCGCACCGCGAGCCGTTCCCGCACATCTCGGCTTCGCTCCCGTCGGCGTTGAAGAACCGCCATTTAAAGTCCGCCTTCTTCGACGGCACGATCACGATCAGGCCGTCGGCGCCGACTGAGTAGTGCCGGTCACAGACGCGCACCGCCAGACCCTTCAGGTTCATCCCCTTCAAGAGGTCCCCGCGGTTGTCGATCAGGATGAAATCGTTCCCGCTTCCCTGCATTTTATAAAAAGGGATTTTCTTCATAATAAACACCGCTGAGAGCGGAGCGCATGGCGCGAAGAGTTTTTGCTACGCTCTCTGCGCTTTGCGCTCTGTGGTTATTCCTCCATCCACCGGGGGATTTTTTCGCCCTTGATAAGGTCGTTGTACGTTTCGCGCTCCCGGACGATGAAATATTCGTTGCCGTTGACGAGCACCTCGGCCGCGCGGGGCCGGGAGTTGTAGTTCGAGGACATGGAAAACCCGTAGGCCCCCGCGCTCATGACCGCGAGGAGGGCCCCCTGTTTTACCTCGGGCAGCTTCCGGTCCCTGGCCAGGAAATCACCGGATTCGCAGATCGGGCCGACCACATCGAACACCGCCTCCGCCGCATCGGACTCGACCACCGGCCGGATCTCGTGATAGGCCTCGTAGAGGCTCGGCCGGACCAGGTCGTTCATGCCCGCGTCCACGATGAGGAAGCGTTTTTCGCCGCTCTTCTTGTGATAGAGCGCGCTCGTTACGAGGATGCCCGCATTGCCGACGATCGCGCGGCCAGGCTCCATCACGATGGTGCACCCGCTGTTCTCGAGCAGGGGCCGGACAGCCCGCGCCAGGTCTTTCGGCAGGGGAGGCGTTTCGTCCTTGTAGGTGATGCCCAGACCGCCGCCGATATTGACGTATTTTATTTTGATGCCGGAGGACCTGAGCTCGCTGACGAATCCGACGAGCTTTTCAAGGGCGTCCACAAAGGGCTGGAGCTCGGTGATCTGCGAGCCGATGTGCTGGTGCACGCCGACCACTTCCACGTTTTTCAAGCCCTTCGCGGTCCGGTAAAACTCGAGTGCCCGCTCAAGGGGTATGCCGAACTTGTTCTCCTTGAGCCCGGTGGAGATATACTCGTGGGTCCTGGGGTCGATATTCGGGTTCACCCGAAGGGCGATCCTGGCGACCGAGTGCATCTCCTTCGCGGCCTGGTCAAGGGCGATCAGTTCCTCCCCGGACTCGACGTTGAACATGAGGACGCCGACCTTCAGGGCGTACTCGAGTTCGTCCCTGCGCTTGCCGACCCCGGCATAGACGATCTTATTCGGGTCGATGCCGGCGCGGAGCGCGCGGAACAGCTCGCCGCCGGAGACGATGTCCGCCCCGGCGCCTTCCCGGCCGAGCAGTCGCAGCACGGCGCCGTTCGAGTTGGACTTGAGCGCGAAGCAGATAAGGTGCGGTACGCCGGCAAAGGCGCCGTCGAACGCCCGAAAATGGTTCGCAAGCGTGTTGCTGCTGTACAGGTGGAAGGGCGTGCCGACCCGCTGGGCCACGGTCCTTACCAGGACCCCTTCACAGTACAGCTCGCCGTTCTTGTAGTGAAAATCATTCATGGATTATTGGACCTGGGCAACCGTGCCGCCGTTCTCTTTTATGTTCTTTAAGTCGCCGGACCGGTCTGTCCGCGACCTACTGCCGCAACGTCTCGATCAAGGCGTTCTTTTCTTCCGACGCGGCGCTTTCATTTCCAACCCTGTCCACGGCGGTGATAATATAATAATAAACGACCCCCTGTTTCGCTCTTTCGTCCGAGAATATGGTGCGAGTGAGGGCCTTGTCCGTAAGCTTCGCATGGCCCTTGCCGCTTCTGGTCGAGCGGTACACGTTGTATCCGGCAAGGTCCCGCTCCCTGTTCTCGTTCCAGGTGAGGAATGCCCTGCCGACGCCCGGTACGACTGTGAGCCCCGTGGGCCTTGCCGGCGGCGTCCTGTCCCGGGGTGTGGCCGACGCCTCTTCTGAATCGAGGCTTTCCCTCCAGGGCGGAGCCGGGCTGTCCACGGAACGAACTATATAGTAATAGGTTGTGTCGTTCGACACCTTGGCGTCTTTAAAGGAATTCGTCCTGAGCGGCTCCTTGTTCAGCGACAGTTCGTCAAAGCGGCCTTTCTCGGTCCCGCGGCGCAGATTATATCCGACAAAGCCTTCGCAACGGCTGCCGTCCATACGGGTCGTCACGGGAGCCCAGGAAAGCTGGATGGACCCGTCGTTGGCCTGTGCCGTGAGCCCCTTGGGGACCGCAAGCGACAACAGCGGCGCGGCCCGCGCGTCCTCAGACACGGGGCTTACTCCTCCCCGGACGCTCACTGCCCGGATCTGGTAGCTGTACACCTGCCCGTATTTCAAATTCCGGTCGCTCCAGAAGACCCGGTTGTTCCGGACCTCCGCGGGCGCCGGGTCCCCCATGTTGATCTCGGCGTAGAGCTTGTGCCGGCCTTTTTTTCCGTCCCGTCCGATTTCAACGCGGTAGATGCGGAATTGCCTGATATCAGTGGAGGTCATGTCCCTGCCTTCAACGTTTCGGGCCGGTATCGGCCAGGAAAGGAACGCGACGGTGTCCCTGGTCGTCACTGTGATGCTTTCTATCGCCTCAGGCCTCGGACTGTCGGGGACCTGGGGCGGAGTTTTTCTGCCGCAGGCGCCGGAGGTTGTCAAAACAAGGAGGAGAAAGGCCGCAAAGAACCATGGCGCACGGGGATTCATCGCATTTTTTTCTTGAGCGCCTGGAGACGCCTTTTCAGGTTCGACGGCGCCGTTCCTCCATACGAGGTTCGCCTGTTGACCGACGCTTCAAGGGAGAGCGCGTCGTACACGTCCTTGCGGATCAGCGGCGAAAGCTTCCGGTACTCGCCGAGCGGCAACGTCCCGAGACCGCAGCCGCGCTCGGCCGCGAGCAGGACGGCCCTGCCGACGAGCTCGTGCGCCCGGCGGAAGGGCAGGCCCTTCCTGACCAGGTAGTCCGCAAGATCGGTGGCCGTGATGAACCCGTCCTCGGCCGCCTTGCGCATCACCTCCGTATGCACCGTGATGCTTTTGAGCATCTCGATGAACACCGAGAGGGTGCGGCTGACCGTGTCCGAGGCGTCGAAGACCGGCTCTTTGTCCTCCTGCATATCGCGGTTATAGGCGAGCGGCAGGCCTTTCATGATCGTGAGGAGCGCGGTCAGGTCGCCGTAGACCCTGCCGGTCTTGCCGCGCGTGAGTTCGGCCACATCGGGGTTCTTTTTCTGCGGCATGATCGACGAGCCGGTGGTGAATGCGTCGCCTATGGTAATGAACCCGAACTCCGACGAAGACCAGATGACGAGTTCCTCGGAGAAGCGCGAGAGGTGCATCATGATCTGGGCGCAGGCCGCAGTGAACTCGATGGAGAAGTCCCGGTCCGAGACCGCATCGATGCTGTTCTCGCACACCGTTTCGAAGGCCAGCAGTTTTGCGACGAACGTTCTGTCGATGGGCAGCACGGTCCCCGCCAGCGCCCCGGCGCCGAGGGGCATGATATTCACCCGCCGGAAGCAGTCCCGGAGCCGGCCGCGGTCGCGGTCGAGCATCTCGTAGTAGGCCAGCAGGTGGTGGCCGAAGAGCACGGGTTGGGCCCGCTGGAGATGGGTATATCCCGGCATGACCGTGTCGCTGTGCCGCTCCGCCAGCTGCACGAGGACCTTCTGCAGCGAGCCAAGGAGCTCATGGAGCCCTCTGAGCTCGTCACGCAGATACATGCGAATGTCGAGCGCCACCTGATCGTTCCTGCTCCGCGCCGTGTGGAGCTTGCCGCCCACCGGGCCGATTTTCCGGATCAGCCGGTCCTCGATGTTCATGTGGATGTCTTCGAGCTCGAGGCTGAACTCGAAGGCGCCCGAGGCGAGCTCCCTCAGTATCTCCTGGAGCCCCTTGATGATCCTGCGCGAATCATTCTTCGTGATGATGCCGGTCCTGGCGAGCATGGTCGCATGGGCGATGCTGCCGGCGATGTCGTAGGGATACAGTCGCCAGTCGTAGGGCACCGAGGCCGTGAACTCCTCCACGAGCTCGTTCGTGGCTTCGGTGAACCGGCCGGCCCAGGGTTTTGTCTTCTTCGCGGAGGTCTTCGTGTTTATTTTTTTAATTGTCTTTTTAGCCGCCATAATGGATAAAGAGAAACTTCACCTCAAAATAAAAACAAAAGTCAGTAGGGGCGGTCCTATGTGGCCGCCCGCATTCAGGGCAACCACGCAGGGTTGCCCCTACAGATACAATATCATGCGTTTCTTCGTGCCTTCGTGTCTTTGTGGCATATTTGGTTCCGGCCTGTTCGGGTTAGGATTATTTGGAGCCTGCGTTCCTCGCCACCCTGAGCCTCAGCGCGTTCAACCGGATGAAGCCTTCGGCGTCCTTCTGATTATAGACCCGGTCCGCCTCGAAAGTCGCGAGCTCGGGGTTGTAAAGCGACACCGGGGACTTCCTGCCGACGGTATCGCAGTTCCCTTTATAAAGCCTGATCCGCGCCGTACCGGTCACATTCTTCTGCGATTCATCGATGGCGGCCTGAAGCATGGAGCGTTCGGGCGAGAACCAGTACCCATAGTAAACCAGCTCCGCGTATCGGGGGACCAGGCCGTCCCGCAGGTGCATGACCTCGCGGTCCATGGTGATAGACTCCACGGCCCGGTGCGTCGCATGCAACAGCGTTCCGCCGGGTGTTTCGTAGACCCCGCGGGATTTCATGCCCACATAGCGGTTCTCCACAAGATCGACGCGGCCCACGCCGTGCGCTCCGGCGATACGGTTCGCCTCTGCCAAGAGCGCGGCCGGCGAGTAGTTTCTTCCGTTGATGGCAACGGGATCGCCTGCCTTATACTCCACCTCTACATACTCGGCCTTGTCCGGCGCTTTTTCAACAGGCACGGCCATGATATACATGTCGCCCGTTGACTCGATCCAGGGGTCTTCGAGCACCCCGCCTTCATAACTGATATGGAGCAGGTTTCGATCCGTGGAAAAAGGCTTGGCCTTGGTCGCGGTCACCGGGATCTTGCGCTTCTCGGCATAGGCGATCAGCTCCTCGCGGCCCTTCATGGTCCACTCGCGCCAGGGAGCGATGATCTTCACGTCGGGCTTGAGCGCAAAATAGGCGAGCTCGAACCGGACCTGGTCGTTTCCCTTGCCCGTGGCGCCGTGGCAGACCGCATCAGCGCCCTCTTTGACCGCGAGCTCGATCTGGCGCTTTGCAATGAGCGGACGCGCAATGGACGTGCCGAGGAGATAACGCCCCTCGTACACCGCATTCGCGCGCAGCATGGGGAACACGAAGTCCCTGACGAACTCCTCGCGCAGGTCGTCGATGTAAATCTTGCTCGCGCCGGTCCTGATCGCCTTCTCTCGAAGCGGTTCGAGCTCCTCGCCCTGGCCGATGTCGGCGGTAAAGGCGATCACCTCGCAGCCGTAGGTCTCCCTGAGCCAGGTGATGATGACTGAGGTGTCGAGTCCGCCGGAATAGGCAACGACGATTTTTTTTATGTCCTGCTTCAATAGATGCAATCTCCAGAAAAAGGGGCCAGGGGCCAGGGTACAGGGTACAGGGTACAGGGTACAGGGTTCAGGGTTCAGGGTTCAGGGTTCAGGGTTCAGGGTACAGGGTACAGGGTTCAGGGTTCAGGGTTTTGAACACCCTGACTACCGAACCCTGTACCCTGACCCCTGCCTTTGTTATTTCCCTTCTACAATCTTTACCTTCATCTCGATCCGGTCGTTCGGGTTATCGTTCCCGTCCCGGGGCTGGGACACGATCTTGTCCACCACATCCATGCCGCTCTCAACCTCGCCGAACACGGTGTACTGCTTGTCGAGGAAGGACGAGTCCTTTACGCACAGGAAGAACTGCGAGCCCGCGCTGTCGGGATGGCCTGCCCTTGCCATGGAAAGTGTGCCGCGCTTGTGCGGCTTGTCGCTGAACTCGGCCTTGATGGTATATCCGGGACCGCCCTGGCCGTGCTTGCTCTTGTTCGGATCTTTCGAGTTCGGATCTCCGCCCTGGATCATGAAGCCGGGGATGACGCGGTGGAAGGTCGTCCCGTCATAAAAGCCTTTGTTGGCCAGATCGATGAAATTTTTCACGTGGCCGGGGGCGACGTCGGGGAAGAATTTCAGGGTGATATTTCCGAATTTTGTCTCAATGATAGCCTTTGTACCGGACATTTTTTTGACCTCCTTTTTTGTGGCTGTAATGGTTTTTGGCGCCGGCATTGTGGACTGCGCGGATACGGCGATGCTCATGAAAACAGCGAAAAGCGCGATAAAATAAATCCTGACTCTCCTCATCGTCTTCTGTCCTCTCTCATATAAGATGATGCGTGATGTTGCCAAAAGCGCGTCTAAACTATATTCTTTTACCAGAAAGCCGGGGGGATGTCAAATAAAACCAGAGGTTTGCGGGCTGGATGCCGGAGCGACACTGAGCTCAGCCCTCAGAATATTCTTTTTGTTGTTCAGCCCTTTCCTTTTTCGGAGTTTTCTGATAGTATTTCCATTATGGTACGCAAAACTCAGCCGGCCCACATCACAAAAGGAGAATAGACTATGGTACAGAAGGCAAGCAGCACGTTGACCGATATGATGCAGCAGGCGATCGCCCGCGAGATCCAGGTAAGTGTGCAATACATGTGGCAGCATATCATGGCAAAAGGACTGGAGTCGGCGGAGATCGCTGAGGTGTTCGCGAAGGTCGCGATCTCGGAGATGAAGCACGCCGAGAAGATCGCGGAGAGGATTTTCTATTTTGACATCATCCCCACGACCAAACCGGACCCCATCAAGGTGGGCGGTACGCTCAAGGAGATGCTCGGGCATGATGCGAAGGCCGAGGAAGAGGCCATCGACCTCTATAAGAAGATCATCAAGCAGGCCGCCTCTGAGGATGATACCACGACCCGCCTGCTCTTTGAGCAGATCCTCGCGGACGAGGAAGGCCACCACGATACGTTCACGACCCTGCTCGGGAAATAGTATTCTCTGTGCCCTGTCGTCACGCCCGCATCCCGCTCATGGTCCGTATAATCAACAGACCGTGACGCTGCGGGCCTTTTTCATTTTTACGATTGCGGTTTTGTCCGGGATTGTGTAAGATTGCCCCATCCATGGCGCTCTACATTCTGAAAAGGCTATTGCTCTTCATCCCCACCCTTCTCGGCATCACCCTTATCACCTTCATCCTGATGCAATCCCTGCCTGGCGACCCGGCGCAGGGGATGGCCGGTGAACGCGCAACTCCCGAGACCATCGCCCGCATACGGGCGGAACTCGGCCAGGACAGGTCGCTGCCCGTCCAGTATCTCGGCTATCTGAAGCTCCTCGCACGCGGAGAGCTCGGCCGCTCCTACTACACGAACCGGAAGATCAGTGAAGACCTGCTCCAGAAATTCCCGAACACGGCGAGGCTCGCGCTCGCTGCAATGTTCTTTGCGTCGGTCATCGGCATCGGCATGGGAGTGTTCGCGGCCTCGAAGCGCGGCACGAACTGGGACCGGCTCGTGACGCTCCTGTCCGTGGGCGGCATCTCCATCCCCGTCTTCTGGCTCGGCCTTGCGCTCATGCTTCTGTTCGCTTTCTATCTTCGATGGCTCCCGCCGTCGGGCATGGGCAATGGCAGCCTCATCAACATCATTCTTCCGGCGGCCACGCTCGGGACCTTCTCGCTCTCCTACATCGTGCGCGTAACGCGGTCGACCATGCTCGAAACGCTCTCCCAGCCCTATGTTGCCGCCGCCCGGGCCAAGGGCTTATCGGAATCCAGCGTGGTTTTCAAACATGCGCTCAAGAATGCGCTCATCCCCGTGGTGACGCTCATCGGTCTGGACCTCGGTTCGTATTTGAACGGCGCGGTATTGACGGAAACGATCTTCGGCTGGGACGGCCTCGGCCGCTACGCGCTCGACGGAATTTTGAAGCGGGACTACCCCGTCATCATGGGGGTTGTGCTCTTCGGCGCGGTGATCTTCGTGACCATGAACCTTCTGGTCGATATCTCATACCACTTCCTGGATCCGCGGGTAAGAGTGAAGGAAGAACCTTAAAACGTTCAAGGTTCAGGGTTCAAGGTTTATGCACGTGCATAAAATCCATAAAGCCGTCTTTGTTAGTGCGTTATGAATTAATTTCTACTCAAAACGGCAAGAATATTTCTCGCAAAGCACGCAAAGTACGCAAAGAAATTCACAACTAGTAAAAAAGCTCAAAGTCTTAGCTTTGGTCTTAAAACAAAAGAACCAGGCTTACTTTGCGACCTTTGCGTGCTTTGCGAGAGACGCTTTTCGATTTTGACCTTTTGGTTCCGGCTTGTCCGGGTTAGGTTACTATGCTCAATGACCTCTCCATGAAAGCTTTGACAAGCAACACTCCCGCGCTGGTCGCGGTAATCCTGCTCGTGCTGTTAGTGCTGACGGCCGTTGTCGGGCCTTTTCTTGTTTCCTACGATCCCCTTGCCATGGACCTCGACAGCCTGAGGCAGCCGCCGGGCAAGGCGCACCTCTTCGGCACGGACAGCAAGGGCAGAGACATCCTCTCGCGCGTTGTCTGCGGGTCTCGAATCTCTCTCAGCGTGGGGATCGTTGCAGCCGCTCTCTCGCTCTGCATCGGCATCTTTTTCGGACTGGTCGCGGGGTACTTCGGCAGGACCGTGGATGCGTTGTTCTCACAGGTCTTCGATATCTTTCTGGCGTTCCCCAGTCTGCTGCTCGCCATCGGCATCAGCGCGGTCATGCCCCCGGGGCTGATCTCCGTCATGCTCGCGATCACGCTCGTGGGCTGGGCCGGGTTCGCCCGCCTCGTTCGCGGGATCACCCTGTCTCTGAAAGAACAGACCTATGTTGAGGCGTCACGGGCCCTCGGCGCTTCACCGGCAAGGATCTTATACCGGCATATCCTGCCGAACGCGCTTCCGTTGATCCTCGTGGCCGGCAGTCTGCGGGTGGGCGGGTTCATCCTGCTCGAAGCGGCTCTCTCGTTCCTCGGCCTCGGCGTGCAGCCGCCCACGCCCACCTGGGGCTCGATGATCAGCCTGAACCGCGCCTACATAAACTCCGCGCCCTGGATGGTGATCTTTCCCGGCCTCGCAATCAGCATCACCGTAATAAGCTTCAATATCCTCGGCGACTTTTTGCGGGACAAGCTCGACCCGCGGATGCAGGCGTAACGGGAAGGATAACGGGAGAACGGCGTGAGGTTCAACGTCGGCCAGCGTTCAATTACCTTGACTGACCGTTGCCCGTGTGGTAGCATAGTCTTACTTTAATCTTACCTGGAGGCCACCATGTTGACCACGAAACTTTCGAGCAAAGGCCAGGTCATCATCCCCAAGGAAATCCGCAGCCGGCACCACTGGGAGCCGGGGCAGGAACTTCAAGCCATAGATACCGACGACGGCATCCTGCTCAGGCCCGCGTCCCCGTTCCCGGAGACCACCCTGCGGGAGGTGTCTTCTTGTCTTTCGTACTCCGGCAGGCCCAAGACCCTCGAGGAGATGGAAGAGGCCATCAAAAAAGGCGCGAGGGGCATGAAACATGACCGGCGTTGACACCAACATCATCGTCCGACTACTGACCGGTGACGACCCTGCACAATCGGAGAAGGCCCGCGCTGTTCTCAAAAAACCCGACGTCTTTGTCCCGGAAACGGTTATGCTGGAAACCGAGTGGGTCCTGCGCCACGCCTACGGCTTCGAGACAACGGCAATCCAAGACGCCTTTACAAAATTATGCGGCCTTCCCAATATCATCCTCCCGAATCCTCATCGCATACAAACCGCCTTGCAATGGTATACCGAAGGCATGGACTTCGCCGATGCCCTTCATCTGGCTTCAAGCCAGGGATGTAAGACTTTTATTTCTTTCGACCGCAAGCTTGTCCGCAGCTCCGAGGGCCGCGGTCAGTGCAAGGTGAAGGAACCGTAATTGTTGGTCGTAGCCATCAGCATCGCGGTGATAAGCTTCAATGTCCTCGGCGTTTTTTCGGGACAGGCTCGACCCGAGAATGCAAGTGTAGCGATAAAAGGTTTGCTCGCGGCGGAACGGTGCGAGGCTCTACGCATTGACATTACAGGCTTCATATACCATAAACGTTTGTGTAATCACTATGCATAAAAAGGAGAACCCTAAATGACAGGGATTAATCGAATAGCAGTACTGCTAATATCTTTTTTCTTTTTTAGCCTTACGATTGTTTTATTCTCAAGTGCTGGAGAGGTTATTGAGCAGCTACCGCCAGATGAATATTTACTTGATGACCCCCATATGTCAATATTAGACATAATGGTTGACAGTTGAAAAAGTGACCTGCCCCTTGTCACCGTGGGTTATACTGGGCTTATATGGAGTCCAATACAGAGCCACAAATAAGGAGGCAGGTCATGCAGAATTCTATCACAA
>Ga0315281_10007904_pt1 | contig 14889 bp, 11 predicted proteins | sample YL17G07_0_MG_FD_204540 | JGI IMG/M metagenome (GOLD analysis project Ga0315281, IMG submission 204540) | Sediment microbial communities from Yellowstone Lake, YNP, Wyoming, USA - YL17G07_0 | ecosystem: Environmental > Aquatic > Freshwater > Lake > Sediment | place: USA: Wyoming | collected...
GACACGCGGTGACGAGAGTATCGTTTTTGAGGAGATCCTCACGGTCCCGCCCGGCAGGTATGACTTCTCGGTGGGCGTCCGTGACGATGGAAGCGCCAGGAACGCAGAAGATGCCGTGGCTCTCGTCGTCCCACCGGTCGCGTCGACGGGACTCTCAACGCCGGTGTCGTTTGCGCGCGCCGCAAGGAGGGGCTCGCTGTCGGCATTGCCGCAGATGATCGTGAACCCGACGGCCAGTGCCACGTTTGGGCGCGACTCGATCATCCCGTTCTTCATCGAAGCGTACGGCCCAGGGGATACTGACCGGGTTATCCAGTTCGCGGTTCGCGCCGAAAATGGGCGTCCAGTCTATCGTGACAGCGCGACCATTCCCCGTCGCGGGGAGTTGTACACGGGAACGATCGGGATTCCAACGAACCGGGTTGGCATCGGTGCGATGACCCTGGCGATCTGGCTCGCCGGCGGGAATGACACGGCACGGGCTCCGCTCTTCGTCGGGTTCGGTGGCGACCTTCCACTGGCGTCGTACGACGAGATGATCAACTATTTGCGCTGGTTCGCGCCGCCCTATCGCCTGCAGGCCCTGCGCGATACGGCGGCGGAATTCCGCCCGGCGGCATGGACGGCGTTCGTCAACGACTACGCGAACCCGAACGGGTTGGGCGAGGCGCTCCGGGAATATTTCAGCCGCATGTTCGAGGCAAATACGCGATTTCGCGAGGAAACGGTTGCCGGCTGGATGACTGATCGGGGACGTGTACTCCTTGGGCTGGGCCGCCCCGACCAGGTGTACGAGCAGATCGGGCGAAGCATGTCGCAGCAGGGTCGCACGCAGATCTGGGAATACCGAAACCAGGGCGTATCGCTGACATTCTATGACCAGAGCGGATTTGGGCGATGGCGCCTGACCAACACCAGCGAGAACGAATTCCTGAACGCGTGGCGACGACGCGTGCGTTGATCCGCGGCGTATGACTGGCCAACAACCACGGCGGCTCTTTCTTGTCGACGGGTACGCGCTTATCTACCGCGCGTTCTTCGCTCTTGGCGACCAGCAGCTCGTCAGCAGCAAGGGAGAGAACACGGCGATTGCCCGCGGCGCGCTGGAGTTCCTCCGGAAGCTGCTTGAACGACACCACCCGGACTACCTCGGCTGGGTGCACGACGCGGGGCTGTCATTCCGCCACGAGCGCTATCCTGCGTACAAGGCCACACGCGAGCGCCTCGAGCCGGAACAGCAGGCGGATTTCGATACCGGAATCGAGCGGGTGCGTGAGATTCTGGACGCCTACGGCGTGCCGGTCCTGGAGCTTGACGGATTCGAAGCCGATGATGTGATCGGCACGCTCGCACGGCAAGCCGGTGCTCAGGCGGTCGAGACGGTCATCGTGTCGGGCGACAAGGACTTCGTTCAGCTGGTTCGCCCTGGCGTGAAGATCCTGAACCCCTGGCACGGAAGGCCTGGCCGGACGACCGAGAAATGGTACGACGAAGTGAGTGCGCCTGATCGGCTTGGCGTCGCGGCCGAGCGAGTGGTGGACTATCTGGCGCTGCTGGGCGATTCGTCCGACAACGTGCCCGGAGTGAAGGGGATCGGCGAAAAGACGGCGCACGCGTTGATCGAGAAATGGGGGCCGCTCGAGCGCATCCTGGAAAACGTCGACAAGGTCGAACCGACACGCGCCAGGACGGCCCTGCTCGAGTACGGAGCGATGGGGCGTCTTTCGAAGGAACTGGTGACCATTCGTACCGACCTGCCGATGCAGCTCGATCTGGCGGCGCTCACGGTAGAGGAACCGGATTGGGCGCGACTGCGAGACCTGTTCGTCAAACTGGAGTTCAGCAGTCACGCGCACGACGCAGCCGCGCGAGCTGGCGAACCGGCCCAGCCGCCCGGCTTGGCGGTGGTCACTGTCTCTCCGGCGACGAGCTATCAGACGATCGACACGATCGAGGGCGTCGCGCGGGTCATCGCACTGGCACGTGCCGCGAAGGCAATTGCGATTGATACGGAAACAGTGCTCGAACCGGGCGCTCCTCCCGTGGTCAATGCCATGCGCGCTCGGCTGGTCGGGTTGGCGATCGCCACGGCGCCCGGCGTGAGCTTCTACCTGCCATTCAGGCACCGGGCCCGTGAAGAGGAACAGACAGGCCTCGACATGGATACGGGGAGCGGTCTGCAGGCCGCGCCAATGGACACGATCCGAAACCTGCCGGATCCGCTCGCCCCGGAACTCGAGCCCCTGCGCGCACTGCTTGGCGACGCATCGGTGGCGAAGACCGGCCACAACATCAAGTACGATCTCCTCGTGCTTCGGCGCGAAGGAATCACGGTCCGGGGCGTCGATTTCGATACGATGCTTGCGAGCTACCTCATCGACCCGAGCCGGAGGTCGCACGGGCTGGATGCCGTTGCCATCGAATTCCTGCAGCGTCCCATGACATCGTATGAGCAGGTGGCTGGAAAGGGGAAGCAGCAGGTGTCGTTCGACCGCGTCCCGATAGAAGCCGCCCGCGATTACTCCGCGGCGGATGCCGACATGACCCTCTTGCTCCGGAGCGTACTCGAGCCGCGCCTCGACGAAGTCGGAGCGGGCGCACTTCTCCGAGACGTGGAGCTTCCCCTCGTCGACGTGCTGATGGACATGGAATGGACGGGCATCACCATTGATGTTCCGTGGTTCCATTCACTCAAGACACGGTTCGCCAAGGAACGCGCCGTGGCGGAAGAGGCGATTTATGGTGTAGCCGGCGAGCGGTTCAATATCAATTCAAACCGACAGCTCGCAACCATCTTGTTCGAGAAGATGCAGTTGCCCGTGAAGAAGAAGACGTCCACGGGGCCGAGTACCGACGCGTCGGTGTTGCAGCAACTGGCGGACGAGGGCCACGCGCTTCCGGCGCTGATCATGGAGTACCGGGAGATCGCAAAACTCGAAAACACCTATCTCGATACGCTGCCACGGCTCGTCAATCCGGCGACTGGCCGGCTGCACACTTCGTACAACCAGGCTGTGGCGGCGACCGGACGACTGGCGTCGAGTGACCCGAATCTGCAGAACATCCCGATCCGTCGGGAACTCGGAAAGGCCATTAGGCGAGGGTTCATCCCGCGCGTCGGATGGCAGCTCTTGGCGGCTGACTACTCGCAGATCGAGCTTCGCCTGCTTGCCCACCTGTCGGGCGATCCAGCTTTCGTCGAGGCCTTTCGCGCCGGCGGAGACATTCATCGGCAAACGGCCGCGGTAATCTTTGGCGTTGCGCTTGGCGATGTAACCAGTGAAATGCGCGCGCGCGCGAAGACCATCAATTTCGCGACCATCTACGGGCAGGGCGCGCACGCACTGTCACGGCAACTGAAGATTGATCATGCCGACGCCAAGAATTTCATTGAGATGTACTTCACGCGCTTTTCCGGCGTGCGGACGTTCCTTGACTCGACGGTAGCCACGGCGCGCGAGCGGGGATACGTCGAGACGATCCTCGGGCGCCGACGCTACATCCCCGAGCTGCAGGACCGAAACTTCAATATTCGCGCGTTCGGCGAACGCACGGCGCAGAACTCGCCGATTCAGGGATCCGCTGCGGACCTGATCAAAATTGCCATGATTCGCGTGCATCGACAGATGGTCGACCGTGGCCTCGAGAGTCGCCTCCTGCTTCAAGTGCACGACGAACTGGTGTTTGAGGCTCCTCCCGCAGAAGTGGAGGCGCTTCAGGAACTCGTATCACTGGAAATGACGTCGGCGGTTCACCTTGAGGTCCCGCTGGTAGTCGACTTAGGAGTCGGCCACAACTGGCTCGAAGCCAAGGGGTAACCATAAGGGGCCACAGACCTTGCAGTCTGCGTCATTCTACTGCGAAACGAGTGGCGGGCGCGGGGGGCCGTTCCGGCCCCCTGTCGCGAAACCCCATGAATCACATACGTTTGCATACAGGTGCGCCGACGGCCCCGCGCTTGCCACCAGACTAGTATGTGATTGGAAGAACAGCTTTTCGCAACGGAGCGTTTGTGTGATGTCAGTCACAACCGATTCAACCGAGGCGGGCCTGACGCGGCGACAGCAATCGTCACGCGCCGGATTCACGCTGATCGAACTGCTGATCGTGGTCGTGATCATCGGCATTCTTGCTGCAATCGCGATCCCCAAATTTCAGAATACGAAAGGCAAGGCAAACGCGGCCTCGCTCAAGACCGATCTTCGCAACTTGTCGTCGGCAGAAGAAGCGTATTTTTTCGAGAATAGAGCTTACACGACGGTCCTTTCCAACCTGCAGTTGAACTCGTCGCCAGGCGTGACGCTCACGATTGTGGATGCCACGGGGTCCGGCTGGTCGGCGAAGGCAACACACCCGGCCTCGTTTCCGCTGACCTGTGCGCTTTTCAACGGGAACATCACGGCACTGGCACCCGCGACCGTCGAAGGCCTTATCGGCTGTCAGTAGGTGCGTGCGGGCGACGCAGCGTCTCCGTGGCGCGAATTTGCGGGGTGGCGTGAAGGCGTGACCCACGCAATGTCCGGGGGGCTTTGGTTGCACCGGCATATGTGGAAGGGCCATTCAATGGCACATCTCGTGTCATCGAACCGCCGCGAACTCGAGCGAATCGGGCTGGCACTGGGGCTGCACCCCGGGCGCCTGCAATACCGTCCGCTGCGGGATCCCCGGTCGAACGCGCGGGCACCCGCGTGGCACTGGGACTTGGTCGGGCCATGGCTCCCCACGCGGGATTCGTAGTCAACCAGCGCCGTCTATGGGATGGGTTCAAGCGTGTGGCCGAGCGCGGCTGGAGCGGCGCGCGATCCCCGAAACGCCGCCATCGCCACGAGTGTCAGCACATAGGGGAAGGCGAGTACGAGGGTGTACGGGGTGCGCCAGCCCATCGACTGCGTGAGGAACTGCAGTGCGCCGACGCCACCGAACACCAGCGCGCCACCCACCACACCACGAGGCGTCCACCGGCCGAGCGCAACGATGGCGATGGCAATGAACCCACGGCCAGCAGACATACCGTCGGAAAAGGTGCCGGAGTGCGCGACAACCAGCGTCGCCCCGCCAAGGCCTGCGAGGAATCCGCAGGCGAGCAAGGCGAGAAGCTGAAGGGTCTGCGGAGAGTGCCCTGCCGCAGTCACGGCAGGAGGGTACTCGCCGACAGCCCGCATAGCGATGCCCCCTGTCGTGTGGTAAAGCCACCAGCTTACCGCAGGAACGAGCAGGTATAGCGCGTAGGTTGTGACCGGCTGCGCAAAAAGGGCCGTTCCGACCAGGGGCAGATCGGCGAGGCCGGGGATTCGCACGGCGGACAGTGTGTCAACGTGCGCCGAAGGGCTGCCCGACGCCACCACGACTCGGTGCAGACTTGCACTAACGGCGAGCCCCAGCATGCTGACGGCAGCGCCCGCGATGATCTGCTGCGCCCGCAGCGTAATGACGAAGAAGGCGAAAACGAGAGCGACCGCCATGCCGGCAATGCCACCGGCAAGGAACCCGGCTTCCGGACCCAGGGTCATTGCGACGACGAATGAGGCAAACGCTCCACAGGCGATGGCCCCCTCGAGCCCGATGTTGATGACCCCGGCCCGCTCGGCGATAAGTTCGCCGAGTGCCGCGAAGGCGAGTGGAGTGGCCGTGCGAACCATGGCCTGGAGGAATCCGTCCAGCACCACCGTCTCGATCATGGTCTTCGTTCCCCGCCTGTTCTGAGCCGGAACCGGCGCACGCTCGGCACGGCGAGGACTCCGAGGACGACGAGCGCCGCCGCGACGGCGGCAAACTCTGCTGGAACTCCGGCGTCTCGCTGCATGGCATCGGCGCCGGCACCCAGCGCGCCGAACAGCGTCGCCGATGCGATGATGGCAATCGGGTGCAGCCCGCCCAGCAATGCGACGGCAATCGCCGTGTAGCCGTATCCCGGCGACAGTCCGTCGTACAACGCGTATGTCACTCCGGTGACCTCGCAGGCACCTGCGAGCCCGGCAATCGCGCCGCTGGCGATGAGGGCCTGCATTTGCACGGCATCCACGTTGATGAGTCCGGCGCTGGCCGCAGCCGCACGACTCGAGCCTGTTACGCGAAAGCGAAAGCCTGCTGCGGTCGAGCGATAGAACCACCACACGAGGCACGCAATGACGAGAGCCAGTGGAAATCCGGCGTGCAGCCGCTGGCCCTCCAGCAAGAGCGGAAGCCGTGCCGCGGGCTCGAGCAGGCTTGACTGCGGATACGAGCCAGACGGCTCCTGGAGCGGGCCGCGAATGAGATAGCCAACCAGGTGCACGGCGACGAAGTTGAGCAACAGCGTGCTGACAACTTCCATGATGGAAAACCACCGTTTCAGCACGGCGGCGAGCCCGGCCCAGCACGCTCCGGCGGTTGCGCCAACCGCCAATTCCAGAAATACGGAACTGCGCCCCAATACCGGTCCGGCCGCAAGCCCTACGGCGCACGCCGAGGCGGCGCCGGCGAGGAACTGGCCCTCAGCACCGATGTTCAACACGCCAGCCCGAAATGCGATGGCGACGGCAAGTCCGAGCATCAGGATCGGAGTGGCCCTTTTCAGGGTGGCCGACAGGATGGCGAACGAACTCCCGACGGAGCCGGCGACAGCAGCATGTGCCGCCCCTGGAAGGTCGTAGCCGGCCGCCATGATGAGGAGGGAGACCCCGATGACCGCGCCGGCTATCACGGCCACAGGCGCGAGGACAGACGCAAGCACAGGCACCAGCCTCGGCACCGGCATCACGCAGCACCGACCATCGCCCGGCCGATCACATCCGCGTCGAGCGCCGTCTCGCGGACCACGCCCGCAAAGCAGACGACGATGCGATCGGCGATGGACAGCAGTTCCTCTATGTCGCTGGAATACACGACAACCGCGGTCCCGGCAGCCCGAATGGCGCGAAGGCGCTCGAGAATGTCACGCGAGGCTCGCACGTCGAGGCCGCGCGTTGGATTCTCCACGATCAGTGCGCGCGGATTGCCCGCGAGTTCACGCGCGAGGACGAACTTCTGCTGGTTGCCCCCGGACAAGTTCGAAATCGCACCCTGTTGGTCGGCGACGAGGACGTCAAAATCCCGAATCGCGGATCGCGTCGCGGCGGAAAAATCAGGCCAGCGAAGCCTTCCGTGCCGGCTGCCGGCACCGCGCAGCGCGAGGTTGTCGACAAGAGAGAGCCCGGGAATGATGGCGTCGCGGAGCCGGTCTTCAGGAACAAACCCGATGGAATCCGGAAGGTGGACAGAGCCGGCAGAGGGTGCCAGCCGACCGGCGAGCACGCGCAGGAGTTCGCGCTGGCCTCCACCATCCACACCGGCAACACCGACGATTTCACCGGCGTGCACGGATAGCGAAGTCGGAGCGACGCGCCGCACGCCGGATTCGCCGATGACCGTCATGTCGCGCAGGACGAGCACCGCTTGCCTTGGTTCCGTGGGTGACGACGGCGTGCCCGGCGATGCGTCAGGCGGCTGTCGTGTCGGCGCTTCACCAAGGAGCGCGGCCAGCACGGCATGCTCGTCCGTATCCGGCATTGCGGCGGCCAGGACCGTCCGCCCTGACCGCAACACGGTGACCGCATCGGCGTATTGCAGTGCCTCACGAATACGATGCGTGATGACGACCACTGTCCGACCGCTCTGCACGAAGCCGCGCAACCATCGCATCAACTCTGCGGCCTCGAGGGGCGACAGGACGGCGGTGGGCTCGTCGAGCATCAACACCGGGGCGTCATTGGCAATGGCCTTGACGATTTCCACTCGCTGTTGTGCCGCAACCGGAAGGTCGGCGACGAGGGCATAGGGGTCCACGCTCAAACCGGCTGCCGCTGCAACCGTACGGACGCGTGCAGCTGCCGTGCGGGCGGAAAACCGGGTCCATGCGCGGCGTCCGCCGAGGGCGACATTCTCCGCGACCGTCATTGCCGGTACGAGCGAAAAGTGCTGGTGTACAGCGCTGAGTCCCGCGGTGATGGCTTCGGCGCGCGACCTCCATCGAACCGGCCTTCCGTCGAAACGCAACTCGCCGGAGTCGGCATGCGTGAGGCCGGTGGCAACGTGCATCAGGGTCGTCTTCCCCGCCCCGTTTTCTCCAAGCAATGCGTGCAGGGTGCCCGCGCGCACGGAGAGCGATGCCCCGTTCAGGGCAACGGTAGCGCCGAAGCGCTTGTGAATCCCCCGGAGCTCGAGGGCGAGGCCCTCAGCGTTCACAAGCCGGTCGGCGCTGCGATCGCGTAGTGCGGGATTCCGAACGTGTCGGCGACATGATTGCCCACGGCACGAACTCCCAGCGTCTCCGTGGCATAGTGGCCAGCGTAGATGATCACCAGGCCGCGCTCAGGGGCGTCGACGGCAGTCCAGTGCGGTCCCTCACCGACGATCAACGTATCCACGCCGCCGGTGGTCGCCTCGCTGAGTGTTGCGGCTCCTGCACCGGCGCCGCTGCAAATCGCCCAGTGCCGCGTTCGCCGATCCGGCGACATGGCGGATGCAATCGCGGCGCCACCATGCGTCGATGCAAACGCCCCAACCGACCGAAAAAGATCCGCCGTTGCGAGGTCAGCCGTTCCCTGCACGCCGCAAGGAACGCCGTCGAAATGGGCAAACCCGCCAGTCGGATTGAGCGAGAGCGCCTCGGCCAGAAGCCGCGAGTTGCCGAAGCGCGGATGCACGTCCAGGGGAAGATGAATCGAATACACGGCCACGTCGTGCTCCATGAGGAGGCGGAGCCGTTCGTGGCGATAGTCGGTCAGCGGCTGCAGGCCACCCCAGAACAACCCGTGATGCACGATGAGCAGGTTTGCCCCGGTGTCGATCGCGAGGCGGATCGAACGCTCAGAGGCATCAACGGCGCTTGCCATTGCGCGTACCGGACCACGATGAGCGCACTGCACCCCATTGAGGGCGTTTGGATAGTCCGGTGTCGTGGCAACCTCGAGGAGTGCGTCGAGATGCGCTGCGATCGTTGAGAGGAGGACTGTCACCGGATTGGCGGTGCGACCAGCGGTGCGAACGATCCTGCCCGCATGACGGCCTGTACGGAGTCGATTCGCAGTCGATCGGCCACCGAAACGCGTCGCGCGAGTATCTCGCTGGGTTCCCAGCGAACAACATCCTCACGCGTCCCCAGCCGGATGATTCTGGCCTTGAAAACGCCGGAACGAACCTCCTTCGCGACAAGGAACAAGGCGTGAGGAAGGTCGATCACGACACTCCCAATCGTAACGGTCGGGGCGACGGCGTTCTGGTTCGAATTGGATCCGACGACGAGCACGCCATCGTGTTCCTTTGCCGCCTGGAACACCCCAAGGCCGGCGGCATCGGCGTTCTGGAATATCACATCCGCCCGGCGCTGGATGAGGGCAAGGGCCTGCTCCTTGCCGGCGCTCATGTCATCCCAGTTGCCGATGTACGTGATGATCACCTGGACATCGGGTTTGAGTGAGCGCACTCCAGCGGCAAATGCTGCGAAGGAAGCTTTGACAGGGGGAAGTTCCGTTCCACCCACGCAAGCCACGACTCCTGACTTGCTTGCGGCGGCCGCAGTCATCCCGGCGAGGAAGGAAGGTTCGTCGAACGCAAAGGACAGCGCCGCGACATTCGTCCGTACCGTCTCCCCGCCGGTTGTGACGAACATGGTTTTGGGATACTCGGTTGCGACCCGCGCCGCCGCATCCTGAAACTCAAACCCATGACCGAAGACCAGGGAATATCCTGAAGCGCCGTATTGCCGAAAGTTCTCTTCAAAGTCGGCGGGGGTCTTGACCTGGATATGACTCGTCTGCGCGTTCAGGCTGTCTCGAATGCGCAGTAGGCCGGCGTACGCTCCGGCGTTCCACGACTGGTCCGAAATCGGCCCAGGAGTGAGGAGCGCAACGCGGAACTCGGAGCCATGAGATCGGTCAGCGGTCGAGCACGCTACCGCCATGATTCCCACGATCAGGACGAGGACAGGCCGGATCAGTCCAGGCGAGCGTATGAACGAAAAGTCTTTTGTTTGCAGGGAATTATGACGGTTTGTAAACATTTGTATACGGCGAACTGTCTTGTCTATGCTCTTGCGATCCGCAAGGGCTCGCTTCGCGCGGCAGTGGCTTCGATCATCCGAACCAACCCATTGATTCGCGCCCCTTCGAGCACAACGATCGACCTCGTCTCGATATCACCGGAGACCGTCGCAGAAGCCTGAAGTTCGAGCCGTTCCGTTGCGGCCACCGACCCTTCTACATGACCGCCGATGACGACTTCGCCAGCGATAATGTTGCCGCGCACGGCACCTCCACGACCAAGCAACACCTGCCGTGCGCCGGTGACAGATCCATTGATCTCACCGTCGACCTTGAGCACACCCGAGGTCTCCACGTCGCCCGTGATCTTCATCCCGGCCGAGATGATGGACAGCGCAGCTTCGACTGGCGCGGTTGTCATTCTGGCTTCAGGTCTGGAACCAACTTCCTTGTTGAACATCGCCATAAAATCCCCGGGTTCGGAAGGTACGGACGTGTCTAAGGTTCTTGATTCGGAACCGGCCTCAATTTCGTCGCAGCCGGCTGCGCAGGTCGGCTCAGCATGGACTGCACCTGCTCGTATCGCGCCTGCAATCCCTTCAGCGCCTGCTGCAGGGTGTCGAGTCGAAGCGCGTCATTCTCCATTTGGGAGATTCGCGTCCTTAGAAGTGGCACCCGAACGGCCTGAAAGGCAAGGAAGGCCCAACTCACCAGCATGACGGCCGCAACGAACCAGGCCCAGCGACTCGCTGCTGCGCGAACAACGTGGACCTGCCAGGGCCTGAAGACGAACGTCCGGTGCGCCAGTCCTGATTCGCGCTGTATGTGCACAATCATCGCGCCCAAATCACGGGCAAACACATCGCCGTGTCCATCGACGCGGCTCTCGATGGGCGATCCACCGGCCATCAGAGCATCTCCCTCTGGTTTCCGAGGAGCAGGTCGAGCAGGCGCTCGAGATCATCCGTCGAGTAGAATGAAAGGCGCACCTCCCCACGATCCGGTCCGGACAGCGTCATGGCAACGTCGGTCTGAAAACGACGACGTAGCTGATCCTCGATTCCCTTTACCGCTGGCGGTAGCGACGAGGATGGAGTCGGAATTCTCGCCTTTCGCTTCGTTGAGGATGCCGCAGTCGCATCGCGCACACGGCGTTCGACTTCGCGCACCGTGAGGCCATCCTCGACTATGGACCTTGCGAGCACGAGCATTCGGGCTGCATCGCCGTATCCCAGCAAGGCACGCGCGTGCCCGAGTGAAAGCGCGCCGTCGCCGACCATCTTCCGCACAGCGTCTGGCAGTGCGAGCAGGCGAAGCATGTTCGCCACGGTTGATCGTTCGCGGCCCACGGCATCGGCGATTTGCTGCTGGGTGAGCGCGAACCGGGTGATCAGTTCCTGGTATCCCTCGGCCTCTTCAATCGGATTGAGGTCACTGCGCTGCAGATTCTCGATGAGGGCGAGTGTGAGCACCGCCTGATCGTCGAGATCACGCACGTGCACCGGCACTTCGCGCCAACCGAGCGACTGAATCGCCCGGAAGCGGCGTTCACCAGCGACCAACTCAAAAACGGCTCCCTTCTGCCGCACAAGCAGAGGCTGCAGCAATCCGCTTGACTGAATGCTCTTGCGAAGCTCTTCCAGCTCAGCGGGATTGAAAGCCTTCCGTGGCTGAAGCGGATTCGGAACAATCGCCCCGACTGGGATGTTTCGGAACCCTTGCGCCTGATTGTGCCGCTGCACAGAGCGAGCATCCCCCGAGGGCGCAACGGTTGCCGACAACAGGGCATCAAGGCCACGACCGAGGCGGCGGACTTTCTCTTGTGACATTTACACTCTAGTAAAAAGAGTATTAAACAACAGCGAGATCAGCCGGCTTCGTCGAGTCGGTCTTCAAGATGATCTCGTTGACGACCCCCAAATACGCCTTGGCGCCAACTGAGCCAAGATCATACGAGATGATCGGTTTTCCAAAACTCGGCGCTTCGGCAAGCCGGACATTTCTTGGGATCACGCTCTGGAACACGAGATCTCCAAAATGCGCTCTCGCATCTTCGGCCACCTGGCGTGACAGATTCAGCCTCGAATCGAACATCGTGAGCACGACACCCTCGAGCGCAAGCGACGGACTCGCTCCTTGCTGAATGGTAGAGATTGTGCCAATCAACTGTGAAAGTCCCTCGAGCGCATAATACTCGCATTGGAGAGGAATCAGGACGGTATCAGCCGCAACCAACATATTGAGCGTGATGAGCCCAAGTGAAGGCGGGCAGTCGATCACTATGTAGTCGTAGACCGGCCTAAGGCGATCAACCGCTTGTCGCATCCGTTGCTCTCGACCGTCCACCCCGGCGAGCTCGATTTCGGCCGCCGCAAGATCCGGAGATGACGGCAGGACGTCGAGGTTGGCAAACTGGACACCTCGAACAATGGCCAGCTCGGCCAGGCTTGGATCGAGGAGCACGTCATAGGAAGTTGGTTCTTCCCCTCCCCGCTGCAATCCGACTCCACTCGAAGCGTTTCCCTGAGGATCGCCATCGATCAAGAGAGTCTTGCGTTCAGCCGCGGCGAGGCCAGCGGCTATGTTGATGGCCGTCGTCGTCTTGCCGACCCCGCCTTTCTGATTTGCAACTGCGATAACCCTGCCCACGCTCAGCACCGTCTTGGTAAAGTCCAGACGAAGCTATCGGTCACTCGTGCCAGAGCGCAAGACCAATTGTTCCACGTGGAACATTTTGACACCGCAGTCTGATGCGGCATCTACTGAAATAATAGTCTTCTAAATAGAGTTATGATCTGGATAAATCACAAATTTCATAATACATATGTTTTCAAGAACGTGTATGTCTTTTCAGGACAATATTTTAACTGCAGTTACTTGCGTCAGGATGACATGGGATTCTCGACGATAGCAGGCCATTGCTTAGCTTGTCGCTGACGGCATGTCCATACAGAGCCGCGGAATCATGTTGCGATCCGCCAACGGAGAGCCAAGGGCGCCTTTGTGGGTGCGGCAACCCGTACCACGGACACCGAGCTCATTCTATTGGCGTCAAGAGAGACTGCGCTACCGAGAACTACCGGCTTGGTGCTACGCGCTGCAATCAGGGAATCGGCCTTGAAGACCGCGCGCGTGGCTCGACTCGATCCGACATGATTGGGATCCAGCGAAGCGGCGACAGTCCATCTACCCCGTCGCGACGCAGGATGAACGCCGCGCGGTTTGGGTAGCGTTGGAGAAGCACAGTGTCGCGCGCCTGAAAATCCCGCACGTACACATTCCCTGTTTCCCGTTCGAGTACGAGGGGAGGGTAGAGCGCATAGCCCTTGCGATCGGCCTCGACACGGGCGCTGCAGATGGTGTCATACCGCGCACCAGGAAGCATGCGTTCTGTTGTATCAGGCGAAACGGAGCTTGCACGGACGAGCAAGGAATCGCGCAGCAGCGGCCTCAACAGGCGCTCAGCCTGCTCGTGGCGCAGCGAGTTTTGCTCGGCAGCCGTGATGGCGTGCTCGAGCACACACGCATCGACTCTTGAGTACAGCGCGGCCGTCGCTGCGCGCGATACCCCGAGGGCCCAAAGTCGCGCAATGAGTTCGGCTCCCCAGCTCTCGCGAACGAACACCAATGCGTTCGTGACACCAGCGAGGCGTGCCTCCGCGGCATAGTCAGTGCGCATCGAAGTGAGGCCGGCGCGATACTGTGCGGTTCGCCCAGGCAACGAGACGAACGCCGTGACGAACCCGGCAGCCGCAACTCCCCCAATGACGCCCGCGCGAACCCGGAAAGGCCACGCGTGCCAAGTGCTGCGCCCGAGCAGGCGCGCGCACAGCACGATCAGCAGCGGGAGCCAGGGCATGACAAACCTGGGCCCGAGGAAGAAGCCGTCGTGCCAATATGCGAAATACAGCAGTGCGTGGGTTGCCGTTGCTGCGAACAGGTATCGCTCCGTCCGGCTGAGGCGGCCGGTGAGCAGCAGCGCCACAATGATGGGCAGCAGGGAAGGGAATGGCGACTCAAAGAGGTACACGTTCAGCCGCGTGACGTATGTCGAGAGAAGTTCGACCCCCCTCTGCGCGGTATGGGCGTCGCCCCACGGTGCAGCATGAAAACCCAGGCCGTGTGAACTCCCCCACAAGGCCTCGTACCCAAACAGGAATGGAGAGCCTGTCGTCCTGAGGTTCACCCACATCACGACGAACACGGGAATCGCGAGTCCCGCTGCAGCGGCAGCGAGCATTCGCGTGGAAGATCGACCGGAAAACGTCCGCCAGGCGAGCCATGCGCCGGCAGGTGCCCCAAACGCGACTGCATCGAGGGGGCGCACCGCGAATGCGCATCCGGCCGCAAGGCCCATCAACGCCGCCCACCAGCCGCGTGTCGATTCAGGGATAGTCTCACCCGCCGTGACGTACGACAATGCGAGGACGGCAATGATCAGCCACATGAGTACTGGTCCGTGGCTCATGTGCGACGAAAACTGAAACGCCGCAAACGGCGCCAAGCCAAAAAGCGCCGTCGTTGCCGCGACCGCGCCGCCTGGCGCCGTGGGCAGGGTTCTGCGAAGGAGCTTGGCAAACACGAACACCGCTATGCCGCCGCAGATAGGACCGACAAGCCAGGTCGCGTTCACGAGAGCGCCGAGCGCGAGCATCGCAGGCCAGCCCGGCGGAAACTGCGAGTACACGCGTTTCCCGGTGTCCACCATGTGCAGGATTGAGAAGAACTCAGGGGATGTATCTGCCGGCGTCGACAGATGCCCAGCCGCATACATGCGCGCCTGCAGTACCTGCACCAGTTCGTCGATGAGGAGCGGTTTCGCGGAGAAAACGAAGAACGCAATCACGGCGTAGAGGGCAAGGCACGCCGCAGCAATTCCAACATCGACCCG
>Ga0315281_10007905_pt1 | contig 14889 bp, 11 predicted proteins | sample YL17G07_0_MG_FD_204540 | JGI IMG/M metagenome (GOLD analysis project Ga0315281, IMG submission 204540) | Sediment microbial communities from Yellowstone Lake, YNP, Wyoming, USA - YL17G07_0 | ecosystem: Environmental > Aquatic > Freshwater > Lake > Sediment | place: USA: Wyoming | collected...
GTTGTATAACATGGGATTCTTTTTAGGGCTGGGCAAAGTTTGGATAGAAACTGTATCAGCCCAATTATTTTTCGGTATGAAAACCTGAACTGCACCTTGAGAATCCCTAGAAATTTTATGAAACTATCCGGGTATTCAAATTGATGCCCCTCTTTGTGTCCATTCATTCTTCTGAGCTCACGATCCCAGTTTTGCAGCACCTTGGGATCAAGGTTAACGCAGCCTCTTTGGATAAGCTTTTTATTATACGCTGGCCAATTCCTTTCACATTGCATGGGTAATCACATTTACCCGCCTACACAACGGGTAAACTCATGCAATGTTCTTATCCTTTACGCCTGAGTCATGCAACACGCTCCATTAAGATACCTTATTACATTATTAGTCACAATCTTTTTATTTCTATCTTCTACAACACCTTAACGCCCTTACGGGCTCTTACAAGCCGAGGAACCTGGCCAAGAGCGTCACTGTTGAATAGCCGTTGAATAAGGATAAAAAACCATCTCCCCAATATTTTCTTCCATGATATCCATCCACTTATTACGAGAGATGCCTGAATCCATCCAGAAGGCTCTGAAGGATCGCAATTCTCCGCAGGAGACCATGATCCTTCTGGATAAAATACTCGCCCTTGACAAGGAATGGAGGCAGCACAAGAAAGAAGAAGAGGACCTTCGCGCAGAGCGCAACAAGCTGAGCATGGAGATAAACAACGAGAAGAAGGCAGGCAGACAGGCAGTGGACCAGATCAAGCGGTCAGGCGAAATCGCTTCAAGGATAAAGGAAATAGGAGAAAAGACAAAGCATTTCGAGCAGGAGAGCCGCGAGATGCTGATGTTCATCCCCAATATCCCGCATTCATCAGTCCCGCTTGGTTTGAACGAGAGCGCGAATGTCGAAGTCAGGAAAGTAGGCAAACCGAAGAAAAAGAGCGCAGATGTCCTTGACCACCACACGCTCGGCGAGCGGAGCGGCCTGATAGATTTCGACCGCGGGGTGAAGCTGGCAATGCATAGGTTCAGCGTACTCAAAGGCCCGGTCGCGAAACTCGAGCGCGCGCTGATAAATTTCATGCTCAATGTGCAGACATCCCAGGGTTACACAGAGATACTCCCTCCATTCATGGTCAACACGAAGACGATCACCGGAACCGGCCAGCTTCCGAAATTCGAGTTCGACCAGTACAAGATACAGGATGAGGATTTATGGCTCGTCCCGACAGCAGAGGTGCCGCTCACGAATCTTTTTGCTAATGAAGTGCTTGATGAAGCCAGGCTCCCTATAAAGCTGACAGCTTACACCCCCTGCTTTCGTAGAGAGGCAGGCGCTTATGGGAAGGACATAAAAGGGCTTATCCGCCAGCACCAATTTGATAAAGTGGAGCTTGTGAAGTTCAGCCATCCCGACCGCTCGTTCGATGAGCTGGAAAGCCTTACAAAAGATGCTGAGCGTATCCTGCAGCTGCTTGACCTTCCTTATCGCGTGATAGAGCTATGCACCGGGGACATCGGGTTCTCGAGCGCTAAGACATATGATGTGGAGGTATGGATTCCAAGCCAGGACACTTATCGAGAGATCTCTTCATGCTCGAATTGCACGGATTTCCAGGCGCGGCGCGCGAACATAAAATTCAGGGATTCCAAAGGTGCGCTCGAATATGTCCATACGCTGAACGGAAGCGGGCTCGCTGTCGGAAGGACGCTTATTGCAATACTGGAGAATTATCAGGAAGACAAAAAGACGGTCGTGGTCCCGAAACCTCTGCGCGAATTCATGGGCATGGAGACGATCGAGTTCTAGGTATTGGTAGCTATGGCAAGCGGAAAGAAGTTTTTCGCAAAATCAGAAGACGGCTCGATAGAATATTATGCTGATGACCGCTTCATCTATGCGAAGAAGGGAGATGAGGAATACAAGCTCGCGCTATTCGATAACGGGTTCTACAAATTGCGCCTCTGGAAGGGAATCCCGATTCTTGAGATCGACGGATTACGGATGCATCTTGTGAAGGATTTCAAGACCCCGCTCGATTATTCGAAACTGGTCGTGAAAGAGCTTCGGGTTAAAAATGGCGATTTTGTCCTAGACACCTGCATGGGATTGGGATACACTGCAATCGAGGCTTATGATCACGGAGCCAGCGTCACGACGTGCGAGATCAGCAGGGCTGTGCTCACACTTGCCAAATGGAACCCTTTTAGCCAGAAACTGTTCAACAACGAAAAAATAACGATCATAGAAGGGAACATCGCGGAAAAAATCAAAGCCATGCCTGATTCATCTTTCGATGCGATAATCCATGACCCGCCGAGATTCTCGACTGCGGGCGAGCTTTATTCTCTTGAGTTCTATTCACAATTATACCGCGTCCTCAAGAAGGGAGGGAAGCTTTTCCATTATGTCGGTTCGCTCGGGAAGGGGAAGGGGAGGAAAATCGAAGAAGAGGTTGCAAAAAGGCTGAAAGAAGCGGGATTTGGCAAAATACGGTTTGAATCGAAATTACAGGGACTGATAGCCATAAAATAACATAAAGTGCTATCTATTTAATGTCTTCTGTGCAAACAATACTATATGCAACACAGGGCCAGGCTCGCCTTATATGAAATACAGCCAGTATTAAGGAACAAGATCAGGAACTGGATGGAAAGGGTTGGGCATGAGGTTCTGTTTGAAGGGCCTTTGAACGACAAGACTGCGAGGCCGGATGCTGATATCTGGATTGTAAAATGGACCTACGCGTTGAAGGCAGATTTGCTAGACGTGATTCACCCAAAAAGAGGGATCATCAGCCTGACTGCCGGAACTGACCATATAGATAAAGCAACAATAAAAAAGCATGGGCTTTTGCTGGATAATTGCGCTTCTTCACCATCGATTTCTGTCGCAGAACATGCACTAGCTCTTGCGTTTGCCGCAATAATTAAACCTTCAGATTTATCCTCAAATAGTAATGACAGTTTGATATTCCGTGACTGCTCCATGGTGGATGCAGATGCGATTGTCGGCAATATGCTCATACATGTAAGAAATCTTGAAAACGCGATCTTAAGGGCTAAAAAATATGACTATGCACGCCGCGACATTTCCTGGAGCAACCCCGAGATAACCGGATCGAAAGTAACATTCGTAGGAAATGACAAAAGATCGTCCGAACTCGCCAGGATCCTGTCACTTGGATTCAACTGCGAATTGTTCGGGATAAATGCATGCGAAGAATTGCATGCTTTTGGGATAAGTGAGACCAACATGAGCCATGCAGTCTCAAATTCGAATTACATATTTGTCTTTAATGATGCTTTCAGCCAGATGCGCCAGTTTAGCATATCGTGCGAAGATATCTACGTCCCTGAAAAAAAATTCATTGGGTCAAAAGTCGGAGTGATCGGGGCAGGAAGGATAGGCTCTTTCATTGCGAAGATCGCCAAGCTGGGTTTTAGGTGCGATGTGGTTGCGTTTGATAACAACACAAGCGGTGCGCTCGAAGGAATAGGGGTTAAGTATGTGAACGGACTTAGTGAAGCGATCTCAGACCGGGATTTCTTATTCATAACCATTCCCTTTACTAAAAGCACGGAAATGCTCATCGACAAGAATATTCTCTCTGAGATCAAGACCCAGGATCAGGTTATTGTAAATGTTTCACGCGACGAAGTGATTGACAGCAGAACCATACTCTCTTTGCTCGACCAAGGGAGGGTACTCAGATACGCAAGCGACGTAGTGCCAGAAGAAAAGCGCCTTATCTCCAAGGAAGAGCCCAGCGAGCATGCAAAAGCCCTTTTAGAGCACCCGGGTGTGATAATTGTTCCTCATGAAGGTGAAGCATCAGCCGGCACCATCCTTAGGGCAGTTCGCGAATCGCTGGGCAAAGTTGAACGAATGCTGGGAGACACATATATGTGATATTAAATAAACAAAAATAAAGATGGAGGGAGAAAAATGGTTGTGGTGTGTGGAAACAGGATCGGGTTGTACAAAACTTCAGAATACAGGGAAAGGGCAGGGCATATAAGAAGGATAGGCGATGCTGCATTCAACTTCACTGATGCTGACGCATATATCAAAAAGGTAAATGCGGAAAGAAACGACCCAAACGAGCCTTACCCTATTATTGAAGGCAGATACGGTGATCCGACCTTCTATCAGGGAATTGGATCTTATCGGGGTTTTAAACGTTTTATGCAGAGATATGAACACTTCAAAAGTTCTTCAGACAGCAATGGATACAGAATTTCCGGGAACCCGCGGCTTAAAGCGAGACTCATAAAAGGCTGGACACAAGCTCCGGGATATATTCCTGTACCGCCCCACGTAGGCATATACATCACCCCGGGCGTCTCTGGCGCTCTTGACCAGATCGCAGCAGCCTTGATACTGCCTCCCAGGGAAAAAACTGGCGCGGACAACATAGTCATGCCCCTTTGGACATATATGACGCATTTGGCATTAGTATTCAAGCATCAGGGCGAGGTAAAAACCTGCGGCATTTCTGGAGAAGGCCAGATTGACCTGGAGAGCTTGGAAAGGAAAATCGATGAGAACACAAAGGGTATCCTGTTTGCCACAGTCGGAAACCCGCTAAGTACAGCGATGGAACCCGATATCTTTGATAATATCATAAGGCTGGTTTCGAAAAAAATGGAAGAATTTGGAAAGCCGATAGTCATTATCGCGGATGTGATTTATGAACCGTTCCGCAGAAACCAGGCCAAAAGGATCGACCCGATACAGCGGGCGATAAAACTTGACCTTGGCGTTCCCATCATAGAAACAAGCAGCTTCTCCAAAATGATGGCGATCCCAGGCCATAGGGTAGGCCACCTTAGGTATCTATGGGATCCGCACAGTTTCCCGGATTATAGGGAAGACTTTACAACGTCATTGGAATTGATCTACTGGCCAACGCTGTGCCCTGTATCAAACCAGCCCCAGGCTGCTTTGGGCGACCTTTTCGACAGCACCAACAAGAAATATCCTGTCGAAGAAGAATTGGCACCGTTAGCGGCGATGCTCGTATCCCTAAAAGAGCTGATGAAAACCAAAGGAGGCATCAACACCGACACGCTATTCAAAAAAGAGGAATCGAGATCACGTCTTAAGGAATGGGATGTTCCGGATGGTTTTTTCAGCTCTTCTATAATCGCAAAAACTGCGAGGAAGATGGCGAATGCATCATTGCAGGCATACTCGGCTGACATTAATCCAGAAACTGTAGAAAAATTCGGAAGGACAGCGAAGGATGCGAAATTGGTGGAAGAAATAGAGAGAACAAATGAAGAAGGCGTAACCATCAAGTTTTACAGGCTTAGGGAAGATATACTTATACCAGACATTCCAATAGTCGATGGACAGCTTCAGCTATTCGGGATAAGCTCGAAACTGGATTGGATTCATATGGCTGCATTATGCGGTATTGAAACCGAGAATGGAAAGTACCAGGAACATAAAGAGTACATGAGAAGAACTGTTTTTGAGAGGGTATATCATCTGGCAGAAGGGCTTGACTCTTTGCGTTCTGATGGGGTGTACCTGCATCCAGCATATTATGGTCCGGATGGGAAACTGGATCCGGATCGGTTCAATTCCCTGTTCTTATTGTGGGGGATCGAAGGCTTAAGGAGTTATTCACCTGAGGGCCCGTCCCAGGCCGCCCGCGTCGCGATGAAATGCGTCGAAAGCGGACTGCCGATAATCGCAGACGTACCGGCAGAGCTTTTCCTTCCACGTGAGGAACGAAATTACCAGACGTCTTACTTAAGGCATGTATCACTCCAACCTAAAAAAGAAATGGATGCGATGTTGGATATAATACGCATCATAACAAGAGATTTGTAGGAGCAATAATAAAGAATGGGAAAAGGAGAATAAATAAAAAAAGTAAGGATATGGAAAGAAGATTGGGGATTATCACTCCATGAAGAACGCCGCAGTCGGCGGCTCGGGCTTCTCGCCCTTGCGCTCACGGATCTGCTTGACTATTTTTGAGACAAGCTCTTTTGGCATGGGGCTATAGCCAGCGTATTCCTGGTACCAGATAGCCCTGCCCTGCGTTACTCCACGCAGGTCGTTGCTGAATCCGAACATCTCAGCCACAGGCAAGAGCGTGGTTATCGCAGCGTTCTCGCCTTCCTGCTCCATGCCTTCGAGCTGGCCTCTCCTTCCGTTGGTGAGGTTGATGACATCTCCGGCATATTCCTGGAGCGTGTTGATGAGCACCTTCTGCTTGGGTTCAAGCAGGCTTACCCCTGCCATGAGCATGGCTGCGTAGATGGGCCTCTTTATCGCTGGAAGCATCTGCGCGGGGCCCCTATGCACATTGTCCTCGTGAAGGACAGCATCGTAGAGCGTCACTTTCACGCCAGACATCTTCTCTTTGGCGAGCGGCCCCTGGTCAAGGGCTTCCTCGAACCCCTGAACGAGCAGCTCTTCCACCTCATTGAGGCTCTGGATGCCTTTTGTGCCGTTGATGAACACGCTTTCGTTGTGGATATCGTAGATGTTCCTCGCTTCGTCCCGGTCCATGCCGAGCTCCACGAGCTTCTCCCAGACCTCCCTTCCCTTTGGCCTGCCTTCTGCGACAACGCCATCCTTTATGGCTTTTATCACTTCAGGCTCGAGCGGCTCGACAGTGACTTTGATCCTGTTGTGCTTATTCGGGGATTTGCCTTCCACTGGCCCGGCCTTGCCGAGCAAAGCTTCGCGGTAGACGACAATCGGCGGCGATGTGATGATCGGGACTTTCTTCTCGTTCCGGATCTTGTATTCGATGATCTCCAGGTGGAGCTCCCCGTTTCCGCTCATGAGATGCTCGCCTGTCTCTGGATTCAGCTGCACCTTTATAGTCGGATCCTCTTTCGAGATGCTCCGGAGCGCCTCGATCAGTTTCGGCAGGTCTTTCTGCTCTTTGGCTTCGATAGATTTTGTGATGACCGGCTCCGAGTAGTGCTTAATCTGCTCGAATGGCTCGATGGGCATCTCAGAGACTGTCTCTCCGACATAGACATCCTTCAAGCCGACCACTGCGCAGATGTTCCCTGCAGACGCTTTCTCTGCTGGTACCCGGTCAGGCCCCATATATATGCCGACCTGCTGCACCCGGGCATACACCTTTTTAGAGAATATATACAGGTTCGTGCCCTTCTGGACCCTGCCTGAGAAAAGCCTCACGACTCCGACCTCTCCGGCATGCTCATCATAAACCACACCGAAACAGACGCCGATTGCTTTTCCGTTCGCATCGCATGCGATCATGCCCTTCCCTTCTTCAGTCTCGAGATTGCCGTTTTTCCACAGGACCGGAACACGGTATGGCTGCGCGGTTTTCGGGTTCGGAAGATGGGTGACTATCATCTCGAGCAACACATCGTCGAGCGGGCTCTTCTCGACAAGCTCTGCATGCGCTCCTTGGGCGCATTTGTCATATATATCCTTGAATCCGATGTTGAACCGCTTCATCGAAGCGTAAGACAGCGCCCATTTGTGGAACGCGGTCCCGAACGCGACATTCCCCTTGTCGACTTTTATCAGCCAGTCGTCCTTTTTATCCGGAGGCGCATTCCCTTCGATTATCTTGTTAACCTGGGTGATTATCTTGATGAACCGGTCCTGCATGGCCTTGGCGTCGAACTTCAATTCGTTGATGAGCCGGTCGATCTTGTTGATGAACAGGATCGGCTTTGCCCTTTCTTTGAGCGCCTGCCTCAGGTTCGTCTCTGTCTGCGGCATGACGCCTTCTACCGCGTCCACGACAAGGCAGATGCCATCGACAGCCCTCATGGCCCTTACCACATGGAAACCGAAATCCACGTGGCCCGGCGTGTCGATCAGGTTGATGAGATAATCCTTGCCAAGGTGGTTGAAACCGAGCGAGAGGTTCGCGGATTTGATCGTGATGCCTCTAGCCTGCTCCTGAACGTCATAATCTGTCCACCTCTGCTCGCCTGCGAGCTCCTTAGAGATGAGCCCTGCGCGGGCGACGAGCGAGTCTGTGAGCGTTGTCTTGCCATGATCCACATGCGCGACAATCGCGACATTGCGGATATTGTCGATATTATCCATCATCTTCTGTACTTCATCGACTACGAATTCCTTCTTTGCCATGCTGATTCACCGGTTAGTTCCAACGTTAAAATTCGTCAGAATATATTATCCATTCATTAATGAGAAAGGGTTTTAAACATACGGGGGGAGGGAATCAGAAAAGCAATTGCGAGCGGCCGTTGATCTCGCTTTTTATCTCCACGCTCCCGATCTTCCCTTCACCTTGAAGATAGAGCGGCAATCTCTCGATCGTGAGAGTGAACAACCTCCCATCCATCAGCATGCCACCCCAGACCTTCTGTGCATCTCCAGCGACCAAAGTTCGCCTCTCCGATCGTCCATTATCGAGAAGCAAACAATCCAACCTTCCGAGCTCATCGATACCTATGAAAACAATGCGGAACGGGCTTCTTCCCGCCCTTATGACTATCGAATCTCTCTGGGATACCGTACCTTTGAAACGAGCCTTTTGATTCGCTCTCTCAAGGTCCAGTTCTGCCCTTTGGTTCGTCATGATTTCTCCGAACGCAAGCCCAATCAGAAGTTTCTGGCCGTGCATTCTGAAATATGCCCTATTGCAATCAGGCAATTGGCCTGATTGTTTATCGTGCTTCATTGCCATGATTTTGTTTTGTGTAAGATGATTTAAAATTATTGCAGACTCATGCTGCGGACAAAACTCATTTAATCCTACTCTGCTTATTTCCATTCATGAAAGAGATGAAGGAAATAAAGGTGAGGAAGGAATCCGGCGAGTTCGAGCCTTATGACCGCTCGAAAATCGAGAATGCGATGACGCGGGCTGGCCTTTCTGCAAAGGCTGCGCAGGAGATCCTTTCCGAGTTCGAGCCGCAGCTGTATGACAACATCTCCACAAAGAAGATATTCGCGCTTCTTTACGACCTTATCGACCGGGAAAAACCTGAGGTGAGCCACAGGTATAATCTCAAGCATGCGCTTGTCCAGCTCGGGCCGGCTGGGTATGAGTTCGAGGATTTCACTGCGCGCCTTCTATCGCTCGATGGCTATCGCACAGAAGTTAGGCAGATGCTGCAGGGCAGGTGCGTGATGCATGAAGTGGATGTCGTCGCAGAAGATCACAACGAAGTGCTGATGACAGAATGCAAATTCCACTCTTCAGGAGGATTGAAATGCAGGATCCAGGTCGCGCTATATACTTACGCGCGTTTCCTTGACCTTGTCGAAGGGGCGAAGCTCGGAAGATGCAGGCATCTCTCAAAGCCTTTCCTGGTGTGCAACACGAAATTCTCATCTGATGTATTGGAATATGCTGATTGCATGGGTTTCCCGCTGCTTGGCTGGCACTACCCGTTTGATAATGGGCTCGAGGCGCTTATCGAGAAGAGGAAATGCTATCCGATATCTGTGATTCCAGTGGCCAGCCACGTCCTTGCCAAACTGCTCGCGAAAAAGATAGTCACGGTGTTCGACCTTCCGGAGAGCGCATCCAAGCTGGTGGACATGACAGGGATTTCTCTTCAGACTGCGAAATTCATTTTGGAGAAGGCCGAATATGCAAGATAGTATTCCGTCCAATAAATTTACCAAAATGATATGCATTTCGTTCAATGGATTTGCCAGAATGATATCTGGATGATGCAAGAGCGTCTAAGCAGGTGGACTTGACGGGGATTTCTCTTCAGACTGCGAAGTTTATATTGGAGAAGGCGGAGTAAGCGAGATGAACATCAGGAGCAGCACTTCTCCGCTTCCTCTTTCGTAGCGTAGAGAGTCCCGCAACGTCCGCATGTGAAAGCCTGCACAGGATCAGCGCTGCCATGGCATTCTGTGGCCTCTTCTTCATCGAGGTAAAGCGTACCGCATTCATTGCACGCATAGCCAGTGACTTCTTCTGAATCCATGCCATCACTTCGTTTTCTTTTCCTTCGGGCCGTAAGCCTTTCTTCCTGCCCAAAGTCCGGCTATGAACGCGATAAGGACTGCCACAGCGACTATCACCAAGACCTCTTCTGGACCAAGCCCATATATGACGTACATATTCCTGTTCTCTACATTCAGATTAATAAACATACATTAGAATCCCCTATTTTCGGTTCGGGTAGGTATCCGGAACCCGCTTTTCTTTTTCCTTCTTGGCGAGCTTTCAGGCAATGGGATGGCCCGGATGGGATGGATCGATGAGCGCTTCAAGGCGTTCCTCCTCGCATGGGAAAACGAGCGAAAGTAACCTTTTAAACATTGCTTATCATGTGATTGCTCCATGCCCGGTTGCCCCACATGTCATATATTCAAAGGGATGTTCTCCAACCTCAAGAAAAGCAGGGATGGCGTGTTCATGTGCCCGTCCAACCCTGCCCATAAGTTCACAAGAGACAAGGAAGGAAATTTCCATAGCCTTTGAGTGGTTGAGGGGATTTGACATTTTCCTGATTTTTTTCCTTTAGCGGATGCCACATTTCCGCAGAATACTAACACCATATAAGCCTGATTATCGTCGATCCGTTCCGCAGAAATATATTCTCCGCGGAAATGAGGTCACCTGCGAATCGTTTATAAACGACAAAAAGCGCAGCTTATATTGTGACGTCGTGGGCGCATTTGCCCGATGGATTGTCTTTTGGGGCCCTCCTGGGGCCCCGTCATATTCGAAGGTGATCATATGGAAAAGAAAAAGATGGATGTTGGTGGGGATTTCGAATCGCTAGTCAGATACAGGAAAGCGCTTGTTCAAGAGGACCAGGAGGTCTTTGACCGCCTTCTCTTTTACGCGAAGAACCATGCGTCCGCATGCGCGAAATCCGAGCGCAACCTTTTCGAGTCCATGCTTCTTGCTATGGTATTAGAGCAGCAGAAGGTCATTGATGCATTGACTGTGGAACGTGGAGAATATAAGCCCCGCCATCCGGTTCCTAATGTAACTGATGAACACCACGGGGAGTCTCTCCTTTCTTTGCTTGACGCGACAACGGTTAAGGAAGCTCCACCTTGGGTTTCCTGAATAGGCCTCTCACTCTTCTAGTTTTTTCCATTAACTGATGCATGCTTTGCATTTTTGACTGACCACCACCTCCGGCCTCCTGGCGCAATGCCCGGAGGCCGGCTAATCCTGTTTACAGTTGCCCGCAGGCAACTGGAAACAATCGAAATCGCTTTGCGATTTCGGTGCGCAATATTCGAAGCGTCGAATATTGCCGACTTGAGAACGAATCGTCGTTCTCATGGTTTACAGTGTCCTGTTTCCAGTGTCCGGTTTTCAGTTTACGGTTTTTCGTTTATTGTCTTTGTCCTGGATTTTGGGTCTTGTGTCTCATATCGTAAACAATTAAAACACGTGCCAACTAATAGATAATCATGGCACTACGCATGAACAAAGAAACGAAAGAGCTTCAGGCAAGGATGGAAAAGCAGAGAAAATCAGTACGTAAAGAACAGATGATGAAAACTGCAGAGCGTAGAATCGAGGTAGAAGGGATCCGGGATGGTTTCGTCTTAGGCAGGGATGAGAAGGGCAGGAAGATAAATCTCAAAGTAGACTTCGATGGATGGAAAGTCATCCTTGGCCGGAGAGTGGAGCTTATAGCAGAAATAGGGCAAGACTTCAAAGAAGGCGACCCAATACCGCGCAAGACCATATATTCATCTTATGACATATACGGTGCAGTCAGGAGCCTGAAGCATCTGAGAGTAAGCTACAGAACTGAACTTAATAAAAACGAGGCATTTTTCAAAACACTCGACTCGCTCCATTCGCTCCTTGCATCAAAGGGAAGCGGCCTGAAGAACGAAGACCTTCAAAAAATCGCAAATGAATTAGAGGGAGATGTTGAGGATTTATCGAAAAAGCGCTCGGCCTACAAACTGCTGGCAAGATGGAAACTCGAGGATGTTCCGGGAATGCTACGGGAAGCTTCTGAGTCCGCTGACTTTTTCAGGAGGTCCAATACCATAGGTGCAGCATGTGCAAAGCTTGTCGCATTCAAGAACCGGTTTGGCAAATGGCGCGAAAGGCAGGTATTCAACATCAGCGGCTACAACAGGGCAAGGGAAGAAGGCCTGCGGAGAGTGAGGGATAGCCGTCTTAGGGATTTCCTTATAGAAAGTTCAATAAAACTCGAATCAGAAAATGGATTCGGTGTCGCTTCCACCATAGTCTCTGACTGGGATGCGATCCAGAAAATCAGGAAAGCCAGAAACAGGATAACTGAAAGGAAAAACGATGAAGCGCTTGCCCTGGTCGAAGAATGCGGAAAAGCTCTTCCGAAATGGCTTAGGCCAGGGCTTCGCGAAGCGTATTCTTTTATCTCCGCTTCCATGAAAGAAAACCAGAATGGCTGGAGAAATCAAGCGAGGAAGATGCTTGGGAATTTCGCAAGATACCTGGGCCAGAGGAATACTAAGTACATCCAGATCGAGCTGATCAAGACGCAGGACACTTATCTGAAGGATGTGATAAGTTCCGTCGACAAGGGCAATGCGGCGATAAGAGAGGCAGTAAAAAACAAAGAGCTGAAGTTCTGGAGAAAGAAGAGGCTCGTGAAGCAAGCTGCTTCGCACTTCAGGCATGCTGCAATCGGGCTTGCAGTGTTATGAGAATGGTTCATCTTGTGCATATTTTTAGCGGCCGGATTAGTTTGAACTTAACAATAGTTAAGAGAATCGATCCAGGACGCAAGACCCAAGACGTCGTCTGGTCAGGCAAGACCAGAGGAACAAGACGGTCGCTATCAGCAAGACTCAAGACGCTCAATTGCTCAGCAAAACTCTAGACCTTAAACAAACCACCCAGCCAGATCTCGAGCACTCCGCGAACAAGTATGAGCATGCCTGCCGCGATCGCGAAGAGGACCGGGAAATATCGCAACCCTTCCACCCTTTTCCCTCGCCCGATCAACCCGATGGCAAGCGAAGCGAAAAACGTTATCACGAATATTGAAGCAAAGGAGAAAACAAGCAGCATGGTAGGATCTATCGCAGGAGCAGAAGAAGACAGGATAAGCGATTTGCTCCCCACGAGATCAGACGGGTTTATCCTCGAGCGTATCGCTATGATCACATTCACAATGAATACGGAAGTGCCGATCAAAATCGGAGCAGCGATCGCAGCTGCAGAAGCGATGAACAACTCATAAACAGATATGACAGCCCGGACATCGCGCTTCACAGAATCGAATCTCCGCACATCATAGGATGTCTGCTCGAGCAGGCTGGGCAGCTCCCCTCCTGAAAGCACGCCTTCGACTATGAGCGAGAAGGTGTTGCTTATCACACGGGAATCCAGCCGCTCAGATATCCGTGGAAGCAGCTCTTCAATCGATCTCCCAGCGAAGCTGCCTTCCACTGCACGGCTCACCTCCACGCTAAGCACCCCAAACTCAGGCTTTGCGGACATCATCATGGCCTGCTCGGCGACATAGCCGGATTTGATGTTATTGGCAAACAGGAGGAGATAATCAGGGAGCGCCTCTTCAGCCAGCTCTGCCCTCCGGTTCTTCACGATGTAGAGGTAACCGAATATCCCGATGTTGATGAATGCGAATGTGAACACGTATGAAAAGGCAGCGAGCAGGGGGTCCTTCAGATGCACAATCACCGGAATAAACGAACCAAGCACAGATATCCAAAGGTCGAACCAGAGGAACTTGCGCGGGGTGGTCGGCATATCGCAGTATTTCAAAAGCCTTTCAACGCGCTCAAGGTACCAGTCGATCATAGCGCACCACCTTCAAGACCCGAAACACAAGACCCGAAACAGGAAACCCAGAACTGGACACCGTACACTGGAAACCATGTGCCTGCGGTCTCCGTGGTCGACGATTCGACAATCGTTTTCGGCACACCGAAAACGGTGCCCCAAGCTCGGAGTACCGAGCTTAGGGCCGCGAGATGCCCGTGTTCGCTTCGCGAACGCGGCAGCGCAAGCTTTCCAGTTGCACAAAGCAACCGGACACCGGCAACTGGAAACTGGACACCCATCATGTAACCAAAACTGGAAACCGGAAACTGTAAACCCATCATATAATCCCCGTCGGCCTCCTGCTCTTTATCATGCCGAGAAACAGCAGGTTGAATACTGAGACAAGAAAGATTATTAGGGCGAGCGTCTGCGCATTCGGCAGTATTAGCGAGAATGAAGACATTATGATGACGAACACAAGCCCGAACGTAGGCAGTATTATGCACATGGAAAGATAGAATATCGAGAGGATATTAAGCTCAGAGCCAAACTTCTTGAGCTTGCTCATCTGGTCCTGTGTGAGGTAATTGAGCAGATCAGAGAGTATCTCTTTAGTAGCATAGCCTGCCCTTGTGCTGTTCGCTATCTGCCACATGATCCTCCGATAATACAATGACGGGCTCCTTTCAGCGCTCGATTCCAGGGCTTGTGCGAGTTCCCGGCCTCCGTTGACTTCAGTGACCACCCTGCCAAAATCCTCAGATACCCTTCCATAACCCGATGATGCGGATGAGAGCGCGTCGAACAGCGGGACTCCGGCGCTTGTCTGCACCACAAGATGCCGGATGGCAAAGAGCAGGTTGGCATCTATATCCTCTGCTTTCCTGTGCAATGTCCAGGCTGGGAAAAGCATAAGGTAAGAGAGATACATCACGAAAATGATGAAGAATGTGAGCGCAGAGCCCCATATCCTGATGAACTCAACTGCATCCAGCCTTAACGAGATAAAATAAAATAAGAAGCAGAAGACTAGCCCGAAAACGAACGCATTGAAGACAGAAATTCGCACATATTTGACAGAATCCATGTCCGAGCTGTTCGCTTTCAGCGATGAATTGAGGTCAGGGAACAACCTTGAGAAATAGGCGGCTATGCTGCTGAGCGGCCTCGAAAGGAAGGCAGAGACAGCT
>Ga0315281_10007906_pt1 | contig 14889 bp, 16 predicted proteins | sample YL17G07_0_MG_FD_204540 | JGI IMG/M metagenome (GOLD analysis project Ga0315281, IMG submission 204540) | Sediment microbial communities from Yellowstone Lake, YNP, Wyoming, USA - YL17G07_0 | ecosystem: Environmental > Aquatic > Freshwater > Lake > Sediment | place: USA: Wyoming | collected...
AATCGGCAGGTGCAAGAATCTTCAATCCAGAAGAGGATTTTTCAGGCTTCTTCAATTCAACGATTTCATGACTGGTTGGTTCAGGCACCAAAAGATCTTCCTTCGGGACTCCCAGCAATTTGATGAGCTTTTCAATGAAGTTTTCAGCAAACAGGATTACTTTCTCAGCATCTTCCAGGCTCATATAATAACTGCCTGAATACATCGTCTTATGCCTTTTGTCCCGATACTGATCGAAAAGCGCGATTTCAGATGGGCTCAATTTGCCAGAATATTTTTCTTCCAGAAATTTCACGACGCAGACATGGCTCCTTTCCCGGTAGCCATCTTTGAATAGCAATGACCTGGCGGCATCAAGAATAGCTGAATAAGCGGCCATCACAGAAGAATTAGGAGCATTCGCCTTCAACGCCATTTTCGATTCTTCAAGCAGCACTAATGCCTTCTTCATGGTCTCTTTAGCCTGATTCATCGAAGGCGCCATCTTCTGGATAAATCCATCCCTCAAACAATCATCAAAGTCGATCATAGTTCCTCACCCCAGATTGTGATTCCATTATAAAGCGAAAAATAGAAAATGTCGCTTGTTTCATGAAGATGTTTGAGTCGCTTGGGGGAAGCGATTACGATATCGAGGTTGGCTCTAATCGTTTTTTCAATTGCTTTTTTTGCTTCCGCAACTTCCAGGTCAGTGGGTTCAGAATCCATTTTGAGCCAAATATCCAGATCGGATTCCTCCCAGTTCTCTCCTTTTGCCCAGCTGCCAAAGATTCCCAATCCTTTTAATTTTGGAAAATGGCTTCTCGCGATTTTTACGATGCCAGCTTCCAGGATCTTTTTTATGTTCATCAATCTTCTGAGGGAAGCCGTTACGCATGACTCTTTCAGTTGGTCATCAATGACGATTTTTTCCCGTCTCAAAATGGCAATGTATTTATGGATCTGCCCTGGGCTTAGCTTCAAGTCCCGGGCGATTTTATTCATATTTATCTTTGTTGAGGGGTGCTCTAGCAGGAAAGCCAGTATCTTTACTCTTTCTCTGGTTGAAAAAAGCCTGGGTAGGTTCATGTGATGAATATGCTATTCACAATTTATAAATGCTTCGTTCATATAATATGAATGCATTATTCACATATTATGAATAGCATCTGTGAATACTCAAGACGATGAGCTACACAGCAAAACCCAAAACTCGAGACGATCATCGGATCAGCAACACGGTCAGCTGCTCAGAAATCCCCCAAACTCATCTGCTTCTTGTCGCTAATGCTCGCCCCTTTCGGGGAATCTTTTTCATCAAGGATGAGCTCTCCGAATACTCCATCATATCCAGGGATCCATTTTATATCGCCCTTCTTCACTTTCATTATTGATTCCGCGATCTCAGGGGTTGTCGATAGCTGGATGCGCGTCTCGTCAGACTCGAAGACGTTGAATTCGTTTCCGAAATAACGCACGATACGGTCGTATTCTTTTAAGACGGCTCCTGTCCGCTCTCCCTTACGTATCGTCTTGGAGATTATTGTGCGAAGGGGAACGATGTACTGGAAAGGGACCGCGCCGTTCGGGACAAAACCGAGCTTCCGGTCAGCAAGCTCTGCAACGCGATGAAGCACTCCGATCGTGACTTCTTTCCTGCATACAGGGCAGATGTTATTATGTTTCATGGATTCCCAGGGCGACCAGTTTATCCCGCAAGCCCTGTGGCCGTCATAATGGTACTTCCCTTCTTCTGGATAAAATTCATAAGTCTTGACGAAACCGTTCCGTGTCTTGATGGCCTCGCGTATCGCCGTATACGTCAATTCCTGCAATTCAAAGACATTCGCTTCCCTTCCGAGATTATCGAGCGAGTGCGCATCAGAATTCGATACGAGCGAGTATTTGTCGAGTTTGCTGATCATCCAGTTCATCGCAGGGTCGCTACTTAAACCGGTCTCCAATGCAAAGATCTTATCCGCCTTATCATCAAACGCTTCCTCAACCGTATCGACCCCTGACATGGATCCAAATATCGAGAACCAGGGAGTCCAAGCGTGAGCGGGGATTATGGCGATTTGTGGTGAAATCGAAAAAAGGATTTCCGCCAACTCAGGACTCGAGACCCCCAGTATCGGCCTGCCATCAGACTTGAGGTTTCCCCTTTTTCCAAGCTCATCATTTATCTGCGATGCGACATCAAGAGATGGCGCAAGCATGAGGTGATGCATCCGCAGTGCCCCGTGTCGAGTGTCCAGTGTCCCGCGTTTCGACGAATAGATAAGGCTGATCTCGCTCGAAAGTATGAATCGCACGCCATCATGCAGATAAAGACCGCTCCCGTCCTCGCTATCCGAAAGCTTCATCTTTATCTCGTTGAAATACTGCGGGTGTGTGAAATCCCCGCTCGCCATAACGCTAATCCCCTTTGTCTTCGCTCCCTTTGCGAGGCCATCGATGTCATTGTCCTTGCTGGTGGCACGGGCATATTTAGAGTGGACATGCAAATCCGCGACAACATGCATGACCAGCACTCATCATGCAAATTTATTTAAGGGAGTTGTATCGAAGTCAATAATCACAGTGGTCTATATGAGCCTGAAACATGCCTGGAATTTTATGGTCAGCTTATTCGATTTCAAGTGCCTTGAATGCAACATCAGGGACGAGCTTCCCAAGGGAAAAGGGAGGTTCGGCGTCCCTAACTACGGCGCAGGCATACTTCTCGCACTTTTTAGCATGTTCGTTCTGACACTGCTCGCGATAGTGCTGGCCATGCTCGCGCACGATTCATTCCCTCCAGGATATGCGAGCGTCTCGCTGCGTCCTGAACTCACTTACGGATTTTTCGTAAGCTCCATCATATATTTCGGGGTCATTATGTTCCCTTATCTCATGCTCGGTTCATTCATCTACCAGGGGTTCGCTTACGGACTGCTAAGGATCCTCGGCGGAAAGGGCGATTTCAGGAAGCAGTATTTCATAACATCGTATATCGCGCTCGCCTTAGGCATTGGGAGCCTGGGGTCTCTTTTCACGATGCCATTTGTGTTCTTCCTTCCCTGCGTCACTGTATTCTTCTTCCTGACTTTTTTCGTTACGGCCATCTACCTGGTATTTTTCGTGCAGACAAAGATGCTCGTGGAAGTGCACAGGGTGAAGCCTCTGGCTGCGCTTGCTGTAGTTTTTATCACGACTATCGCATCCCTTGCAATGTTCGCGATTGTTCAGTTCCTTGTAGGCCACTTCGGCCTTTCTCCTGATTTCACATCCACATTCGGCTTCCCCCAGCTCAATGGGAGCCTCTCGGACATCAATGTCACTTTGCCGCAGATGAGCGGAATCAGCGGCGGGAATGGAACGCAATCCAGCCTGAATGTGACTGATATCACGAATGCGACCAACATGAATGTTACAAATATCTCCGGGTGATTTTCTGCCATTCGATCCAGAGAAGTTCATCATCAAAGCCGGGAAATACGTGAAAGACACTGTCGGAAATGGCAGGGCAATAACAGCCGTCTCTGGAGGGGTGGACTCGTTTGTCGCAGCAGCGATCGCGGCTAAAGTGATCCCGGAAAATCTGCATATAGTATATGTCGACAATGGGCTGATGCGGAAAGGCGAGACCGGAAAGGTTCAGGAAGCGGCTAAGTCCGCAGGCATGCACATAAAGGTAGTGGACGCGAAAAAAAAGTTCCTTGGCGCTCTCAAAGGGGTAATTGAGCCTGAGATGAAGAGGAAGGCCATCGGAGAGGCATTCATCCGTGTTTTCGAAGATGAATCAAAGGAGGCCCGGGCAAACCACCTCATCCAGGGCACAATCGCTCCGGACTGGATAGAATCCGGAGGCCTTGGGCGGGACACTATCAAATCCCATCATAACGTAGGTGGCTTACCTGAGAAAATGAACCTCGCGCTCTGTGAGCCGCTCCGCGAACTCTACAAGCACGAGGTGCGTATGGTCGGCAAGTCGCTCGGCCTTCCCTCCCATATATATGAGCGCCAACCGTTTCCCGGGCCTGCGCTCGCTGTCCGCATTGTTGGAGAAGTCACAGAAGAGAAGGTGCGGATAGTGCAGGATGCATGCGAAATCGTCGAGAGCGAGATCGAAGCCGCAGCAAAGGAAGGCAAGATGGAGCTCCCATGGCAGTATTTCGCTGCCCTGCTTCCAACAAAGACCGTAGGGGTGAGAGGGGACGAGCGGTCTTATCAATACACCGCGCTTGTGCGGGCAGTGCGTTCGCTTGATGGGATGACCGCGGACTTTTCGCACATCCCATTTGAAGTGCTCCAGAAGATATCGACAAGGATGACAAACGAGGTGCGGGACATCGGCAGGGTAGTTTACGATATCACGAACAAGCCGCCCGGTACGATAGAACTGGAATAATTAGTCCCTCAGGTTTTCCGACTGTGGTTTCCAGTTTTGGGTTTCCCGTTGTCGGTTTCCGGTGCGAACCTCAGGGCTTCCCTATGGAACGATGCTTCGTTCCATGGGGCACCGGGAACCTTGTTCCCGATTGTTTCGCTAACGTTTCCCGATTGTTCGGAGAACCCGAACAAAGGGCGCCATGTTCGATGCGTCGAACATGTGCGTTGCCAAAAGAATAGTAGGAGTCAAAAAGGTTAGTTTCGGGTTTTGAAATTTTTCTCACAGCAGCGCGAGCATGTCGCTGAATTTCCTATGGAGTTCCTGTTTCGGCAGGTAGCTGTTCTCCGCAATCCTGCAGTCATGCTCCGCATCTTTGGCGCTTTTCTTTGTGCTTTGCGAAGTTATCTTCGAATGGTCTGCGAGATTCCTCAATACGTGTTCAGGCGGATGGCCGACTTCTTTTTCTAAAGCTAGCCTGGGGATCGCTTTCATTGTATCTGCGGCTTCTTCTTTGCTCTCCTGGGTCTTCCAGGCCTGTTTGCTCGCAATAACCACGTTTTACACCAACTTTTTTATGTCCAAAACATTTTATAAACAAGACTGCGATTATCATCCATGGCAGACATAGTCGAAGCGAAGTCCCTCATAGCTGAAGAGAGGTACCGGGAAGCAGGCAGGATCCTGGATCGGCTCATCATGAAGAAGGAGAGCCATGAGCTCTGGTACCTCCGGGGCCTTGTTTCGCTCAAGACAAAAAGCTATGATGCTGCTATCGAGGCTTTCGAGCGCGCGATAATGATAAGGAAAACCGCGCTCTATATCCGTATGAGGGGAGTTGCCCGAATGGAGCTCTTCGAGCTTGAGGATGCAATACGGGATTTCGATGAAGCCCTCAGGCTCGAGTCAAAGGACCTTTTATCTAATTTCTACGCTGCGGTATGCTACATGTTTCTGGACAACCCCAAAAGCTCGCAGTACCTCAAGGCAGCTTATGCTCTCGACGCCAAACGGACCAAGGAGCTGCTGAAAGATTTCTATGTGTTGTTCTTCAGGAAGGACCCCCTTGTGAGCAGGGCAATAAAAGATGATCTTGCGCGCAGGATCGATAAAATCGCGACAAACTAGCCGATCCTCTTCCTCATCTCTTTGAGCCATTCCTTCTCATTTATCTTCTTAAGGGCTATGCTGTCAGCGAGCGTCTCGAGCTCAGTGGCTCTTTTTCCGGTCTTCTTCCTGTTTTTTATCTTCTCCAGGAAAGTGCGGCCAGAAAGAAGAAGATGCCTGCACAAGCGCTCCATCCTTTTCCTTTTTTCCTGCGCTTCCTTCAATGCGCCCTGCGCTTCGTATTCCTTAACCGAACCCTTACCCTTCGCCTGCCCGAGCGCGATGTGCTTTGCCTGCTCTGCTGCCCGTAGCTCTTTAACCTTCTTTAGCATCCGGCCAAGGGGCGCTTCGATCATGGACTCGTTGATGAGCGTCTGCCAGCCTTCCCTGCGCAATTCCTTTTCCCTTCTGCTTATGGCATCAAGGACGTCTTCCTTGTCTATCTCACCTTCGATCACGCCCGCAAGGACAGGCCACGTCGCCTTGATGGATTTCGCATCGATTCTTTCTCTTGGCCATTCCTTCAAAAACTTAGTCGCTTCCCGGAGCTGCCTGCGCTTCTGCCTGACTGCGCCGAGCTTTTTCTCCGCATCCTCTTTCTTCTCATTTTTCGAATCAAGGAGCCAGTCTTTTTTCCTTATCGCTTTCCCGATATCCTCATCTTCCAAAAGAATGCGGTATAGCTCCGGAAAGTACGCCTTTATGAGGGATAGCTCATGCAGATTCCCATAAAGCTCTTCGTTGAGTTCCTGATATTTCTTTCGCATCTCCGCATTAGCAAGCGCAATCTCCTCGCGGATGTCTTTCGAGTAGAATTCCTTGTACTGCCGGTTCAGGTCACGGTACTCCTCCTTTTTCCTGCGGAGCGCTTCTCCAGCGCTCTCGAGATAATCAATCAGCATCGGGACCACCGCCCCTGTACTTTTCATATTCCTTCTGCATAAGCAGCGCATCGATATCGAGTTCCGGGCTCTCGCAGATGACCGTTCCCGAGAACCCGTTTTCAGCAAGCGCCTTCATCAGCGGCCGGAACGGAGGCGAATCATTCGTGTTGAGCGGAAGGTGATTCCGCTCGCCTCTGTCCGAATAGTTTATCTCGGAAAAATGGCAGTGGATATGCTTGCCATACCCGGGCAGCTCCTTTTCAAGCATGGAAAACAGCTTCAGATAGTCGTCCTCGCGACTGATTGGAAAATCCCCTCTGGCAAGGATATGCGCAAAATCCAGCACAGGCTGCAGCTGTTCCACTTCCTGCGCAAGGCGGATGTTTTCAACAAGCGAGCCAAATGCCGATTTCTTCCCTACAGTCTCTGCTCCGAGCACGGTTTTAATGCCATGCTGTTTCATCTTCTCCACAAGCGAAACGATCTCCCTTTTTGCGATAGCGAATGCCTCTTCCGGCGTGTTTTTTTGGTAGAATCCAGGATGGAACACAGTGATCCTTCCTCCTGCCTGGTCCGTGGCAGAAGCGGCCTCGAAAAGATGCCTCCTGCTGTTATGCATCTTCTGCTCATCCTTTGTGCAGAAATTTATGTAATAAGGCGCGTGCGAAGAGAGCGAGACATCAAGATCCTTCGCGATCCTCCCTGCCTCGAGCGCTGCTTCCTTGCGCATCCTCACGCCATGCACGAACTCCACCTCCATGGCGCCGAGGCCAAGATCATGGCAGCATTTTATGCCTTCTGCCGTAGTCGTTCCAGCGCACTGGATCGGGATGCCTGCCGGGCCGAACCTGATGCTCATCTCCTCCCCCCATATATTCTCAGATGGTCTCCAGTTCACGGTTTTCTGTTCTGTTGTTGAACTGGAGGGCTTGAGGCCGATTTGTCGGCCTCATGGTTTCCAGTTGCCAGTTTCGGATCAAAGAACGCATTATCACTGGCACAAGTGCGTCTGCTCATTGCAGACCTCGCCGGACACGCAGTCCGTTTCGCTGTCGCAGTAGCCATATTTGGATTTGCAGTCGTGATTTGATGTGCATGTCTGCCAGGAGCCGCAATCCGCGTTCACTCCGCACTTATCCTTTTTCACAGTGCAGATGTATGTGCTTGTGCTGCAGTATTCCCACTCATTGCACTGGTTGTCCGCATCGCAATATCCCTGCCTTGCCACGCATTTGCTGGTCGTGCTGTCGCATTTCGCCCAGCTTTCGCAATCCTCATCATTATCGCAGAAACCTGACTTCGCAGCGCAATAATGGGTTTTCGCGTCGCATTGCTGGTATGAGGCGCAATCAGAGTTCAGGTCGCACCGGCCGCTCATCAGGACACATTTCTTGCTCAATGTGTCGCATTTCTCCCAGGATTCGCATTCCGTGTCATTGTTGCAGAAACCTGGTTTCGGTTCGCATTTGTTGGATGCAGGATTGCAGTACTCGTAAGCCTGCTCGCACTGCGCGCTATTATCGCAGTATCCCGGCGAAGGCTCGCAGTAGTCATCAGACGAGCATACCTGCCACGTATCGCAATTGAGGTCCGAGATGCACCTGCCGGATTTGTATTCGCACGTATGAGTCTTGTTCTTGTCGCATTCCATTAGGGTCGAGTTGCATTCCGTGTCTGCCGAGCAATAGCCCGGAGCTGCCTGGCAGGTTTTCGAGGTGAGGTTGCACAGCTGGTATGCCTGGCACTGCTTGTCCGAAGTGCAGCCCGAAGGCGTGCTAACACATCCAGAGAGCAGCAAGGCCGCTCCTACGAATAGAATCATCATAACAGAATTGCGATCCATAATTAACACCATGAGTATATCCTGATATAATTCGCAACAGTTTAAAATTCTCCCATTAGCAAGACACCCGAAGGTTCTCGGAGCGGTTGGGGTATTATCGAACTTCGGCAATGTCGGCAGAAAAAAGCCGACATTGCGCACCGTGTTCCGAATCGTCGGAACACGATTGCAGCGACGAGGCAAAGGAGAACTGGAGAAAAAAGAAGACTGGGGATGGCGAAGAAAACATCAGTTTTTTAGGGTTTCTAGCGCAGCCATGATCCTTGAAAAGTCGCTGATTGATGCATCAGCTGAAGTTGGCACTTCTGCGTATTTGCCGGCTTTCATTTTTATGGTATGCATGCCGACGGCTTTTGCGCTCGCGATGTCAGCTTCCTCCCGGTCCCCGATCATGACGCAGTCTCGTGGTCTCGTGTCCAGGGCCTTGAGGATCTTTTTGAAGAATGACGGCCCTTTCTCCTCGCCAAGCTCCCCTGAGACAAATACATCCTCGAAATAGAGCGCGATCCGGAGCCGGATGAGCTTGTCCCACTGTTTTGTCGGCTCTCCGTTTGTGGCCACATAGAGCTTATACCCAGAGTCCCGCAGGCTGAGCAGGGTCCTTGGTACTCCTGGGAAAGGCTGGATGGATGTCTTTGTGTCATGGTAGGCTGCGACTGCAGCAGCAACGAACCTGGCAGGCCTTTTGATCTCAAGCATTTTGCACAATTCGTCGAAATGCCCTGTGTAGTTCGAGCCTTTCTCCTTAATGATCTGGTTTAGAAGCTGGTACAGCCTTTCTTCGCTTTCCGCCACTCCCATCCCAATCATCGCGCGGATGGCGTTTCTCCTTGCCTGCTCAGCAAACTCGGTCGATGGGAAGAGCGTATCGTCGATGTCGAATAATAGGATTTTGGGCATAATCATATACTAAGAAGGAGGGTTTTAAAAAATAAAACCCATCATTTTTTATAAATCCCAAGCGGGACTTCGAATCTCAGGTCATATCCCTTTGGTGCGATTGCAGTCACCCGCGCAGCGATAGCCGCTTTCACAGCGTTCTTTATTTTGTCTGGGAAGTCTCCGAGCAGTTCCACCTTTATTTCCCCGTTCATGCAGTAATGAACCCTGGCCCCGACCTTTTTCCCTTCTTCATACTGGGAAGCCAGATTTTCTATCGCAGCTTCCGCAGCCCGGTAATACCTTGGAACATCGCGCGGATCTTTCGTTTGGTCTTTCGGCACATTGCATTCTTTTGAAGGCTCCTCCTTCTTTTCGCACATGCAGGTTTCTTTGTTGCATACGCTGTCAGGTCCACATCCAGTCAGATTAGTCATGGGATTACAATCAGGCTTTTTGGCAACGCGTTTTTCTGCACACGGATAACCGCAATCCTTCAGACATGTTTCTATGCTTTCAGGCTCTTCGCATTTGCCATCACCACACATAGGCTCCCGCATATTCGGCGCTACCCTTGTGACCTTGGCCTGTACCTTCTTTCCATCCTTGGGCTGAGCCTTTGGTGGCTCTGGCTCAGGTTTCAGGCATTTTATGACGTAACCGTTTGGCAGCGTCAAACGTTCTGTCCGATATCCTTTTTCACATACCTCGCAGGTTTGCGATTGAGTTTTTTGCGGTTGTGGCCTTTCCCCGCAGTTCTTTGCCACTAACAGAAATGCGGCAAGAGCCGCCGCTCCTATGATATTTGCATTAACAAAAGGATGCTGGTACCACTTTCTTTTCTGCTGAATCATCACTTGTTTCCTTTCTGGAGGTTTTTGCGTATTTATCATTGTCATCACCTGTCTCTTCCGATTATCCCCGTGCCTATCACTGCACCTATAGCTGCAGCGGTTGTCGCTGCAACCCAAATGGCGAAAGCGCTGACTGCAATCCTGACTGTGCCAAAAGGCAATGCCAGATTGACATATTCAGGCCAATCATTGACAAGATTGTAAAGTAGCGGGGCTGCAGCAAAATATGCTGCGATGTTTGCTGATGCCATCTCCTGCCCGAATCCAACCGGGATCTCGATGGTTTCTGGTTGGTTCTCCTCTCCTGGGATCATTTGCTCAATCATCAGGGCCCGCTCACCTGTTTTGAAACTCGAGAATATTATCTTGAATTCACCATTAGGCGCAGCGAATTGTTCCTCGCGTTCAGTCTGCACTTTACCGACTCTATGACGTCCTAAACTCTTTATTTCCCCAGAGCCTTTCATCCAATCAAATGATATCGTGTAGAACATCTCGTCCTCGTCCTTCAGGTTTATCCTGAATCGGTTGATCTTGCGTAGGTCATCGTTATCCAGTATGGAAAAAAAGTATGATCGTTCTTTCGTAGGGATTGGCAAGAGGTCTCCTGCAAAAATGCGCGTTGTAGCCCTTTCGTTAGCCATCTTGTCAGGCACGATCGGCTGATCCGCCGAAGGGACTTCTATATTTGAAGCATTAACTATGAGGTATATATCCCGGCCCTTTATCTGAGGTTCGCCGCCTTTGGCTTCCGGATAATCCTTATCAAGCTCATCGAGCTTTTTTTCGAGTTGCGGCCTTAATAGCGCATCTGCTCTCCTGATGACATCATTAGCGCATGCTTTACCATTTTCCTTCTTTGGGATTATAGACACAAGCGAGAACTTTCCCCCTTCCAGCCTTAGCTCCAATGATACCAGCATGACCCCTTTCTGTATAAGCTCCCCCTTGTTCTTCTCTTCGATGACGATCCTCCTGAGCTCGACCTCCCGCATCAAAAAACGTTCGATCCAGGTATCCCCTTCTTTCACGATTTGCGTATTCCGGGCTTTGCCATTTCCATCCTTTCTGTTTGCCACTGTTAGCTTGACCCCTTTTTCTTCGGCATCCTGTTCCGCGGGTTTACCCCCCACCTCAGTTTTGCCATCTGGTTTTGCACCAGGATCAGTAATAGCAACATGCTTTGGCTGCTCGTCAGTCGAGTGAAGGTGCGAAACCTCTTTAGCTGGGGCTCTTTCCGCTTTTATTGGCTGTCCAGCCATCCGTTGTTTCCATCCTTTCAACCTGTCCATCTGCCTTCACTTTCCGAACAAGCCCCTTAAGCCCTTTCTGGGTGCTGGAAGCTTCTCTAGCTTCTCTTTCAACTCTGCGACTTCTTCCTTAAGGCGATCGTGCTCCTTTCTATCGGACTCGTAGAACCCTTCCATTCTTGCCAAATGCTTCCTCCATTCCTCATATGGAGTCCTGAACCTTTTCAGGTCCTGCACCAGCTTGTACATATCGTCAAGCCTTACAAGCGTTTTCTTGTCTGTAGTGCGCATTATGCCAGTGACCCTTTCTTCAGCCTCATCCGACTGCTTTCTATCCTGGGAGAACGCGATCTTAAGCCCTCCATTTAGCATCTCCTGCTTATCCCGGGTGAGCTCGACTTCGTGGAAAGCGTCGTAAAGAAGGCCCCATAACTCATCTATCCTCTGCTCAGTGCTCATTTTGGCGGATTTCCACTGCCTGAACGCCTCTTCCTTTTCAGCATCATCCACATCTTTGTCAGAAAGCTGGATCGTCGGATTATTCGGTTTGGCAATCTCTTCCGCTTTTTCTTCTGCAGCAGGTGTCTTAATCTCTGCTTTTGGCGCAGGTCTCATTCGCCCGGTTGGTTTGGCCTTTTCCAGGTCAGATTCTGATGGTTCTTTTTGGAGCGTTGGCCGGCCAACGACTTTTTCCATGCGATCTGGTTCTGGTTTCTTCCCAGCCAGTTCCTTTGCCGGAGATGATGGCAAGGCTGTTGCTTCTTTGGCTGCGCTCCTTTGCGCATCTGCACATGCCCTCAGTTTTGCGAATCTCCCGCCTTTTTTTTCTTCTGCCATTTTCACGCCTCAGTTATTTTTTATAAACCCCGGGCGGGACTTCGAATCTCAGGTCATATCCCTTTGGTGCGATTGCAGTCACCCGCGCAGCGATGGCCGCTTTCACAGCGTTCTTTATCTCGTTTGAGATATCTCCGTCTATGAAGTCTCCGAGCAGTTCCACCTTTATTTTCCCGTCCATGCAGTAATGAACCCTGGCCCCGACCTTTTTCCCATCATACTTCGAAGCCAGATTTTCTATCGCAGCTTCCGCAGCCCGGTAATACCTTGGAACATCGCGCGGAACTTTCGTTTGGTCTTTCGGCACATTGCATTCTTTTTGTGCCTGCCCGCCCTTACACTTGCACTTATCAGTGCACGTCTGGCCTTCTTTGCATCCTGTTGGTTTTGCTTCCGGATCGCACTGCTCCATTATCTTTCCAGGTACCCTTTCCCATTTTCCGTTGACATCGCATCTCTTGACTGTGGGAGCTGGGGGTTTTGGAGGTTTCAGCGAAGTCGTATCCGGTTTTGGCACTAGCCGAGCGAGTGTCGTGTCCGGTTTCGGGACTGCTGCATCTGGCTTGAGCGGGCACGGCGGACAAGGTTTTGTTTCGGGACACGTTGTTTGCTGATCTGCCTGCGGAGATGTTCTCGCAATCTCCTCCTTCATCGGACAGAACTTCGCGAAAAGCAATACTGCTGCCGCTGCGCCAGCGATCGTCAGCTTCGTAATCAATTTGCTTCTCTTATCTTTTTTTTCTTTGTTTGCCTCATCTGTTTTTGTTTTTTGTGTTCCGTTCATATATTTCACCTCAATTATCATTTACCCTATTGTTGATCGCGTGTGCAACAAGCCCGAGAACAGTCACCGCTCCAGCAACTGCTATCGCGACTGGCCTGTAACCATTCATGGCGTAAGCACCAATCGCAGCGCATCCTGTGACTAACGCGCCTCCGACTGATGTCCATACTTCTTCACCATACGAAAGTAGTGCAGGCTTGTTTGAAGAGGGATTGACCCTAAGCGTGTCACCCCCCCTTTCAGTATTCACTATCGTACCAGACTGTGTGGCAGATCCCTCTTGCGCTCCATTATTTTCATCAGGTCCCTCAAGCAAGCTTCCGGATTCACCTGACAGCGTATCCTCATCTTCACCGAAAAGCCCCCCTCCTAGCCCAGAGTCTAGTCCTACCGGTCCAGGTTCCACAGGCGGAACTTCTGAAGGCTCTTCCGAACCCTCTCCAGTTACTTTTGCAGGGTTTTCTATAAGTACGGGAGGAGGTAGTTCATCCAATCCCTTCCCCTCATCCGGCGCAGTCAGTTCGTCAGCCGCTTCTGAATCAGTTCCAAGCGAATTCACGTCCGGAAAATCCCCTTCAGAAGGCCCATCCTCTGTTTTGCCCGAAGGTTCTGTATCGACATCACCGAAGTTAAAGCTAGAAACAGTGCTTTCCTTTCCAGGTTTCGCTTGTTCTGTGTCCTGAGCATCGGGTTCTGAGTCTTGTGTTTTGGGTCTTGTGTCCCGGGTTTCAGGTTCCTTGTCCGCCTGCTCCTCTCCAGCTCCGCCTTCGATGACTTCTAGTTTCAGTTTTGGCAGGGGAGTCGGAGGAGGTCCTTTTCTGGCAACTGGTTTTGGCTGCTCTGTAGTTACTTCGCATTCATTGCGGGACTCAACCCTAGTTTCTGATTGACCAGCGTTTGTTGTAACGGTACCTGGAGTTGATGCAGTTGTCGATAGGTTACCTTCTAGCAGAGGAGCTGTCTGTCCTGGTTTCCTCTCTGCTGTTTTGGCAGTTTGTTCAGCAGCCCGTTTGGCAGCCAGTTCAGCTTTTTTCTTCTCGTAATTTTCCTTCAAACCCATCAGTCACACCTTTTACATCGTCACTACTGCTTTCAGGACTTCTGTCGCCCTTTCTGCAAGCGCTCCATCTTCCTTTTCAATCGATTTCAGCAGGCTTTCGACGAGATCCTCTCCAAGTCTTTCGGAAAGATCGGCAACCTCGACCATATAATTATCCTTTCCGAGCGCCTCCTCGACCTGCGCTTTAGCTGCTTCAAGCTCAGAGGCGAGCCCTGTCGGCCAGTTCTCAACCATTTTTCTTGCCGTTTTCCTAACTTTTTTAGCCATAGTATCATTGGGCTCTAGCGTGGATTCCTCCACTGCCTCCTTCACTTTTGCCTCTCCGAATTCTGCTGCAAGCAGTTTCAGGCCTTCCATGTGGTCCTCGGCATCTGATTCAAGCAAAGACTGCACCTGCGAGTTAACAGCTGCCTCAGCCATCATCTTATTAACAAATTCGTGCACCGGATCTGCACTCTTTACGAGCACATCGAATAGCGCTTCGAGATCCTCGACCTTCCTTAACAATTCCGGATCCGCCTGGACAGTCACTTCGCTCTTCGCCTTGGCAACTGCTTCTGCGGTCGCTCCTCTCGTTTGTTCAAGCTGCGTGTTGAGCTCGATTTTTTCGTTTTCAAGCTTCTGCAAAGCTATTTTGTTTTGTTCCGAAGTCCTTGTCTGTTCATTTTTGAGCCCCTGGATTTCTTTCATCAGGTTAGCCCTTGTTTCATCTTTATCCTTTGTTGCCTTTGCTTCAGCCTCTGCCTTGCCTTTCTCAGCTTCGGCTTTCGTAGCCTCAAGCTTCGCAGTCCTCTCTTTTACTTCAGCCGGAGTCCCGCCATATTGACTCTTCAGCGTTTCTTCAACTTGTGCTTTCAATGATGCGGCAATCTCCTTTTTCATCGCTTCTTTTTCTTCTGTGCTGAGCCCAAGTCTAGCCTCTGATTGTTCACGCCCTGCGAATGCCCTTTCAGACGACTTTTCTTCCCGGACCTGTGTTTCCTTTGGTTTCTTTTTCTGTTGTAATTTTTTACTGAAGTCAACTGCCATTATTGTTCACC
>Ga0315281_10007907_pt1 | contig 14888 bp, 12 predicted proteins | sample YL17G07_0_MG_FD_204540 | JGI IMG/M metagenome (GOLD analysis project Ga0315281, IMG submission 204540) | Sediment microbial communities from Yellowstone Lake, YNP, Wyoming, USA - YL17G07_0 | ecosystem: Environmental > Aquatic > Freshwater > Lake > Sediment | place: USA: Wyoming | collected...
CTGTGTCGTAATTCATTTTTTGTGTCATTGCGAAGGAACAAAGTGACGGAAGCAATCTCGCCTTTCGACGGAAAATTGAGATTGCCGCGCTCCCTTCGGTCACTCGCAATGACAGCTTTTAGCAATTGCGACACAGTCTCCTTGTCCGCCCGTCCAGCCCTGTATCGACGATAACGGGCGGGTAAACCCGCCCCTACGAAAGTCAAAAAGTAGATTACGACACAGTCTCAAACCCGCCCCTACGACTTCCTTGGATTTTCATTGTCGGAGTACCGGCTCTCGCCGGTACGAAATAACGAATTATTTGGACAGCAATGAAGTATTTACATCTCTCGTTTTGCACTTAACGTTTTCCATAACCACGTGCTAATCAGAAGCAATAACAAGATGATAACGATTGTAGGCGCCGTGCTCCAGTCAAGCCGCAGGGATGTTTCAATCCCCACAACACATCCTACTACCCCGAATACCCAGCCGAATATGATGCGTCGCGCCGTTCCCTCCGTTGCTATCATCGCAGCAACAGCGGGTATGATCAGAAACGCGAATACCAGCAACACTCCCACCACTTTTACCGATGAAGTCACGACAAAACCAAAAGTCATATAAAAAAGGAAATCCCACCACCGCACATTCAACCCTTTTTCTCGGGCCTCGGCATGGTTTTCGGTGACGGCAAGAATCTGTTTACGGGAAAACCAGTGAATACCGGCTACCACTGCGCACAATATACCGATAAAGAGAACTTCTCTCGGCGGGGTCGTAAGAATCGCACCGGCAAGCATCTCCTTGATGTCTTCGGTACCCGTGGCCGAACGTTCCAACACGATGAGCGAGAGAGCGATTGCGGCGGCATAGGTAATGCCGATAAGCGCTTCAATGGGAACTTTTTCTCGACGGCTTCGAAATACGACAAAAAGAAGCGCGCCGACCATGGTGAAGCCCAGCGACACGAGATAGTTCTGTACCGGAAAATGATCAACTCCCCATCCCAGCAGAACACCGACACTCGCACCTAGAGCGGCGACCTGGGCAAGAGCCAAATCAACGAAAATAACTCCTCGCCGCACTACATGGTAGCCAAAATACGTATAAGTCCCGGCAAGGATAAGACACACCAGCAGTGCGTATATTACAAATGGATATTGAAATAACATCATAATGGTTCTCCTGGTAATTATCTTTCACAGCAAACGCGTTATTTTGTTATCTGGCCGATAATATCGTCGAAGTGCTTGAAGTACTCTTCCGCTTTAACCCCGGCGCATGAAGGAGCAAATTTAAATACCTTTATTCCCGTCTGCCGGGCAAGAAACAGGGGCGCTTCGTCAGGGAAATATGGTTCCTGCATGAGCAATGTGATATGGTTCTTTTTAATACTATCGACCAGTTCAGCAAGATGTTTTCCTGTAGGAGGGATCCCCGGCAAGGGCTCGACGTTACACGCAATGGTCAGATGGAAAGCGTTAGTAAAATATACCCAGGAAGAATGATAGCTGATTATTTGTTGCCCCGCATATCCCGCCATTTTCCTTTTCCAGTCAGTCAACCGCTTTTCGGCCTCGTTCTTGAATGTATCATAATTTACATCGTAATAGCGGCTGTTGGAAGGATCCTTTTTCTTCAATGCACCCAGAACATTTGATGCGATAATGATCCCGTTAGCCGGATCTAACCAGTAATGAGGATTACCCTCCGGGTGTACGTCTCCCATCGAAGCATCCACTTTTCCGACCGGTTTCTGAAGAACTGATATCCCGTTAGAGCAGTCAACAACCAACAATGTGCCGTTACGTGACCCATCGATTATCTCGTCGGACCATTGGTCAAGCGCAAGGCCGACCTTCAGATATATTGCCGCCCGTGACACTTTGATCATATATGAAGGAAGTACTTCGACAAAATGAGGGTTTGTGTTACTCTTAGCGATGGAGAATACCTCAACTTTGTCGCCTCCGATATACGATGCTATTGAGCCAAGATCCGCCACAGCCGCCGCGATTTTGATTGTCGAGGCAAACGCCGGGGTACACACAACCATTGTGACTGCTATTAATGTAAGAAAATATTTTTTCATTCGATTCTCCCGTTGATCTTTTTAGAACTGGTGCGGTTTGTGCGGTCCCATGCTGAATAACACTTGAAATGTATAGGTATGAACAACAGGGTATCCTTCCGGCATAAACTGTTCGTAGGCAAGACGAAACAGGGTCGTTTCCTCCAGCAAGGCATACCCGGCGAAAAATTTTATCGCCCTGTTCGTAAAATCCTTGTTTTCAGGCGGCTGGTACTGATCGTAGATGACACCGGCGTTGCACCGTTGCCAGAATTTTAAATCTGCAAAGGCATAAAATCCCTGCCTGCCCGGAACATTGAAACTGCCGGTAGTAGTATCCACGATAACATCACTGTTGTTATAAAAATACTCGCCCTGCAACGTCAGATTCGTCAAAGCAGAAAATGGTATCCTGTTTTTGATGTCTGCGCCATAGACATCCGATTTTGTTTTCCATTGCACATTGTTGGCGCCTTGAGTTGCTGAAACTCCCAGTTCAAGCGGCGACTCGTCGTGGATAAGCAGCGAATTGCTCCAGCGGCCTACCCATGCTGCCGAGGCTTTGGTTTGGCCCGGATGAAAGGATGAACCGTTTAATGCATCAAGCGAGAGATCCGAGGCCCAACTTCCAAAACTGGGCAACAGTACCGATCCCTGCGCCCCGGCATCATTAAAACCATCTTTCCCGCCGGGAAGCATCGCAGAAAGAACGCGGGGCGCTTCAATAAACGGGTAGGCATGGGGATGCAGCGGGTTTAGTTTGCCGAATCCAATCCGGTATTTTCCACCTTTCAGATTCAGTGTCCCGGGAAGGCCTTTAGAAATGGCGACATATGCCTCTTCAGCGCCCAATCCAGCGTCCCCGACCGTAAAGACAAAGAAACCTTTAGCATAAGGATTTAAATACGCGTCAAATACTAATTCCGTTTCGCCTAAGTTCAGGGTCGCGGCATTGGCATTTTCCGAAACCGGGTCATCGGTATGCCCTGAAATAATCTGACCGATAACCGAGATATCAGGATTGCTGACACCGGCAGATGTTACGGTTGCAAGACAGGTGACGAGTGACAAGCATAAAATAGCAAAATACCCTGCTTTGTGCATTCTTAACATTTTTCTTCCTCTCTTTGATGAAGAAAAGAACAAAACTTTCCCTCATTTCAGGCACCGTCATGATTGAGAGATTGGCGTTAGAATGCAGGAGGACTTCTGAGGTGCAGGCAGTTTCGGCGAGTGGTTCGCAGGACGACATCACTGAGAATGATAAATGAGAAGATGAGAAATGATAGAACTAACTGAAAGGCATGGTTTACGAGAAGCGGCAAATAGTTTATGGCGCAGATTATGCAATTATCGTGATGTTCAATGCGGTCGGCATGGTGATGAAACGGGGTGACAACAGAAAAAACCAGTATTAAATACAAGCCGAGCAACCAACAGAGTATTTTTGTTTGTCGCATTAATCTCATTGATCTCTCTTCACCAGTGTACATCTTTTTATACATCATTTACTGTTTAATGTCAAATAATCATCCTTCCGCGGGGCCTGCCTGACACGTCCGGTGCAAATAAATATAATGAGATCGTCGTGCAAATCCAATTTATAAATAAAGCCCGGGAGTTTATCTCAGGCTTTATTTTTATGCAGGTTATTACATGCGACACGAAAACCCCCGACTTATGTCGGGGGATGAATGCAAAATGATGCCGTACCGGCGAGAGCCGGTACTCCATGGAATTTTAAGGAAGTCGCAGTAGGCCGCGTTATTAAAGAAGCCTCCGGCTGAAGCCGGAGGAGCGTCACTTAGAATCCGATACCGACGCCGACTTCTATGTGGAGAGCGTTTAGATCTTTAAAATTGATGCCACCGGCAGTAAAACCAGCAGGCACCGCGACATCTCTGAGATCGATAAACCGGTACCCGAAATTAAGAAAGATTGACGTCGATACCGATTGCCCGACGCTATCGTATTCAATACCACCGTTAACCCCCAGCAAGGGCAAGGCCTGTGAGAGTGCGGCGGGCGCGGCAACCGTACCGGCTAAACCGGTTAACTGCATGGAGCCGATCTCCAACCCCACTTTTACCGGCAATTCGTTGGTAACATGCACCACGCTTTTCTCCATCGTTAAGGTGCTTATCTGTGCGTTGAGGAGAAAATTGTTGGCGGTGTTCTGGGCATCGGTCACGGTCAGATTCTGTTGCTCCATTTTATAACCCGCGGAAGCCTTGTCCAGATCAAACGACATGGTAAAGGTCGATCCTAACCCGGTGATACGGGAATCCGTAAACGTATTCAGAGACGGGCCGACCTTAAACGTAACCGCTGCTTCCGAAAGCATCGCGAACGTGAAAACAAAAACGCCTGCAACGAAGAGAATGCGCATTTTCATACTGCCTCCTGGACTTTATGATTGTTGCCGAACGAAGAAAAACCTCCTTTCACCCATCTCTTATCTAAAGACCCCTGCAGCGGCGCCCCTCCGGGTGGATCAGGGGATTGAGCGTAACAATAGCATTATATTCCATTACCGTGGGCTTGTCAATCTACACCCTCTTAGTTCGTATTTCTTTTTAAGACCGAATAATCGTCTAATTTCAATACAACGGAAAATTCACTATCGAGAAAATTATCGAGATCGAATGCATTTGAGCTTATCGAACTCTTGTTCGGCTCCCGACATCCTCTTCCAATGTCGTTTAAAACCACATATTTGACGTTTTTATTCTTCAACTCTGCGACGATCTCTCTCTGCACCGGCTTTGTTGTCGCTAATCCCGGATGGAGCTCGTGATACTTCGTTGCAGAATTTCTTTCCACTAAATTGTAGAACATAACATTATTAATTAAAATCCTGTCATGACAGTAATTGCCGACAAATATGTTTTCATCCGGTTTTACCCTTGACTTAATATATTGAGCTGCGGCTAATGCGTTTTTTTCTTTTTCAGGCGGGACGAAGATACCCTGCGTAAAGTAAAACCGGGATGGCACCGCACTCGGCCAATGCAACCCGAAAACAACCCTTCCCGGTATCGTTGCAAAATTGCTTGCCCTGTAAAAGAAAACAAAAAGCCCCAGAAACAAGGCAAAGCCGATCAATTGTGCGAAATGTCCCGTCATTCCAGAGATATCTCTGTTATTACGCATGACAAGCAAAGGCAATGACACAAGCGATAAAAATACTAACGGCAACAAATATACCGTCAATACAACTCCATGCAAGGCATCACCATACAGAGAAAGGACATAGATGAAAATAAGCAAATAGCCCGCCGCCCGGAAAGGATACTGATAGAGAGCATTCTTAGAGTTGTCTATGAGCCCGGCAATCAGCATTATTGACAGCATACTTGCCGGGAATTGATGCGATGCATCGGAGCGTATAAATGCCTGATTAAAAAATGGCACCCCGACAAACAACAGAAGAAGCAACATCCATTCCCTTTCTCCAAATTGTTTGAGTTTGTATGATAGAATGAGCCGTATTGAAACCATAATTAGAACTATAATTGGAAAATAGTAAGGGAACACGTCAAAAGCAAAATGAAAAGCCGGGAAAGGGATGCTTCTAACTTCAGGAAATACTTTTAACGGAAAAAGGATAATATCCGACAAAAGATCTTTGAAAGGCACTCTTGAAATAAAATATATTGAAACCGGCAAAACGATTAATGAAACTCCCGAAATATATCTTGACCATATTTTGACTCCGTTAAGCAGATTACCTCCGACAGTAGTCAGCCGTGTATAAACAAACAAAAACAGACTGCCGGCAAACAAAGAATAAACGCCTATATCCTGTTTGAACAATAACGTCATTCCGGAAAAAATACCTGCGATTACCAGTTCGTTATTTCGTTTCTCCGCAACGAATCTGACGATAAAGTAAATACTCAACAACGACCAAAATACTGCGGCATGAGTTGGAGAACCGATTGATGAACGCCAAAACAGATAGGACAATACCAATGTGCTTAAACACAGAAAAGAACTCTTTGCGTCAACAATCTTCCTTACAATGGAATAACTAACCAAAACCGTTAACAGGCTTATGATAATTGAGCACATTCTCATAACCGCTAATTTTTTCGCAAACAGCTTAAATAATACCGCCACGACATAAAATTGGCCTGGAGCATATATTGACCAAAAATCCTTATAGGGCACATCCCCGTTCAAAATACGGGTCGCTCCGTAAGAAACCACGCCTTCATCGTAAACATTGTACCCGATTTTAGAATTGGCAAAAAGATACAAGAATAACAATAATAGTGTTGATACGGAAGCCGTCCATATCGTTACAGCTTTAGAGTGCGTAAATTTTGAATAAGGCCCTGCAATCATTAATATTCTCATAATAAATAAAAGACTCCCCACATAACATAAGGGGACGATATTCACTTACCTGGCTTAAGTGAATACCGTCCCCTACTGTAAACCATTATTAAGAACTCTAAGTAGCGTGCTTGCTATCAGGCATGGCCTTAGCCACGACACTTTTTGATTGGGCCGTCATATCGTCGGCCGGTGGCTTGATATGCAGTATTTCCGTAGGTAAACCGATCTTGCCAAGCAGTTCAATAAACGGGTCGGGGTTCAGCTCTTCAATGTTGACCATTGTCTTAACGTCCCATACGCCGTTCGCCACAAGCATCGCCGCAGCAACGGCCGGGACACCGGCGGTGTAGCTGATCGCCTGGGATTCCACTTCTGAAAAGCATTCCTTATGGTCGGATACGTTGTAAATGAATATCTCTTTGGCCGCGCCGCCCTTTTCCCCTTTGATAAGACAGCCGATGCATGTCTTGCCGGTGTAGTTCGGCGCCAGCGATTTTGGGTCGGGCAGGCAGGCCTTCACGACTTTGAGTGGCACCACCTCCACACCTTCCGACGTCTTGACGGGTTTTTCCGAAAGCAGGCCGATGTTTTTGAGCACGGTAAAGCAATTGATGTAATGGTCGCTGAAACCCATCCAGAACCGGATAGTGCGGGCGTTAATGTTCCTGGAAAGGGAGTGCAGCTCGTCGTGGCCGGTAAGATAAACCGTCTGTTCGCCGACCACCGGAAAGTCGTAGGAAAGTTTTTCCGCGTGGACAGGTTTGCAAACCCATTGGCGATCGATCCACGTCCACACCTTGTGAAACTCACGGAAATTGATCTCAGGATCGAAATTGGTCGAGAAATATTTGCCGTGGCTTCCCGCGTTGACGTCCATGATGTCGATAGTATCAATGGAATCGAAATGATGTTTCGCCGCCATCGCACAGTAGGAATTGACCATGCCCGGATCGAAACCGGCGCCAAGGATTGCCGTCACGCCATTTTCTTTACAGCGGGCTTTCCGCTTCCATTCATAATTAGCGTACCAGGGCGGGTTCTCACACACCTTGTCCGGGTCCTCGTGAATAGCGGTATCGATATAGGCAACCCCCGTCTCAAGGCACGCTTCCAGGATGGACATATTACAGAAAGCGGATGCGAGGTTGACCACGATGGCCGCCCCCGTCTCCCTGATTAGCTGCGCCATCGCGGGAACGTCGAGCGCATCAATCTGGCGCGGATACATTTTTTTTAGCGCGTCTTTAAAGTTGTTCTTCCGGCGAACACTTTCAATGATCGCCTCGCAATTATCCATCGAACGGGAAGCGATACAAATGTCTCCGAACGCATCGTTGTTCTGAGCAAACTTGTGCGCCGCCACATGCGCGACACCACCGGCCCCGACAATCAAGACGTTCTTTTTCATTTCATCTGTTCTCCTGGTATACCGGAATCGCGATTGGTTGCGGGATTCGGGCTTCACGATAGACTGTTTACGAAATCACTGTAATGAAAACGACGCGCCACATGAAGGGAACCGTCCCGCCGTTTGACTACTATCGAAGGCATTGAAAGTCCGTTGAACCAGTTCTTCTTCACGATTGTGTACCCGGCCGCGTCAGCGATGCGGACGATGCTGCCCACTTTCAGCCGGGAGGCAAACCGGTACGTCCCAAAGACGTCTCCGGCCAGGCACGAGCGTCCGGCCACAATGCAGGTAAATTTGCCCGGGCCGGGTGACTTTATTTTAGCATCGGTCCTATAAATTAACAAGTCCGGCATGTGCGCTTCCGTTGAAGCATCGACGATGGCGATATCGATCTCGTTATGAACGATATCGAGCACGCTCGTCACCAACTCCGCCGAACGCGTGATGGCCGTTTCCCCCGGCTCCAGGTACACCTGGACGCCGAAGTTTTCGCTGAACCGTTTCAACTTCGCGCAAAACTTATCAACGGGATACCCGTCTTTAGTAAAGTACAGACCGCCGCCCAGGCTGACCCATTCCAGGCGACTGAGCACATCGCCGTAAACGCGGCCTATGGCGTCCAGCGTGGACGAAAACTCCGCAAAGTCGTCGTTCTCGCAGTTAAAGTGGAACATGACGCCGCTGATCAGCGGGACTGCTTCCGCCAGGGCTTTTGCATCGGCCACCCCGAGCCGCGAATACCTGCGGGCAGGGTTTGCCAGGTCAAAATGCGAATAGCTGACGCCCGGGTTTACCCGCACGCCGACCTTGAGCGCACGGACGTCGCGGTAAAACATTTTCAATTGCGACAGCGAGTTAAAGATGATTTTATCGGCGTAACGTTTGACCTTGCGGACGTCATCTTTCGAATACGCGACGCTATAGGCGTGCACCTCTTTCCCGAATTTCTCATAGCCCAGCCGAGCCTCGTACAACGAACTGCTCGTCGTGCCGTCCAGGTATTGCTTCATGAGGTCGAAAACGCACCAGGTTGAAAAACATTTTAGCGCCAGGACGCACTTTGCGCCCGAGTTATTCCTCACGTATTGCAGTACCCTGAGATTTTTTAATAATTTACTTTCATCAATTAAATAATAGGGTGTCGTCAATACCATGATGTTTCAATCCCCTGCTCCTGGACTAATCCTTACCCGCAAGTTCCTTCTCCCCTCGCGGGAGAAGGTGAGGATGAGGGGCGGTTTTCGACGGTGGCCGTCACATCCCCTCACCTCAATCCTCTTCCGCTTCGCGGTCCAAAGTCCTACCCGCAAGGGGAGAGGAAAAGTCAAAGGCAGGAGATCGCAGGAGGTCGTCCCGCCGGAGGAGCGTCACTCCGCAACGGCGTCTTTCTTCATAAGGCCGATGTGCCGTCGGACATACCACGTGATAGCGATGATGAGCACCATGCCGATCGCGGCGTCGAACCGGTGGAAATACACCTTCAGGCCGTCCCAGTGTTCGCCGAGTTTCATGCCGATCCAGGCCAGCGCCCAGCTCCAGATGTAGGAACCCACAAAAGTGTACAAGACAAAGGTGGACATGCGCATGCGGGCGATGCCGGCGGGAAAGGCAATGAAGGTGCGGATCACCGGCAACAATCGCGCCAGAAGCACAATTATATCGCCGTATTTGCCGAACCAGCGGTCTGCAATGTCGAGATCGTGGTGCGAGATCAAAACGTATTTGCCGTACTTCTCGATCCATGGCCGGCCGCCCCATGCGCCGGCATAGTAGGCCGCGATGGAGCCGAGAACACAGCCGACCGCGCCGGCAAGAGCCACGATCCAGATGTTGAATACACCTGTAGAGATTAGATAACCGGAGAATGGCAGGATAACTTCGGAAGGCAGCGGAATGCAGGCGCTCTCTATGGCCATGAGCGCGACAACACCCGCGTAACCCAGCCGGGTAATCGTGGCTATGATGAACAAAGATAGTACGCCAAGAATTTTCTCAACCATGGCAATATCCCTTTATCGTAATATTTTCCAGGAAAACAACGTGTTTATTGTATTACAACTACGGGGGTTTGTCAAATTACCCCGAGTTGCCGCTTGACGAGTTCGGCGATGTTCATGGTGAGGAGTTCGGTTATTATTTGCGTGGCGACAAAAGCGTTGGGGAAGACATCGCTTTTTGTAATATATCTCAACCGCTTCACCTGGTTTGAGGTCGTCATAAAGATATCATCACGGAACTCAGACAGAACGTCGTCCACGGCATCCTTTTTGCCTTCATGGCAATAGTAGACATTGAGGTACAACCGTATGGCTATGTCCTGGCCATTCATCAGCGGCATTATTCCGTAAAAATAGCGGCGATACTTCGCACCCAATTTGCAGTATTGCGTAAGGCTGAGGATCGAAATGTCCCGCAGGGCTTCCTGTATACTCATATCGGCAACGTGCACCAATTCGCTATCATCCTCCTTATAGTAGGCGGTCACCTCACCGAACGAGGTATATTTATCCATTGATTTTACCAACGGGAGAACAGGGCGGATCGCGTCGCATATGTCATCTTTCCCACGCAGGGGACACCTGTCGCAGCGTTTGAAATCGATGGCTTCCCGCGCCGCAGGCGATATCCTCTGCGGGTCATCCCAAAATTCCTTCGTGATCCTTTCGACGGCCTGCCTGGAAAATTCGATGCGGGTTAAATCCGGGAAAACCAGATAAAGACCACCATTATTAATTTCCATATCTCCGACCTTCATGCTTACCATCCTTTGGACAGGGAAATTTTCCCATGTCGCCCCGCATATTATTCCGATGTTTTTGCACTCAAACGCAGGACATCTATTTTAATTCCCCGGTATCCGGGAAATAAATCCATGCCAGGTCAGGTATTTCTTTAATGTAGCGCGGGGCGAGTTCAACCAGCGCCCTCGGATACCGCCCATGGTCGTTGGCAAACTTGATGATTGCGCGGGATATGTTCGTCCGCAGGTATCGCCTTTTATCTTCATTCGAGAGGGACAGCGTCTGCTCTTCAACTTTGTTCGACAATTCCCATCCTTTACTTGTCCTGGCGTACGAAAATTTGACCTGAAATTTGCTGCCATAGTTGTTTGCATATTCAGCAAGCCCGTAAAGCATATCGCGCGTTACCAGAACATCTACGATTTCAAGTGTATCCATTTGCTCGATATAAGAACTCAGATCCAACCTCTGGAATAGAGGCTTGAGGTTCTCATCTTCGCGCTTTTCAGGCGGAAATAGCTTTTCCCACCGTTTGATGCGCGAATCCTCCACCTGCTTGTATTTTTCAATGTAGAGTTCCCTGACATCCCGCCTCATCTCCGCTGTTGTCGGCAACCGGGCACATCCTGTAATAGCGGCAAGGATAAGGATCAACGGCAACAACACGTATCTTTTCATTTATTCATACCGCGCATTCTTGCCGAAATATGTAAGGAAAATTTTGCGATGGCCAGGTCGTGAGGTCTTTTTGAAATGAGCTCTTTGCACTATAATTTATGGTGATAGTCCCATATCTTGCCGTCACTGGCCAGCGCCCTGCTTACATCGGCCATGACTCCCCCGGCGAATCATTTATTTATTGCAGTCGAAACAGTACCATTTCCCTCCGTCCGAAAGGAAGGCCATCTCTTTCCCGCAGCGGCTGCACATTTGTTTTACGGCAGGTGCGGGCGGCTGGAGCGCCGGGTACTGCTGGCAACCGTAGCAGTACCATCCCTGCCCCGGTACCCAGGTAAGAAATCCTCCGCAACCACTGCAATGAGCCGGATGAGGAACCGCCTGGTTCTTGACAGGTGGCGGCGCAGCCGGAGCCGGGGCTTTTTCCGCGGCTTGTTTTGCCGGCTGGACGCTGGCTTCCCCGGGGATCGCGATGCCGAGTTCCCTGAAAACATTTTCACCGAGTATCTTAATCATCTTCCGCAGGAGTTTGTCTTTCGTCGGAGGTTTAACGATATAATCATTGACCCCGATGGAATATGCGAATTCGATGTCTTCCACCTTGCTTTCACCGGTGACCATCACAATGGGGATATCCTTTGTTTTGGCTATCTTTTTCAACTCCCTGGCCGTCTGCCAACCGTCCATAGGCGTCATGATGGCATCTATAAATATAATATCCGGTTGATGTTCTTTGGCAAGTTTAATGCATTCTTCGCCGCTCTTTGCCTGCACCAGACTGAGCTTTAAATCGTAGGCGATGATATCCTTCACGACCTCCAGCATCATTTTTGAATCATCGACATGCAACACCAGCGGCACTTTTGGCATTATCATTCCTCCATCCGCAAAAATATCAATGTGGTCGTAACCTTATTCTCAAAAAGGGAGTAAAGATTAATACTCATTATTACCATAATTTGCAGACATTATCAAGAGATTTTTTCAGTGGCGCGTGCAATGTCACGAGTGAGCGTATATTCAAATATTCCGTGATTATAAACCATTCAACAAACGGGATGTTGACAAGTCAAAGACAATTATTCTATAATTTCGACATTGTTGTATCCGCACAAGGAGAGTAATCATGGAAGTGAAAAGTATGCTCACGGATTTAGGCAAGAAGCTCGTGCATGGATCCCTGCTGGCAGTGGCAACCGCCGTTCTATCCGTATCTTCGGTTTTCGCAAGCGAATCCGATCTTATCCTCCCCGATTTGAGTTCGGTATATTTCCTGGGAATTGACGGCCACTCGCTGCTGATGTCCGGCCTGCTGATTTGCGTCTTCGGACTGATTTTCGGCGTTGTGCAGTACCTGCGCATTAAGAACCTGCCGGTGCATAAATCGATGAGTGAAGTATCCGAACTCATCTACGAGACCTGCAAGACATACCTGATAACTCAGGGCAAGTTCATTGTCATGCTCGAAATCCTGCTGGCCATCATAATGGTCTTCTACTTCGGCTGGCTCCGGCACTTTGAAGCCTTCAAAGTCGCCATAATCGTCGCCAGCAGCGTCATCGGCATCCTGGGCAGTTACACCGTCGCCTGGTTCGGCATGCGCATCAATACGTTTGCCAACTCCCGCACGGCCTTCGCGAGTTTGCGCGGCCTGCCGTTCCCGACCTACTCGACCCCCTTGCGCGCCGGTATCAGCATCGGCATGCTCCTTATAAGCATTGAACTTCTCGTGATGCTCTGCATCCTTCTTTTCATTGACCCGGCATACGCCGGACCCTGCTTCATCGGGTTCGCCATCGGCGAATCCCTCGGTGCGTCCGTTCTCCGTATTGCCGGAGGTATTTTCACCAAGATCGCCGACATCGGGTCGGACCTCATGAAGATCGTCTTTAACATTAAAGAAGATGACGCGCGCAACCCCGGCGTCATAGCCGACTGTACCGGCGACAATGCCGGCGACTCCGTTGGCCCGACGGCAGACGGTTTCGAGACATACGGGGTTACAGGCGTGGCCCTGATCTCCTTCATCATCCTGGCCGTCAAAGACCCCATCCTGCAGGTGAAACTGCTGGTGTGGATATTCGTCATGCGACTGGCCATGCTTATTGCCAGCGCCGCATCCTACGGTATCAACTCGGTGATCGCCAAGGCAAAGTACGCCATGGCCGAAAAGTTCAACTTCGAGGCGCCCTTGACGTCGCTCGTGTGGATCACCTCGTTCGTTTCCATCGCGCTTACCTATATAATATCGTACTTCATCATCCCGGATCTCGGTGACGGGACGCTGTGGTGGAAACTCTCCACCATCATCTCCTGCGGCACCATCGCCGGAGCCGTTATCCCTGAACTGGTGAAGATCTTCACCTCGACCGAAAGCGCTTTTGTCAAGAACGTCGTCAGTTCCTCACGGAACGGCGGCGCATCTCTTAACGTCCTGGCAGGTTTTGTCGCGGGTAACTACAGCGCCTATTGGATGGGACTCACCATTATGGGCTTGATGGCCATCGCCTACGGTATCAGCACGCTGGGCGTCGGCGCTATCATGCTTGCTCCGGCGGTCTTTGCCTTCGGCCTCGTGGCCTTCGGTTTCCTGGGCATGGGCCCGGTGACCATCGCCGTTGACTCCTACGGCCCGGTCACAGACAACGCCCAGTCCATCTATGAGCTCTCGCTCATCGAGACCATCCCGAACATCAAAGCGGAAATCAAGAAAGACTTCGGGTTCGACCCGAACTTCGAAAAAGCAAAATATAACCTGGAAGCGAACGACGGCGCGGGCAACACCTTTAAAGCAACAGCCAAACCGGTGCTTATCGGAACCGCCGTGGTCGGCGCTACCACCATGATCTTCTCGATCATCGTGCTGCTCACCAACGGTTTGACGACGGGCCTGGAGAACCTGTCGATTCTGCACCCGCCGTTCCTGCTCGGCCTGATGGCAGGCGGCGCCGTCATCTACTGGTTCACCGGTGCGTCCACCCACGCGGTTGCCAGTGGCGCTTACCGCGCTGTCGAGTTCATCAAAGCGAACATAAAGCTAGATGGCGCAACCAGGGCCTCGACTGAAGACAGCAAGAAAGTGGTGGAGATCTGCACCATTTACGCTCAGAAAGGCATGTTGAACCTGTTCCTCGTCGTCTTCTTCAGCACGCTGGCCTTTGCCTGTCTTGATCCGTTCTTCTTCATCGGCTACCTTATCTCCATAGCCCTATTCGGCCTTTTCCAGGCGATTTTCATGGCCAATGCCGGCGGCGCCTGGGATAACGCCAAGAAAGTGGTGGAAGTGGACCTCAAGGAAAAAGGTTCCGATCTGCACAAGGCAACGGTGGTCGGCGACACTGTCGGTGATCCCTTCAAGGACACATCTTCTGTTGCCATGAACCCGATCATCAAGTTTACTACGCTCTTCGGCCTGCTGGCCCTGGAAATGGCTATCGGCCTCAGCCGCGGAGTCAGCATCACGCTCGCGTGCGCCTTCTTCATCGTATCGGCTATATTTGTCGTTCGTTCGTTCACACAAATACGCATTAAGTAGTCTCCGTTAGATTCAATGCCGTTTAGTTAAGGTTTTTGCATTGATAATACAACAAGAATTTATCCCATTCATGTTTCCTCTCCCCTTGCGGGAGAGGATTAAGGTGAGGGGACGAATGATTTT
>Ga0315281_10007908_pt1 | contig 14888 bp, 10 predicted proteins | sample YL17G07_0_MG_FD_204540 | JGI IMG/M metagenome (GOLD analysis project Ga0315281, IMG submission 204540) | Sediment microbial communities from Yellowstone Lake, YNP, Wyoming, USA - YL17G07_0 | ecosystem: Environmental > Aquatic > Freshwater > Lake > Sediment | place: USA: Wyoming | collected...
CAGGTATCAGCCGAAATCCAAATACATTCAAGAAGGGAAATATCAGTCATTTTTTGCTTGACTCCATCATCAAGCGTTTTCGAACATAAACAATTACGGTATGAATTCTCACAACGCGTGCACTTGGACTCTTTAACCCAAAAAACTGGAGCCATCCATAACTTATCACGATTTATAAGCTCCCGGATTTCATTCTGAGTAACATCTAATTCGGCCGCCATAGCATTTTTTTCATTATCCCATTTGAGCGAGTACTGATCATGGTCAAGAAAACGTCGCTTGAATACTAGGAGGCCGGACTTTTCAAGAATGTCATTGAGAGGTGGATTGCCATTTGCCGAGGGATTGTTTTTCTTGAGGGTTTCAGACACATGTTCGCACCATGTTCCGAGATCATCCTTTGAGCGCGGGAGTTTTGCTTCGTCGCTTCGAAGCCAAGAACATAAATCGGACGGGTTACCGGCCAACGAAAAGTAGACACCTCGATCCGAATATTGGACCCCAATATTGCATGCAACAACGATAAAAGCGTTTTTCTTACTCCACTCTTCGCATAGTGTCGCAATAGCATCTTGGGTTTGTTCTGCATTCACTATCGCCTCCGGCCCACAGTGCATAATAAGGGGGAAGTTTAAGATACGATCTTCATAAACTACATAGAGGGATTCTGATGGAATCGCGATTTGTTTCCCTCTGCGGCGGAGCAACTTGACGAGCTCGACCGTGTCGGACTCAATGTATGGTTGCCAGTCCTCATCCCCTGCCTTGAACCGATCCAAGGCAATAATGCGGCAAGGATCTGAACAAGCTTCCTTAGGGTGGTAGGAGACTGAAATGCGCACGCCCGCTCCTTGGGACATCACAGGCGGAACATAGGAAGCCAAACCATCGTCCTCGACATCATCCAGTATCTCCCTGGACGTGTTATCACTTTCTTTTTTACCACCAAGATACTCTCCTACAAGGCTATTATCGCGATAGTAGTGGCACAGAAGCTCTTTCCATGTTTCGATGTCGATTGAGCCATCGATCCGCCAAAGTTTTTTATACTCACTCTCCTTTCCAGCCTTCATGATATCTGTGCCGCGACGACGGCTAATACTAGTCTCGTCATACAGCCTAATCGCACCATCAATATGGCAAGACTTGCGGTCCGTTCCAATAATGGAGTGAACGAAACGACAACCATATTCGTGCGCGCTAACGCCGAGGCTGGGAATATCTCGAATTTCTTCGCACTCAAAGGTGCGCTGATTATTCTGAAAATACGACCAGAACTCCGTCGCGGAAATTCCATGGAAGAATTTAAGTCGGCCATTAGCCGCATGCTTCGTCACCCCAGATGGTATCTTGGAGAGATCATCGTTGAAGACCGGACCCCACCAGTATTCGAGCTCGAAATGGTCCTTGAGAGTCTTAGCGAGCCCCACCATGTCACGATCCAAGGCAATTCGGATGTCGATATCAGCACACTTGGTAGCGAGATCTTGCAGACGTCCGAGGAAGGCGCTGTTGAGGCTGTTCAATCGCGAAAGGGACCTACGGAAGAACGGATGTGCGAAGATTAGCAAACCATCTTTTTCGAACACTCCTGGCTTTATGGAATGTAGTTTGCGTAGCGAAATCAGCCCATCCCTATCAACCTGGCTAAAAATCGCCGGAAACGTACGGGCGGCTAGATCTGACTCAAGCAAAGCCGCACAGTCGGGAACAAATTTCTGTTCATCACCTCTTAAATGGATTCTTAGCAATCGTCTTAGTTCCGCTTCATGAAGAACGAAAACCTCGTTGATCGATCGAGAAAGGCATTCGCGAAAAGCGCGTGTGAGATCTTCCCATTCTGTGTCGTTTTCAGGAATCGACGTTATTCCTGTGAGACGGACTAGTCCTGGCTCAATGAAGAGGCTGAGGCCGCGCGACCATGCGATCGGCCGATGAATATCATGACTCACCAACGAAGGAAGGCCGAAATCCCAGCTCTGTGATAGCCCAGACTCTAAAGCCCGCACTGTGAATTTTTGATTATACCGATTGATTCGATTGCTATTAAATACCGCGAGCATTTGCTTCATTTCTAATTACTCTCCCTCGTGAAATGCGCATCTGCTTCTTTTAAAACCAAGAAAAGATAGGAGGTCTGTCGTCTGGAGACCCGCTGTCGTAAATGATGATAGGTTCGCATGCGATGAATCAACGAAATCATCCTTCCCATATTGGAGACGGATGGCTTTGTATCGAATTCCGCCTTCCTGGACTTCTTGAAGGACTATTGTTTTTAATGCTGAAAGAAGGTCTCTCATGTCAACTCCCTTATGATAATTCTAGCACAAATTATTAAAGAGAACCGACGGTGTGCATAATTTGTGAATATTCACCCGGAACTTTGAGAAACTATGCGGAACCTAGAAGAATCAAAAAAAACTCATAAATAATTGAATAATAAGGGCTTTTGTTGATTATAAAGAAAATACATTATTCTTCGTTTTCGGATTTCAAGTCCCTTGCGTCTATAGGCAGCCAATGGCATCTGTTACTTTCCTTTGGCCGGGCGAAGTGGTACATTGATTGAGAATCACAATGAAAGAAGTCCATATCTCCCAAGTTGATGCCCTCTTCTCAAATGGGATCTATCCGATAGAATTTCTCTTTTATTACAAAGAAGGATTTAAGACAGAGAAAATGAGGAGGACTTTAGGAGAACTCTCTTCAATTTTCTGGCCGATGTTCAGTGAGTACAAAGACGGCCTAATTGTTTTTGACAAATATCGCGAAGAGGATTGCTATGATGAAGAAGTCGTTGACCAAGAGCTTAACATCACGGAGATCAAAGAAGGCGGATTCGAAATCCATTCTCGCTTTCGCCTGCCAGATTTAAAGAGGCTATTCTTTTTGAAAGTCATACGATTGAAGAATGGCCTGGCTTTAATCCCCAAAATGAATCACTTGGCTGGGGATGGATATAGTTATTTTTACTTTCTGTCACTCCTGGCGGCGCTATCACAGCCCACCTTTGTTCCATTCAAATCGTCTTTTATAAATTTATTTTCAAAACCCCATCACCGCAGAACAACACTCAAAGATTTCTCTTTCAAGGGAGTGGAATTGAAACCTGTTCTCCCCATTGATAAATTCACCGTCGAATTTGATGAAATTCTCCAGAAAGACATGCAATCTGTCATCGAAGAAATTGCTATTTCCAATAATCTTCGGATTTCCACGAATGATATTCTCACGGCTATGGCTGTCAAAAAACTCGTTGGAATACAAAGTCAATTTGGAGAGGAAGTGAACCTGACCATGCCCATCGATGTTCGGCGACAGGTTAAAGAGTATGGCCGCGGATTTTTTGGAAACGCGATCATGTTCCATACAATCAAGTTCAAAAAGGAGCATCTCCAAAATTCTCTGACAAAAGAAATTGCCATTCAGATAAGAAAATCCATGCCCTCTGTCTCAAGAGAGACATACATAAATTATCTTACAGAGCTCGAAGAAATGATATCCGAAGGGAAAACGGAGAGATTGAAACCGTTTGATCCGGGATGCGGATGCTTGGTGACGAATCTTTCAAAGCTGCCATCGGATAAATTGGATTTCGGAACCGGCAGTCCCGAGCTTGTTATTCCACTAACCATTGAGAAAAATTCGACAGCAATTTTGGCGAAGAAAGAAAATTTTGTCCTGAGATTCGCTTATTAAATCCGTAAGCCATGCCTTGAAGCCTCTGGCTTCCGACGCGCCTAAAAATTCCTTTCTGAAATACGCGTAAGGCAGCCTTTCAACTCCCCCCTGCGCCCTTCTCTAAAGAGGGAGAGCGAAGGGACCATGTTCACGATTCGCGGGCTGCCCTTCGGGCTATGACGAATTCGCGCTTCGCGATCCCTCATGGCTGTCGGAGGGAAAAGTCGATTTTCAAGCGAACGGCCGGTCGATGGCCGGGCTGGGCTGGGAGAAGAACTTTGCCCCGTCCTCGGTGATATGCATGTCGTCTTCGAGCCGAACCCCGAACTCGCCCGGGATGACGATCATGGGCTCGTTGGTGAAGCACATGCCGGCCTGCATGAGCGTTTTGTTCCCGCGCACGAGGTTGATCCACTCGTGGCCTTCCAGGCCGATGCCGTGGCCTGTCCGGTGCGGCAGCCCCGGCACTTTGTAATCTGGTCCGAATCCGGCCTCGACGATGACCTTGCGCGCCGCCGCGTCCACGTCTTCGCACGGAACACCGGGCCTGGCCGCCTTGAAGGCTGCCGCCTGCGCTTCCTTCTCCAGGTTCCAGACGTCGAGCTGGCGCTGGGTGGGCTTGCCGAAGACAATGGTCCGGCTGATGTCAGAGCGATAGCCCTCGATGTTGCAGCCTCCGTCCATGAGGATGACATCCCCTTCCCGCAAGTTGCGCGGCTTGATCGAACCGTGCGGAAACGACGTCGCCTCCCCGAAGTTCGCTCCGATGCCGCCCGAGGCGCCGAGCGCCCTGAACGCGGATGCGGCGATCTCGCTGAACTGCGCCTTGGTCATTCCGACTTTGAACTGCGGGATGGCGGCTTTATAAGCTTCGACGGTGATATCATTCGCCAACTGCATCAGGGCCAGCTCGGCCGAAGACTTGATGACGCGGCACCCGATGGTGACAGGATCGGCGCTGACGTATTGGTGGGCCGGAGCTTCCTTGCGCACCCCATCATAGATGAAGAAACGCAGCCGTTCTTCGATGCCGATTTTTCCGGCCCGGATTCCCCTGTCCTTAAGAATCCCGGCGATGACCTTATACGGGCTTTCGTCTTCTTCCCAGGTGCGGACGTCTGTTCCAAACCGGATGAGCTCCCGCGCCCTTTCCTCCTCGAACTTGGGCGTGACCCAGGCCATATCGCTCTTGGCCGGCAGGATCCAGGCGAACGTCCTCTCGCTGAGGCCCCAGCTCATACCGGTGAAATAAAACATGCTCGTGCCGCCTTCAAGAAGAATGGCATCGAGTTTGTTTTCGGCCATCAGCTTCCGGGCCTTCTCGATCCGGGCCATCCGCTCCTCCTCTGTGATGGGGACGATCCTCCCGGTCATGGGCTTGAGCGCAGCAAACGGGCTTTGGGTTTGCGTTTTCTCCGTCCCCTCCTTCCCCTTATTTTCGGGACTTTCGCAGGACACCAAAAGGCAGGCCGAGGCTACGGCTCCGGCTGAAAGCTTCAGGAAATTCCTTCTTCGGAGACTCATGTTCCTCCTTTCCTCATTTCACGAATGGGATATTTCAGATCGCGGTTTGATTTTATGAAAAATGCGTTCAAGACTCAATAGATGTGCCGTGAGCTTCTGCATAGAAAGAAGTCGCTTTTCGCCGCCACGGCGAATATCACTTGGCCGATCTCGAAGCCCACCTCCCCTGCTTTTCAGGCGGCATCGGAAAGCCCAAGCTCCTCTCCGCGCCTGACAAATACATGCCAAAAATGGCGATAAAGCGCTGAAATGACGGCATAGGATTGAAGAGAAGATTAAATTTGGCTCGTTTTTTCCTTTTCCGGAATCATTTCCAAATATTTGATCTTCACTCGGCACTGGAGGCCGCCCTGAAGCCCCCGTAGCGGAGGGGGGTCCCGTCGGCTTCTCCGACGGAGGGAACCGCCGGGACTGGTTCCCAGGGGTCCGGGGGCTAAGGACGGCCTCCAGTGCCGGCTGGAATCACACGAACGGAAAAGCTTACAAGGATTCACCGGGATTTATTTTCTAAAGCATAATATGCTAATATTTTCATAGGCTAGACGGCGGCATGACCATGGAAAACGAAGAAAAAGCAAAACGCGTCCTTCAAACCCTGACCGGCCCTTGGGAAAAACGGGCCCTGGTCAAAATGGCACGGGCTCTCCCCCTTTGGATCACCTCCGACCATCTGACCGTCCTCGGCATCATCGCCAGTTTCATCATCTTCGCGGGATTCATTCTCTTGAAATATTCTCATTGGTGGATCATGCTGAGCAATGCCGGGTTCGTGATCCACTGGTGGGCTGACAGTCTGGACGGGACCGTGGCCAGGGTCCGCCATCGGGAGCGGGAGAAATTCGGGTATTTCGTCGATCATATCTGCGACGCTTTTTCGACGGCCCTCATCTGTGTCGGACTCGGCCTTTCCACTCTCGTCCACCCCGGGGTCGGCCTGGCGGTCGCCATCGGATATCTCCTGATGAACATCTATGCCCACGTCATCTCCTATGTGGAGCGCGTTTTCAAGATCTCCTACGGCAGAATCGGCCCGACCGAGATCCGGATCATCTTCATCCTGGGCACCTCGTTCATAGCGGTCTGGAACCCGGTTCTCGTCCGCCTGGGGAAGACCGCTTTCACCCTGGGCGACGTGATCGCGTTCACGGTATCCGTGGCCTTCCTGGTCATCTTCGCCGTGTCCTCGATTAAAAAGGCCATCGAGCTCGATAAGCTGGACCGGGCGAAATGGACTCCTTGAATCCCCTTCTCGGGTGGGGTGTTCCACCCCGCCCTTCATGCCACGCCAGAGACGCATACATTTTCCGGGGCTCCCCTTGATTCGTCAAGTGGAGTTGAGGGCTCCTCGAAATGCGGGTAGGTCAACACGCCTTCTTTAAAACGGGCAAAATAGGTGAGCTCGTGCGTCTGGACGACGTCAGGCTCTATGATGTGCCGGACCTCATGGCCCAGGGTGTGAAGATAATCCGAAAGCAATTGCCGGTGGCATTGCCGGGGGAGCTTCTCGGCGCACATATAGGCAAGTGCCTGCTCTCTGGCTAATTCGAGGAGCCTGGCCGCGGCCGGGCGAAATCCCTCGGTCATCATGTAATCGGCATAGATCCGGAATACCTCGGTCTTCCAGCCTTTATTGGGAGATCTTTCACCCAGGCCTTCGGTCCCCTTCCGGTAGCCGCCCAGTTCTTTTCCCATCCAGACATATTCAACGCCGGCTTCGGGCAGAACGGCTCGCAGGTTCTCATGATGAAAATGCGGGTTGCGCCGCGATACAGGAAATGCGCGGACGTCAACCAGAACGGCGATCCTATGGTCCTTCAAAAGGCCGAGGAATTCTTCCATCGGCCGGATCGAATGTCCGATCGTATAAAGGACCATGCTTTTTCGTTTCGCTCTTGGTATTATAGAATATCCGGATTAAAATGGAATTCTCATCCGGAATGAAAAGGCCATAAACATGAAAAACGTCGCGCTTCTCATCGCCGCCGGATTTCTTGTCCTTATCCTATCTTTGAGCGCCGGTCAATCTGCAACGAAGTCCCAGGTCATCGATCTTAGTCCATTTTTTTCAAAGCCGGACGTCACGGTCGCCGTCACGGATTCGGGGCTGGGCGGCCTCGCGATCATGGCCGAGGCCGCATCGCGGCTCGCGGAAGCCAGAATCTTTAGAAGCGTGAACTTCGTCTTTTTTAACGCTTTGTTCTCCAACGAGAGCGGCTACAACAGCCTGAAGACACGGGAGGAAAAGATCGCCGTCTTCAACAGCGCCCTCGAGAGTCTGGCCCGAAAATATCGCCCGGATATCATTCTCATCGGCTGCAACACGCTCTCCGTGCTCTATGAGAAAACCCCCTTTTTCAAAGCGGCAAAGATCCCCGTCCTCCGCATCGTCGAACCGGGTGTGGATCTCATCGCTGAAGAGCTCAAGCACCATCCAGGCGCGGCCGTCATTCTGTTCGGAACGGAAACGACCATCGGCGAAGGCGAGCATAAAAAAAAGCTCCTGGAAAAAGGCGTTAAAGAGGAACAAATTATTGCCCAAGCCTGCCCCGAGCTGGCGGGCTACATCGAAAAAGGCTATAAAAGCGACGGCACGGGATTGCTCATCGAATCCTACGTCGAAGAAGCCCTGGCAAAAATGAAGAATCCTGCCGCGCCGGTCTTAGCGAGCCTAGTCTGCACCCATTACGGCTACTCCCTTGATATTTGGACCAAGGTTTTCGAGAGCCGGGGCGTCAAATCCTTAGCCATCCTGAACCCAAATTCAAAGATGGCGGAAATTTTAATCTCGACGAAACTGAAGAACCGGTTTGCGGCCACGGCGATCCAGGCCAAGGTTGTTTCCATGGTCGAAATCAGCCGTCAAAAGACCGATTCGCTCGGCGAATGGCTGAGGAAAGTTTCACCGGAAACCGCGGCCGCCCTGGCGAAATACGAGTTAAAGCCGGAATTGTTCGAGTGGAAAAAATTTATTAAGAAATAATCCCATTTTGTAACCTTTTTCGGAAATTTAAGTCTATATCTACGATGACCGACAACCAGATTATGGAAGACGTCCGGGACGGCCGTGTCGAGAAGCTCGCCATCCTCTTCGAACGCCACAACGTCGCCCTGTTCAATTTCTTCCTCCGTCTGACCGGAAACCGGCCGGCGAGCGAAGACCTTGTCCAGGACGTTTTTATCCGAATCCTCAAATACCGCTCGACCTACCAGGGGGAAGACCGGTTTGCGGTCTGGTTTTATAAGATCGCCCGGAACGCCCATATCGATTTCCTGCGCAAGCAGAAGGGGGCTTTTCCGCTCGAAGATCAATTCGAGGAGGCGCCCAGCCCCGAGCCCATCCCCGAAGAAAGGATCGTCCGGGAACAGGAAGCTGCCCTTCTCACCCGGGCTTTGGCGCGGCTTTCCCCGAAAAAACAGGAGATCCTCGTCCTCAGCCGATTCCAGAACCTGAAATACCGGGAAATCGCCGAACTCCTGGATTGCCCGGTCGGGACGGTCAAAGGCCTCGTCCACAGGGCTGTCCAGGAGCTGGGCGACATTTATCATCAGTTGACAAGGGAGGCATGCCGCCATGAAATGTGAAGACATCAAAGAAAGATTCCCTGATTTTCTAACCGGAGATTTGGATCCCAGGGCAAAGTCCGAATTCGACGCGCACATCGCGGCCTGCGCTTCCTGCGGCGAGGAGCTGCGCCGCCTGAGCGAGATCTGGACGAAACTCGGCGTGCTCCCCGTGGAGCAGCCCTCGAATGCGCTGCGCGACCGGTTCTACACCATGCTCGAAGCCTACAAGGACGGACTCGAAGCAGAAAAAAGAAAGACCGAGGCCCCGTCTAAACGGAGGCCTTTCTTTTCGCTCGAGAGGCTCTGGCCGCGCCGGCCCGCTTTACAATTCACCGCCGCCCTGGTCCTTGTGATCGCCGGGATCGGCGGAGGATATTTCTTGAGAAGCTCGGGAGTCAGCGTGGCCCGGCTGGACAAAGAAGTCGATGACATGCGGCAGATGGCCGCCGTCTCGCTGCTCCAGCAGTCATCGGCGACGGAGCGGCTGCGCGGCGTGAGCGTCGGCGCCCAGCTCAAACAGCCCGGCAAGAATATGCTCGATGCGCTCCTCCAAACCCTGGACGGCGACCCGAACGTCAACGTCCGGCTGGCCGCCGTGGACGCGCTCTATCTTTTTGCCTCCAACCCGGACGTCAAAGAGGGCATCCTCCAATCGCTCACCCGCCAGGAATCGCCGAGCGTTCAAACAGCGCTCATCGACCTCCTTGTCGAAATTCGGGAGAGGCGGGCCGTAGACGCGCTCAAATCCCTTATCGGCAATGAGAAGATCGTCCCCGAGGTCAAGAAAAAGGCCGAGTTCGGCATCCAGCAGCTCAGTTTTTAGGAGGATCGCATGAAAAAGATCGTATTGATAACGACCATCGGTATAGCATTCTTCGGACTTGCCTTAGCCGGAAAAAGCCAGTCCGAAGACAAATACAAATTCGAAGAAAAAGACGAGATCCGGCAGACCTTAAAGTTCCAGGACCCAGCCAAACCCAAAGCGCTCCAAGTGGATAACGTCTTTGGCTCGATCGATGTCCAGGCTTATGACGGAAGCGAGGTCGAGCTTGTCGCCCACAAGACCATCCGGGCGAAAACCCACGACAAGATCCAGAAAGCCAAGACCGACGTCAAGCTCGATATCACCGCGGACGGCGGCAACATTGATATTTACGTGGATGGACCGTTCCGTTGCCAAACCGAGGACTGCAAGGGCATCAATTGGCGCGACCGGGGATACGAGGTTCACTACGATTTCGTCCTCAAAGTCCCGCGCAAGACTGCGCTAATCCTGAAAACCGTCACGGGCGGCGATGTCACGGTCAAGGGAGGCGAGGCCGATTTCGATGTGTCCAACGTCAACGGCAAGATCACGATGGAAAACGTCTCCGGGTCGGGAGAGGCTCATACCGTCAACGGCGAGGTGAAGGTCGGCTTCTCCAGGAATCCCGGCGCGAACTGCACGTTTCGGACGGTTAACGGCGACGTGGCGCTTTCGTTCCGCGACGGGCTGTCCGCGGATTTCAAGATGAAGACCTTTAACGGCGAAGCATATTCAGACTTCGAGGTCAAGGCCCTGCCCTCCGCACCCGCCGCCAAAGCGAGCGAAAAGGGCAAATTCGTCTATAAACGGGACAAGTTCAGCCAGGTCCGCGTCGGCAAGGGCGGGCCCGCAATTACCTGCGACACGCTGAACGGCGATATTCTCATCAAAAAAATCAATTAAGGAGAAGAACCATGAACAAGAAACACATTCTTTTCGGTATGGCGATCCTGCTGGCCGCGGCCGTCTTCGCCGCCGCTCAGGATAGGCAAACGGACCGGATCGTGGTGCCTTTGACCAACCCGGGAAAGCCGGCCCATGTCGTCGCCAACGTCTTCTTCGGCGCGATCAAGGCTTCAGGTTATGACGGCAAGGACATCATCGTCGAGGCCAAACCGCGGGAGAAATCCTTAGTGGAAGGCAAAGGCGAAAAACTAGTGAGAATCGGTACTCCTGGGCGAGACATCACCATTTCTGGCGTAGAAGGGCTTACAGCTCGGGGTCAAAGCATCGCCATTATTGAAGAAAAAGAAAAGGAAAAAAAAGACAAGGCTGCCGGCATGAAACGCATCCCCATTGAATCGAGCGGTTTGACCGTGGAGGAGGACAACAATGAGGTGACGATCCGCCTCGAGTCCATGCGGCGGTCTTATGACCTCGATATCAAAGTCCCCCTCAACTCATCCCTCAAGCTCAGCGGCGCCAACCTGGATGAAATCAATGTCGAGAACGTCAACGGCGAGCTTGAAGTCGGCTGCGCCAACGGCAACATCAAGCTCATGAACGTGTCGGGGACGGTCGTCACAACCTCCACGAACGGCGACATCGAGGTCGTCCTGAGCAAGGTGGCGTCCGACAAGCCCATGTCCTTCGTGACCTTCAACGGCGACATCGACGTCACCCTGCCGGCCGACGTCAAGGCCAGTCTGAAGATCCGGTCCCAGATCGGCGAGGTTTACAGCGACTTCGACGTGAGCCTGAAATCCGTTCCCGCAAAAACCGAAGAGAGCGCCAAAAAAGAAGGCGGCAGATACCGGGTCAGCCTCGACCGCTCCGTTTTTGGGACGATTAACGGCGGCGGGCCGGAATTCCGGTTCCAGACGAACAGCGGCGACATCTATATTCGGATGAAGAAGTGAGAAGACGAATGCGCGGGTTCTATCGCGGCCGTGCCCCTGACGCCCTCGCTCCTCACCCTGACGAGGGTCCCATACGCTTCGGACGCTGCAGGGCAACAGCCGCGCCACCCGCGCATCTATTTTTTGGGTGAGTTGAAGTCATAAAAAAATCGGGGGCACAAAGTCTAATCCCCCCTCACCCCCCTCTAGTAAAGGGGGCAAAAGGGGGGATTTTTTTATTCCGTGATTTTCACGGTCTGGATGGCAAAAGGCTTGACCGTTACATAAATGGACCGGGGAACAACGGTGTTGGCGTTCGCCGGGCTTTCGGCGATGTCCGTGGCCGTAAAGGTGATGAGTTCGGATTTTAAAAGCGGGCTCGTGATCTTCACCCGGGTTTCGATTCCCGCAATCTCCCTGAGCCTGACGACGATCCCCTCGCCGTCCTCGGCTTGCTTGACGGCCTGGATGATGACATTGGGCTTGTCCACGCTGAAAAAGCTGGCGGACGGTTCGGACAAAGCTCCCTGATTTTTCTCCGGCAGCCAGGCCGCCGCAAATGGGGTGTGAACTTCCCAGCCGAACCGCGATGACAATATGAGGTCGGGTCCTCCGCTCCGGCTCGTGATTGAATATCTGAAAACAAACGCGCCGCCTTGACTTGCCTTGAAATTGGTCATCCAGTAGTTGTTCATCGCGTAGGAAAAGAGAGAGGAGTTCGTGATATCCAGCTTTTTCTGCCATTTTCCGGTGTTGATGTCGCAAAACTCCACAAGCGGCGCTTCGATAGGCGACCAGACGACGCTCTGCTTGGAATTGGCGATCTCCACCCAGTGCTGGACGGTGTGCCAGTCCCGCGTGGTGCCAGGAAGCTGCTCTGCCTCGGGGCTCATCGTTCCGTCCGCGATCTCGAACCGGAATTTCCCCCCTTCCACTTTGAAAGGATAGGCGAAATAGAGCGCCTCAGGATCGTACGTCTCGTCCTTCTTGAGCCGGTTGATGATGTCGATGCGCTTGATGTTTTCGTAGAGAACGATTTCCTGCTGGATTTCCGGGCATGGCTTGGCCTTTGTCTTGACGACAAGGCTCGACGCGACAGGGCCGGTCATTCCGGCCGACATCGCCGCCGCGACCGGGCTGTAACGGCTGAACTTGGCCCGCTGCTCCATATTGTCGACCGCTTTCCGGCCGCCCTCCGGGTTCTCATAGATATACTGGTTGAGCATATATTGCGATTTTTTATCGACAAGCTCCTGACCCGTCTCCTTGTCCACGACACTCGACAGGCCGCCCGTGATCGGGTCGGCCGTGACTTTGAAAAAGCGGTTCTCGATCACATTCTTGGTCCTTGCTGTCCTGGACGGGACGGATGCCGGAGCCATGTCTGGAACGAACGCGTAGACCGCGTATCCGATGGAGGGAACGTTTTCCGCAAGGAACATGATGGTATTCTTGTCCGGCCGAACGAAAGGGACTTCCAAGCCGGTTTTTTTATCGAAAATTTTGAATTTTCCGTCCTTCTCTTGGAGCGCCGGGGGAAGCGCGGCCTTGACGACATCTGTCCGCGCCCAGGACAGAGGGTTGAAGACCGCGAGCGAATAGGATTCCGGGGCGGAGATATTTTTCACGAGCGCCTGCAGGCCGCGGTTGAGGACGGTCTTCGCGATCTCTCGGGCATTGTAGGCAAAGCCCGACTTAATCGCCCACTGGCCGCGCGCGAATTCGGATTCGGGGTCATCGATCGAGTTCCATCCTCCCCAGGTGTGCTCGTCGTAGAGCATCGTGCTGTCGTAGGCTTCTCCGATGTCCCGGCCGGGAAAGACGTAATTTTTGTCCACAAGCTTGGCGGCTACGGCCATTTTTTCCGCGGAGAGGAGCTCGTTATGCGCCAGCCGGTTCAGCCCCGTTTCAAAAGAGGTCGAAGCGACTCCGTCCGTCCAGTAGTCCGGCCAGCCGAGCTTGTAGGTCGGGATGGCCTTCGCGTATTTCTTTTCGAATGCGCCGAAAAACTCAGACATCGTCGCCAGCCGAAGCTTTGGATACGCCCAATGGCCGTTCCATTCACGGATACGGTCCGAGAGCTCTTTTTTCGGCGGGCAGTTGTCGGTGACATAGCCGCTGATGTGAAAAGCGATCAGGTCGTAGGGATAATCGCCGCGCTTCTCGAGCCTCGCTAAATACTCCGTGACTTTGGGAAAGCTCTTGTCGTAGCCTTCGTGGAGGAGCAGATCGTAATTGGCGAATAGATAATGCTCGCCGTTCCAATGGAGGATCTTGCTCCCGTCCTGGGCCTGCCAGTAGAAGGGGTTCGGGCGGCGGAGCGGCGCCCGTGAGCGCGTCTCGTTGATGCCCGTCGTGAAATAGCGGACGCCGATCTGGCTGAAGATCTGGGGGATGGCCCAGCTAAAGCCGGTGACATCATTGTTCATCGCGCATTGCAGGCCGAAGCCGTTCGTCCGGCTGAGCTCCTTGGCATAGGTTACGGCGCGGACGAGCTCTTCGTGGGCGAAGCAGTCGGAGAGCTGGAGATAGAGTGCGGACAGTTCGACCCGGCCGGATTTGAGCAGGGACATCAGTTCCTGGACCTTCTCGGCGGGGCGGCTCTTGATGTAATTCTGGAGGCTCCACGAGACTTCGATGTTCCAGCGGAATTTGGCCTCGTCGGGATAATCGTTCGTGGCGCGGCAGAATTCGATGACGGAATCCAGGTACTCGAGATGATTTTTTATCACCCGAGTCTGGAGCTCGGTGTAGCCGATGTCGGAGTGGGAATGAGGAAGGAGATAGAGGGTCCATTTCCGCTGCGGTGAAAGCTGAATGTCTTTTCGGACAGTTGTTTTTCCCGCTCTTAGAACAAAACTCGTCTTCGCCTCTTTTTGAATTTCGGGGACGAAGATCTGGACTACGGATTTGCCGGCGGCAATCTCTTCGAGCGGAAACGCGTGGGTTTTTTGGGGGAGCCTGACTTCGAGCCGGCCGGACGTCACGGCGCCGGGATTTTCGATGAGGATGTCCAGGCGCTGTTTGAGCAGGCCCTTATCTTCGATGAAGAGAATCGTCGGCTTGACCTCGAACGAAAGCTTCGCGGCCGCCGGAGCGGCCCGAAACTCCAAGCCGACTGATAAGAAACCGATGATGAAAATGATGAAAACAACATGTTGGCGTTTCACGGCGGCCATGACGCGTCCTCCTTCGGGCAACTTCGTGGCTCAAATCTATCATAATTTTGCGCCGCTGTGGAGAGAACGCATGAAATAAAATGGGGACGGTCCTATTTTTTAAAATGGGGACGGTCCTATTTTTTGAGAAATTTACATCCGTTCGTTCGTCTATAAAGAATAAAAACAGCTATGCCAAGAACGAGAAGGATTATCCCGGATGACCTTCTTCTCCACATAATAGTCAGAGGCAACAATAAACAAAAAATATTTCAGGAAGATAGAGATAAAAAGTACTACCTGTATTTGCTTTTCAAG
>Ga0315281_10007909_pt1 | contig 14887 bp, 11 predicted proteins | sample YL17G07_0_MG_FD_204540 | JGI IMG/M metagenome (GOLD analysis project Ga0315281, IMG submission 204540) | Sediment microbial communities from Yellowstone Lake, YNP, Wyoming, USA - YL17G07_0 | ecosystem: Environmental > Aquatic > Freshwater > Lake > Sediment | place: USA: Wyoming | collected...
AAGATGGAAGTATTATGGCTAATATGGACAAATGATTTGAAATCGAAAAAGGTCATTTTTGAATATATCCTATTGACATTGTTTAGGATTGCCAGTTTTCAAAAATTCTTAACCGGACAGTACTGATTTAGAATTTTGAATAAACATATTGAAAATGGACATTGCTTCTTCTCAAAATCGGTAGCCACTAATCATTCATAAGAAGGGGGTTAACCATGTATCTGTTGGAGCACCAAGCAAAAAACATTATTAGGAGGTACGGCTTCCAGGTTCCACAAGGGGAGGTCATAAGGAGTTCAAAAGAAGCCGGGCAAGTGGCCTCAAAGTTTGGAAAGGTTGCGCTTAAAATTCAGATCCCGGCAGGGGGCCGCGGCAAAAAAGGCGGAATAAGATTTGCTGAGACTCCCCAAGAGGCAGAAAAAGTGGCCCAAGAGCTTCTTTCAAAAAAAAATAATGGGTACTCAGTTAAAGAATTATTGGTTGAGGAACTCGTATCTTTGGATCGGGAGTATTATTTGGGCGTGACCGATAGCCGGGAGACAAGAAGTCCGATAGTGATTATCTCTTCGCGAGGCGGCATCGATGTTGAAGAATTAGGCGAAAAATATCCTGAAAGCATTACCCAGGAGGGATATTCTCTTCGCTCAGGATTCCGGCAATTTCAAGGACGAGAAATGGCCCGAAAAGCAGGGATAGACCAATCCCACCTGGTCAATATTGGAAACCTTATCCAACGACTGACAAACCTTTACCGTGATTATGACACAGAACTAATCGAGGTGAATCCCTTAGGGGTTACGAAGGATGGGAGGTTATTGGCTTTAGACGTTAAAATGATCGTCGACAATGACGCATTGTTTCGGCATAAAGATTTAGCCGAAACATCAAATGAAGGCTTAAACGAACGGCAAACGTTCGCAAAGGAAAAAGGCTATGGTTATGTGGAATTCAACTATCATGGGGAAATCGCCTGCGCTGCGACCGGAGCCGGACTTGGTCTGACGAGCATGGACTTAATTAACGATGCCGCCCCTAATGCCATCGCCTTTTTCTTAGACGTGGGAGGACGATTTGTGGGCAGCACTGGTGATGTGTTCAAGATAGCTCAGATGTTTCCTAATCTCAAAGCCATTCTTGTCAACCGGTATGGAGGCTTTGGAAGAGGACAGATCATTGCAGAAAGCATGATTCAGGGCCTACTGGAAGTGAGACCTAAAATACCGGTCATGCTATCCCTTTCGGGAAGCGGGGAGAAGGCCGCTATCGAGCATTTTAAGCAGATGGAAGATAAAGTTCTTGCCGAAGGAATAACCTTCGAATGGACTTCTCATGTCGCGACCGGCAAGGAAACCCGGTGTTCAAGAAAAGGGGGTATCGATGTGATTGAATACCCTGCCAAGCGAGTTCTGGAATGGGCAGGGTATAAATATGAAAGACGTCCTCCCAATTGGTTCCCCCAAAGACGGGATTGGGAAGAAAAGACAAGGAAATTAATTCACGAAGCAATGACGAAAAGGCCTGAGAGAGAATATCAGGATCTTTCAAAAGTTGAATAGGAGGAAATGATGGCCATTATCGCAAAAGAATCAAGCAGGGTTTTGGTACAGGGAATAACAGGCGGTGAAGCTCAATTTCGGTCGCTCCGCATGAAAGAATATGGAACAAAAATCTTAGCCGGCACATCTCCTGGAAAAGGGGGCTCCAAGGTTCATGACATTCCTGTATACAATACAGTCCGAGAGGCCCTTGAACATCACAGGGAAATCAATACGAGCGTGGTCATGGTGGGAGCAGCCTTGGCATTCGATGCGGTGTTGGAGGCGGTTGATGCTCGAATTGAAAATGTCGTCGTCCTTGCCGAAGGCATTCCCGTCCACGATTCAATGATCATAAGAGAAACCGCAAAGGAAGCGAATGTCCGTTGTATTGGCCCAAATTCCCCCGGAGTGATCTCACCGGGGGTTTGTGAATTAGGGGCTACAGCCCATTGTGCCTTTCACGGTCCAGGGAAAATCGGTGTGGTCTCGGTGACGGGAAGCGGTCAATGGTTTCTATCGCGCCTGGTTTCCATTAGCGGTCTTGGAATTAGCACCTACTTGGGCATCGGTGGAGATCCCGTCAAATTTACAGACATTACCGAAGCCATGCTTCTTTTCGAAAAAGATCCGGAAACAGAGGGGATGTTATTGGTTTCTGAGATTGGGGGAACGGAAGAAATGAAATTAGGAGAAATGGTTAAGAAAGGAGATATTAAGAAACCGATTGTTGTCTATATGTATGGGAGGACAGCCCCCGAAGGGACCCGGATGGGTCATGCCGGCGCCATCATCAGGGCAGGAAAAGGCGATATCCGGTCTAAAGTGGAGGCCCTTCAAAAGGCGGGAGTTCGGGTGATTCTCTATCCGTGGGAAGTGGTTGGGGCCTTCTTAGATGCGGGGATTGCACCGAAGGATTCTTTATATCATCTGCCTTGGAAGGAAGCCACTGCAGGGAGATAATGAACGGCACATGTGAACTTGATTTCTTTTTATTCACCAGTAATAGTGAATGAGAATGGATTTAGAGAAGAGGAAACAAAAAATGAAAAATTTATCTGATATCAAAAAAGTCTTGGGGGAAAATGACGTCAAATTCGTCTACTTCCAATTTGTTGATTTGAATGGAAAACTATATTCCATAACCATTCCCTTTGAGAAATTGGATTCAGTTGTAGAGAGTGGGATAGGGATAGATGGTTATTCTTGTGATTTCCTCAGTGTGGAAAAGAGTGACCTGATCATCAGGCCAGACCTCGAGACATTAATGATACTGCCCTGGGAAACCTCGACGGGCAAGGTAGCAAGCTTTCTTTGTGATATTTATGAGGCAGACGGGATAACGCCTTTCGGAGCTGGCCCCAGGAGCGTGCTGAGAATTGCACTCAAAAAGATGAAAGCTCAATTAGGAGAAGAGGTAGAGTTCTTAGTTGTCCCAGAGCTTCAATTCTGGTTAATGAGGAGGGAAAGCGGAAAGCTAAAGTTATTTGATGAGGCACATTATTTTTCTCCTCCCCCGAATGATAAAGGGACAGAAATTCGTCAAGAAATGGCCATGGCCTTGGCCAAAGCCGGGATTTTCACGGAAAAAAGTCATCATGAAACAACAGAGGGAAAGTACGAAGTGAATATTGACCATGGACCAGCATTAACCATTGCGGACACCATGTTGAAGTATAAATTTATCATCAAGAATGTAGCTTCCCGGCATGGGTTGATCGTTTCCTTCATGCCTAAACCCTTCGGTGACAAGGCTGGTAATGGAATGCATTATCACCAAAATCTGGCTCAAAAAGGGAAGAATCTCTTTAGTGATGCCAATTCCAAATATTTTAATCTCTCTCAAATGGCTTTAAATTTTATCGGAGGGCAGCTCAAACATTCAAAGGCGTTAGTAGCGATCACGAATCCAACCATCAATTCTTTCAAACGATTCCATCAAGTAAAAGGAACAGAAGCCCCTTCGTATATCTTATGGGCTCAATATAATAGAACCTCTTTGATCAGGGTCCCACCTTCCTCGGTAAAGGCAGCCCGCTTCGAATTTAGGGGGGGCGACGGCTCGATGAATCCCTATCTTGGTTTCGCCGCCTTTCTCATGACGGGATTGGATGGAATAAGAAATAAGATCAATCCTCCTGAACCTGTTGAAGAGAATGTTCACACACTCTCCCCCTCTCAAAGAAAAGAAAAACAGATCGGTGAATTGCCATGGAATTTGGCCGAAGCTTTGGATGAGCTGGAAAAAGATGCCGTTGTTAAAGAAGCCTTAGGTCCGGCTTACGATCGTTTTGTATTCTTAAAGAAAAAGGAATGGCGGGACTATGGAAGAGTGGTAACCGATTGGGAATTAGAAAAATATCTTGATGTCTAATACAAAAAACAGAAGTAATTTTTACAGTGCAGGGAAGGAGGTGATTTTTAAAGCAGTAATTCAATAAAAGAAAAAGCAAGATTATCTTTTTTTTCAGGACCTATTCATTTGGAAAGGAGGCACACCATGGCTGATATTTCAGAAACCTTGTGTGGCATCAAGTTTAAAAATCCTTTTTTATTAGCTTCGGGGCACCCCGCTGATAATGCGGTTAAAGTCAAAAAGGCTGCCGCAGCAGGGTGGGGTGGTGTGGTCTTAAAAACCGTTGGACCAGGAGGATGGCCAGACCCTTCTAAGGAAGGGTATAAACACCCGAGACCCAATTTCTGGATTACGAGGCAAAGCAAATATGTCAAGAGAGGTTCTGTGTTCGCTTTTGAGAATATTACTGGAATCGATAAGCTTGGAAAAACAAGATGGTTTGAACGAGAAATCGGAGAGGCGAAAACAGCCGGGATTCCTATCATAGCCAGTATTGCGGCGGCGACATTGAAAGATTGGGTCGATCTTGCCTCTGCGATGCAGCAAGCAGGGGTTGACATGGTTGAACTAAACACTTCAGGACCTTATGCCATAACAGAAATGGGGATGGGGGATATATCCGGTAAGGATGCATCCACAATGTCCGAGGTGGTTAAAGCTATAAAGAAAGCCTGTTCCATTCCGGTAATGCCGAAGCTATCACCCAACCTGACGCCCACCGTATTGGTGGATATCGCCAAAGCCGCCGCAAATGCCGGTGCTGATGCGTTGGCGGGGATTAATACCGTTTTAGGTGTGAATGGCATAGATATTGAGACGGGGTTACCTCTATGTGTGTGCGAAGGATTGGATGGAAAGCCAAAATCAATCTTTGCAGGGATATCCGGTTCTGCCATAAAGCCCATCGGATTGAGAATTGCCCTTCAGGTGTGTAAGTCAGTTTCGATTCCCTATTCGGCGGCAGGCGGACTCACTGACTGGCAAGATTGCGTTGAATTTATTATGGCTGGGGCAACAACATTGCAGTTGTGTACAGGGCCTATGGTCTTTGGGTATGACATGGTGAAAGGTTTGATCGAAGGACTTGAAAAATTTATGGATCGGAAAGGTTATAAATCCATTAGTGATTTTAAGGGCATGAGCCTAAAGTATTTTGGGAAATATGGTGACTTAAAAGTCGAACCTGCCGTTTTGGCAACGATTGACGAAGAGCTTTGTTCGGGATGCGGCTTATGTGTAAAGGCCTGTGAAGCTGGTGGAGGCACCGCGATAACAATAAGAGACGGGATCGCAAAAGTTGATAAAAAGTTATGCGTTGGTTGTAACCTTTGTAATCTGGTATGTCCTGAAAGTGCTGTGAAGCTCGTTGGGATTCCAAAGAGTACCTAAAAATACAGAACGGGTCCATGGATTGGTTAAAAATTGAAGTATTTTTTTAAAAGCGGGAAGGGAAGTAATCGGAAATTTTTTAAAAAATACCATAGAAGGAGGTTAACGATGAAAAAGCATTTTATGATTTTCGGGATTTTGTGCTGTCTCTCACTTTTTGTTTTTCCAATTCACCATTCCTCAGCGGCCCCCATGACGCTACGAATAGCAAGTCCTTACCACAAAGATTCGCTATTGGCCGCCACGACAAAGATTTTCCTTGAGGAAATGCAAAAACAGTCGGGAGGGCAAATAACTTTTACCGAATTCTGGGGAGGGACTTTAGTTAAGCCCCTCGAGGTACTCGACGCGGTTGGGAAAGGTGTTGTAGACCTTTGTACTGGCTTATGGATTTATGCCCCGGGTAAGGTCCCTCTGGGCACATTTGAGTACAATTTTATTTTTAACGACCCAAATCGCAGAACCCAATCAAAAATTAAGCGAGAGATGTACGAAACAATTCCTGCATTAAAGGAAGAACTGGCTAAGTACAATATAGCACCTCCCTTTATCTTTGGACCCCTTTCTGCTTATGATATTATTTCCCGAGTGCCAGTCAAGACTTTAGATGATCTAAAAGGAAAGAGGATTGGGGCCACTCCTACCCAGTACGCACCCATTGCTAAAGCAATCGGGATGGCTCCAGTATTGTCTCCCGCTCCCGACTTTTATGAGCGCTTAGAGCGTGGCGTCATCGATATGGCATTCTGTGGAAAGGAAGTTCTCCATATGGTAAAGCTTCATGAAATTGCCAAGCACTTCCTCAGTGTTGAGTTGAATACACCCACGACGATGAGTTTGTGGATGAATCTCGATACATGGAAAAAGCTTACACCGGAGCAACGTGACCTATTTCTTAAAGTAGGGAAAAGGTCTGAAGAAGTATATCTTGATTGGTTTGATCAGCACCTGAAGAAAGTTGATGAAGATTTTAAGAATAAGGGCGTGATGATCAATACGCTATCAGAAAAAGACAAAAAACAATGGGCAGCGGTCATGCCAGATTTGCCAGCCGAATGGGCAAAAGAGATGGAGGCAAAAGGTCTTCCTGGTTGGAAGATTACCGACACCTACCTTGAGCTATCGGAAAAAGCGGGTTGGAAATTCCCCCGTAGGTGGGGCCAAAGATAATCCCATTCCAGAGGGGCCAAATAGAAATTATTGTTCAACAAGATATTTGGCCCCTCTCGTAACGTTATGATCGCGGAGTACCAGATCTTTCGGAGGTGAGATGGATACCCTGTTAAAGAATCTCAATAAGTGGATATCAATTATTGCAGGATCTTTGATCATCTTGGTTACGATCTTGATCGTTATCGATTCTGTCGGCCGTTATCTATTCAATAAGCCACTTACGGGTGGAGTAGAAATTTCGATTCTCTTGTCTGCTTTTATTGTTTTTTTGGGCCTTGCCTATGCATTGATTCAAGGCGCCCATGTCCAGTTTACACTATTTGAAGTAATGTTCCCTCCCAGGGTTAGGAGAATTTGCGATATCTTTATTAATTTAATGGGTATGTTATTCACGGCTTTGGCTTTTTATGCTACTTCCAGACAGTTTTGGGAATCCTGGTTAGCGAGAGAAACAATGATGGCAGCCGTTAAGATTCCCTATTGGCTCGCCAAATTAGCTCTCCCGATTGGTTTTTTCTTGATTACGGTGCAGTTTGGTTTCTATCTTGTGGCCTCCATTCGAAAACTTTCACCTAAGGAGTATTAGTTAATGGAACCTTTAACGTTAGGGATTATGGGGGTTTTGGTCTTTTGCATATTACTCTTATTAGGAATTCATGTCGCTATAGCAATGGGGATCGTTGGAGTTTCTGGTATGCTTATAATTATGGGATTACAGCCAACCATCAATTTGTTGGCGACAACATTGCTCGAATATGGCACGATGTATTCTCTAATTGTGATACCTCTTTTCATTACTATGGGACTTTTCGCAACAGAGGCAGGTATCACGAGGGATCTGTATAATACGATAAGCATGTGGTTCGGGAAGATAAAAGGAGCCTTAGCAATCAGTACTGTAGGAGCCTGTACAATCTTCGGTGCCATGACAGGGTCTTCGATAGCCACGGCTGTCGTTTTTGCCAAAGTAAGTGCGCCGGAGATGATCAGGCACGGCTATAATAAGCAATTGTCCTATGCTCTGTGCGCTGCCAGTGGCGCTCTTGGAATGATGATCCCTCCCAGCATCCTTGCTGTGATATACGGCGTGCTCGTTGAAGAATCGATCGGTAAGGTTCTTATCGGCGGAATAGGCCCTGGGTTGACACTCGCTGTTTGTTTGAGTCTCGGCGTTATTCTACTTCTTTATGTCCGTCCTTCTTTGGGTCCGTCGGGTAAAGAGATCAAGGCAAGCTGGAAAGAGAAATTCGCTTCATTACCAAGACTATGGCCAATTTTTATCATAGTCATCATCGTCATTGGAGGAATCTATAGCGGGGTCTTTACCGTTACGGAAGCAGCAGGGATTGCTAATTTTGTGCTCTTGGCCATTTACTTATCTGTTAACCGTTTTTCCCGGAAATCTCTGAACACATTGGCCGTCATCTTTAAGGAGTCGATTTCATTAACGGCCATGATTTTTATCATCCTTTGCCTCGCCCAAATATTTTCACGCTTTATGGTGCTATCGGGCATCTCAGATGCTTTTACAAAACTGGTAGTCAGACTTGACCTTTCTGCTTTGGGTTTCGTCCTCGCCACCGGAATTCTATATCTAATTCTGGGCTGCCTCATAGATTCGATCTCAATATTGATGTTGACCGTCCCAATGCTCCTTCCTATTGTCAAAGCTTTAAATATAGATCCGATTTGGTTTGGAGTCGTGATGATTTTGGATACTCAAATCGGTCTCATCACCCCACCTGTCGGGATAAACATCTATGTCGTCAAAGGGATTGCTGGTCCGGATGTCAGTTTGGTGAGTCTATTTCGAGCAGCTTTCCCACTATTCATTTTTGAAGTGGTTGCTTTAGCTATTTGTGTGATGATTCCCTCCATTACCACCTGGCTCCCCTATACGATGATGGGTAAGTAAAATAGAAGGGTTAGGATGATGAAAGAAAAAATTTGGGATCCTATCCAAATCAACATCACAAAGGTAAAGAACAGGGTAGCCATGGCTCCCATGTGCACGAGGTTAGCAAACCCGGATGGCTCGGTGAGTCCAAGGCTGATCGAATACTACGAGGCCAGGGCAGCTGGAGGTGCGGGGATAATTATTGTTGAATATACCTACATCGATGAGATCGCAAGTAAAGCAGCAGTCTGTCAATTGGGGGTATACAGTGATAATTTAATTCCGGGGCTTAATGAACTTGCAGAAAGGGTTCAGTATTATGACACTAAGATTTTTATACAAATTTCACACGGAGGGGGGCAAAGCCCTTCTTCTTTGATTAAACGTAGACCCTTGGCCCCTTCGCCTGTCCCATCGAAATCCGGAGAGATACCCAGTGAATTGACCATTGAGGAAATCGAGAACATCATCAAAGCCTTCGGAGACGCCGCATTGAGGGCAAAAAGAGCAGGTTTCGATGGTGTTGAACTCCATGGCGTTCATGGGTACCTGATTAACCAGTTTCTGTCGTCCAACTATAACAAAAGAAAGGATCACTATGGTCCGGATTTTCTTTCGCGCACCAGATTTCCCTTAGAGGTATTGCTGGAGGTGAGGAGCAAGGTTGGAAAAGATTTTCCGGTCGGATATCGATTAAATGTGAAAGATTTTGTTCCTGGAGGTGTCGAACTTGAAGAGACATTAGAACTTATAAAGATTCTCGAAAAAAACGGCGTCGATTATATTCACACCTCTGCCGGGACGTATTTGTCTCATCACTATATGATCTCACCTCCGTATATTGAGCGCGGCCATCTGGAATGGCTTGCGAAAAAGTGTAAAGAGCAGGTGAATGTACCGGTCATTGCAGTGGGAGGGATTAATCATGAAGTCGCAGTCAGGATTTTGAATAATGGGAGCGCGGATTTAGTGACTATTGGGCGTGCCCTTATTGCTGATCCTGAATTACCTGTGAAGCTAAAAGAAGGAAGAATTAAAGAAATCCGCCCCTGTATCAGGTGTAACGAGGGATGTATTGGTCGGTTTTTCCAAGGGAAGACGATTCGATGTGCCACCAATCCCGCTACAGGAAGGGAAAAGGATTTCACCTTAGAAATTACTCCAAATCCGAAAAGAGTGGTCGTCATCGGCGGAGGGGTGGCAGGGATGGAGGTTGCCAGGATTGCAAAGCTTAAAGGACATCATGTCACTCTCTTAGAAAAAGACGGCCGTCTGGGTGGAGATGTTCTTGCCGCATCGGTCCCCAGATTTAAGGTTGACCTGGCTAATCTGTTAAGCTGGTATGAAAATGAACTGCGCCAATTAGAGGTCGACCTTAAACTAAATTTTGAGGCTACGCCAAGTTCCGTTAAGGACCTGGATCCAGAAATACTGGTCATCGCTGTAGGAGCCGAATACCTGATCCCCGAGGTTAAAGGGATTAAGGATAAGAAGGTAATCAAGGCGACGGAAGTTCTGTTGAAAACCAAAGAAATTGGCCAGAGGGCTGTCATCATAGGAGCTGGTCTTGTTGGAGTGGAAACCGCTTTGCATCTTCAAAATAATTTCCCGACAAAGGAGATTGTTTTGATAGAGGCATTACCTGAACCTCTGCTGGATGTGGTCAGGATTAATAAATTGAGCCTCATGGAAATCTTGGGAGGAACCACCATCAAAATGATCACATCGGCTAAAATTCAGGCCATTACCCAGGATGGCGTTGAGTATTTAGATCATGAGGGTAAATCGCATACCATCTTAGCCAACACGGTTATTTTGGCCGCAGGTTTCGCTCCCAGGCTTGAATTTGAGCAACTTTTCAAAGAATCTGCACCTAAAATCTATACGGTTGGTAATTGCAAGAATCCAGGTAAGATCATCGATGCGATCGACCATGCCGCAATGATTGCCCTCAGAATATAATCTTCTCTTATTTGATCTAAGAAAGGTTGATGCTTATGAAAATCGTTGATTTATCTCTTACGCTTCGCAGGGATATTATTTCTTTGGTACCCGGTCATCCTGAATTCGATCTAAAAGATTTTCATTTTCATGATAAAGATTTTCGGTCAAACTCTTTCCTTCAGATCAGCACCCATACCGGAACTCATGTCGATGCTCCATATCACTTCGTAAAAGACGGAATAACGATTGACGAGCTGCCTCTTGAGACAACCGTGGGAAAAGCAATCTTGGTCGACTTAAGAAGGTTCTTAAAACCTCGGAGAGGGTTTACGGGCGATCAGGTCATACAATCGGTGGGCAAAAAAGAGATCAAAGAAAAAATTGTCATCTTACTTTCAGGATGGATAAAGGAAAAATGGGGAACGGCTGAACTGTACGGCGAAAATCCATTCCTTATGCAGGAAGCAGCCGATTGGCTTGTGAGTCAAAAAATAAGGGCCGTCGGAGTTGATTTCGCCATCGATAACCCGGATCAGAGCTTCTTTCCTTTGGAGAAAAAATTTCCAATACATCGAACATTTCTCAAAAACGGCATTCCCCATATCGAGAATTTATGTAACCTTGAGCTGATTGATCGTGATGAATTCTTATTGGTTGCCCTACCCTTAAAATTGTACCGATGTAATGGGGCTCCTGCCAGGGCCATCGCCATCATCGAATGAATGGAGGAAAAGGGCGAGAATCAAATAAAGGAGGTAGCTATGACGCTTAAGGGAAAAGTTGACGAATTCAAAGAAAAAGAGAAGATTGCAAAACTGGGAGGGGGAGCTGACCAGATCGAAAAACAGCATAAGTTAGGGAAACTCACCGCACGAGAAAGGATTGAACTGCTCCTCGATCCGGACACCTTTCTCGAGGTCGGAATGTTTGTCACCCATCGGTGCAGCGATTTTGGAATGGATCAGCGAAGGGTTTGGGGGGACGGTGTGGTGACGGGTTCCGGGATGGTTGATGGAAGAACCATACATCTGTATTCTCAAGATTTCACCGTGTTGGGAGGATCTTTGGGGGAATACCATGCAAAAAAGATTGGCAGCATCATGGATGCAGCCGTGGAGCGAGGAACGCCGATCATCGGCCTGGGTGATTCAGGTGGGGCAAGGATTCATGAGGGGCCTCCTCATGCCGCTACTCTTTTATATCGAAATTATCTTGCGTCAGGGGTGGTCCCGCAAGTTGCGGTCGTGCTGGGTCCATGCTCCGGAGGTGCCGCGATCTCTGCCTCCATGGCAGATTTTGTATTTATGGTCGAAAAGATAAGCCACATGTTTACCTCTGGACCGGGTGTCGTTAAGGCCCTGACCGGCGAGGAAGTAACGAACGAGGAGTTAGGAGGGGCAAGAATTCATGTGGAGCAGAGTGGGGTGGCGCACTTTATCAGCGCTTCGGAAGAAGACTGTTTTAAAAAAGTAAGGATGCTCCTGTCTTATCTCCCTTCAAACTTCCAAGAGGACCCGCCAAGGGTGGTTCCTACGGATAAGCCAAACCGTGAAGTGGCAATCGATTCGATGATAGGGGATAGCAACAAACCTTACGATATGAAAGGGATCGTCCGTGCTGTCTTGGACGATGGTCACTTTTTAGAAATACAGGAGTTTTTCGCTCAAAATCTGATCATTGGATTTGGCCGTCTGAATGGGTCGACTGTGGGAATTGTGGCCAATCAGCCTCTCGTCCTTAACGGCATGGTGGATATGGACGCCGCAGATAAATCAGCGAGGTTTATTCGATTCTGTGATGCTTTTAATATTCCCCTCGTAAACTTTATCGACTGTCCAGGGTATTTTGGAGGCAAAGAACAAGAGCATCGGGGATTGATTCGTCATGCAGCAAAAATGCTTTATGCTTATGGAGAAGTGACAGTACCCCGAATTGCAATCGCTGTCAGAAATGTCTATGGTGCTGGGATTTCAGGGATGGGAATGAGTAAGGCGTTTGGGACCGATCTTACCATTGCTTTTCCTTTTGCAGAAATTGCAGTGATGAGACCGGAGGCAGCTGCCAACGTGATCTTTAAAGAAGAAATCGCGAAATCCTCAGATCCGAAAGGGGTGAAGAGCAAAAAAATTCAAGAATACAGGGAGAAGTTTGCAAATCCTTATGTGGCCGCTGAGAGAGGATGGTTAGATGTAATTATTGACCCAAAAGATACCAGACAGGTCCTTATCAAGGCCCTGGGTACTCTAAAGAATAAAGTCAGGGCTTATCCTCATAAGAGACACGGAACGATCCCCCTTTGAGAATAAGATAGATTTTTACAGGAGTGTAATGATGGGTAACGGATATTGGGAAAGAATATTGAGGGTGGATCTTTCAGAGCGAGCCGTCAAAGAAGAGACCATCTCGGAAAACGTGTGGAAGAAAGTGTTGGGTGGCGCCGGATATGGGGCAAAGGTATTATACGAAGAAGTGGGAGAGAAAATTGGGGGTTTGGATTCTGAAAATAGGATCATTTTTGGATTGGGCCCTTTCCAAGCCACTAACCAATCCGGGGCTGCCAAGTTTTGTATTGTATCGAGGTCTCCATTGACAGGGATTTTTGGTGAAACAACAGCTGGTGCGGGATGGGGGATCGAATTAAAGAAGGCTGGTTATGATGCCATTATTGTTCAAGGAAAATCAGAGACCCCTGCATATTTATCGGTGAGCGACAGAAAGGTTGAGATAAAAGACGCAACAAGATTCTGGGGTAAAGATTCATATACTGCCTCTGACGAAATCTTGAGGGAAGTGGGAGACCCAAAATCAAGTATAGCCTGTATTGGGCAAGCAGGTGAAAAGCAGGTAGCCATCGCATGTGTGGTCGTCGATAAACACAGTTTTGGGGGGCGTTGCGGTTTAGGGGCCGTTATGGGATCGAAGAATCTTAAAGCGATCGTGGTGAGAGGAACTCAATCGGTTCCTGTACATGACCCTGAAAGGCTTTCAGAGTTGAATAGGAAGATAGGGGAAAAAATATTTGATGGAACAAAAGATTGGTTACGTGTTCATGGAACCCCATTCGTTGAAGTAGGATGCGAGGAACTTGGGGATACTCCTGTGAAATACTGGTCAGGTGACGTATGGCCTGAGGGGGCAAAAAAACTAGGTTCCCCAAATTATACGGATTCTCTGAATGCTAAACCGTGGCCTTGTAGGTTTTGCGTTGTAGGATGCCACCGACATATAAAAGTGGAAGAACCCATCGAATACGCTACGGAAGGGGCAGGCCCTGAGTATGAGACATTGGGTATGCTTGGTAACTGTTGCTTGATGGATGATCTCAAGGCGTTAGCAAAAATGAATGAGTGGTGCAATAGATATGGAATCGATACGATTTCAGCAGGGGCATTTATAGGGTTCCTGATGGACTGTTCTGAAAAAGGCATACTGAAAGAAAAAGAGATTGATGGACTGCCCATCGCTTGGGGTGATAAGGAGGTTATGCTCCGGTTGATTCATAAAATTGGCCAGAGAGAGGGCATCGGGGAACTTTTTAGCCAAGGTATTGTCCCTGCCGCAAAGTCGTTGGGAAAAGAAGCCACTGAATTGGCGGTACATGTAAAGGGCCTTGATTTGCCAGCTCATGATCCAAGAGCATTTTTCAGCCTTGCCATTAACTATGCGACAGGTTCGGCAGGCGGACATCATGAACGTGGTAATCCACAGGTGGCCTCATCAGGGTTCTTATTGCCAGAAGCTGGGATAACGGAGGTGGTTGACAGATTCAGGATGGAAAATTCAGAATTTGTCGCAGCGAAGTATCAGGATTATGGTGCACTTTCCAATTCTCTTTGTCATTGTAAGTTTATGCTGTTTGGAGGAATGACATTAACTGATTTGTTGGATACATTGAATGCGGTGACAGGCTGGGATTGGACGATGAAGGAATTCTTAAAAACTGGTGAACGAATTTTTACCCTTCAGAGGGTTGTGAACGTTAAATATGGTGTGACGAGAAAAGACGATATTCTGCCAAAAAAAATATTCGAACCTGCAAAAGAGGGAAGCAGGGCAGGAAAGGTCCCAGTCCCGTTTGAATTTTCACTTGAACGTTATTACAAACTAAGGGGATGGGATAAGAAAGGGATACCGGAGAAAGAGAAACTAAGAGAGCTTGACCTCTAAATTCTAATAGTTTATCACAACGAGAAGTCACATCGCGATTTGAAGTCTACAATAAATTACCTCAACCTTTCACATTGTTTCAGATTTGGCCTGCCTACCCTGCCTACCGCAGGCAGGCGCAGGTAGGGAATGCTGATTACCAATTGCGAATAAAAGATGTCAGATTTTGAAATTTGAATTTTTACTTGGACAGCCCCTCATTAATAGGATGGCCAAAAGAGCAGCGATCAAAGCCATGACTACACCAAATACCCTTTTATGTTTTTTCATAAATCTTCAGAATTTCATCCCGAGAAAATGGTTTGAGTTGTTTACGACCCTTTCTATCAATCTTAAAGACCCTCGCTGGTCCTTTCTTTACCCTGCCAATGACTTGGAAGGGAATGGAATTTTTTCTGAAGGTTTTTTGAATTGATGAAAGGTCTG